>Ga0208147_1000029_pt1 | contig 42274 bp, 67 predicted proteins | sample DEB3_08_DNA_FD_184520 | JGI IMG/M metagenome (GOLD analysis project Ga0208147, IMG submission 184520) | Aqueous microbial communities from the Delaware River and Bay under freshwater to marine salinity gradient to study organic matter... | ecosystem: Environmental > Aquatic > Marine > Coastal ... | reverse complement strand
TATTTCATCCCACCGAGAATGCCAGCCTGCCCGAGTCCAAACATGCCACCCATAGCGGCGTTCTGTTGCTGCATCTGCGTGTTGTAGTTCTGGTTTGCGAGTGCCGCCGAGTTGTAGGTATAGTCTCCGATGTTTGCGGCGTTGATGCTCGGCGCGTTGTACTGTTGAGCGTTCGGCAACGAGACTTGCCCGCCCGACATGAGCGCGGAAATCTCATTGATCGGCTGGTTCCGCAACGCCAGCATTTCTTGAAGGCTTCGCGACCGATTGGCCTGCTGCATCCCGAACAAGCCCTGCTGCTCGCCAAGGCCCCGCGCGGTAATCGCTAGTCGTGCGTCATTGGTGTTGCGCCCGAACTGGTCCATCTCGTTCTTGAAAGCCTCAGTCCCGCGCTGGAAGCCCTGGTTGACAAGCGTGTTTTCCAGAGACGCGCGTTCCCGGTCCAACTGCGGATTAATCCGGTCGAACATGGCTTGCTCGACACGGGCGCGATCCGCCGAAAAGTCGTTAGTGACTTCTGGAAGCCCATCGGCGGTTGCGTTGGTTCCCAGGACACTGCCGAGCCTATCGGTCTGGTTGATGGCAAGATCGTTCATCTTGCCACCAAGCTGCGTCTGCTGGTTATAGAGCTGCTGCTGTTCCGGGCTTAGCGTCGTGGTCTGCGTATAACGCGGAATGTCATAGACCTTGCCATCCGGCCCGGTCATTTTATAGGTGTCGGTCTGGTTGTATGACGTTGAACCAGTGGGGCCGACTTGATTGACGTTGCCGAGAACGCTGGATGCAATCGCGCTGTTGACGTTTGATCCGGTCTGCGCCTCTGCAACCTTTACCGGGTTCGGCGGCGGCGGCGGCGAGGGAGTGCTTTTACCCATTGCGTTTTATCCATCTGCAATCGTCGCGCAACATCCCGTAGGACATCGCGTCTGTGATACCGTCGAGGCCGCGTGCGTGTACGCCCTCTAGGCGGAAACCAAGGTTCTCAAGTAGCTTGCGGGCTTTCTTGTTCTTGCGCCCCGTGAACGCCGTCAGTCTCGTGCATCCGAGTTGCTCAAACGGGTATGCGAACAGCGCCCGCCACGGCAGGAACGCCGCGCGATCAATGGCGATACTTGCCTCGATGTCGTGGCCCCTAAAATTGTGGTACACGACGCCGCCGATCAGGTTCCCACCCCGCACAATCCCCAACGCCGTACACGGCCCGAACGGGGCCTGCATGTGCTTGATACGTGACGCAACGAGGTTGGAGACAAATTCATCGGCACCGAACAGAATGGACCCGATGATGTACGGCTTAGACGCTTCGACCGCGCTCAATTCTCACGTCCGTTCCGTTGTAGAATATCGCCTCGGATGACGAGACGGCGAACGCGACAGAACCCGCCCGGCCCTCTCCCGTTGTGCCCTGCCATCCTAGTGTCGTGGTGGTACCGCCAGCCCACTGGAACGTATCCCATTGAGCTGCATCCCATTGCGTGCCAGCCGTGGACGACACCAGCGTCGTGACATCGGGGATACTCAAGTCGTAATCGACCTGGATAGAAACGGGCGGATTGTACGGCGTCGGCGCATTGAAGATCGGTCGCGCCATTACGAACCGCTTGATGTGCGGCGTGTTGAACGCACTGTAAGCGTGCTGGATCGTTCCGATGATGTTGGACGAACCGTCTAGCTGCTGCGTGTCGTATTTATAGACCTTGCCGTCATTCCCGCCGAAATACAGGTCATTGTTATGGATCGCCCAACAGCCCGCGTTGACCCCGGTAAACCGGCACCACGCGCCGGTCAGTTCGTTCATGACGTATTGGTGCTGCGTCACCCGTTCCGTGATCGGGACGTTCACGATCAGCAAGTTACCTCGGGGATACTCAATCGACTCCCAGCCGAACGCCGAACCAGTGGCATAAAATTGGCTCTTGAACTGACCGCTGATCTTGTCGGTGAAAGCAGTCCTTGCAGCAGCCCCCGCCGTCATGCCTAGGATTTGCGAGAGCGGCACCATTCCCTGACTTGTGAGGATACCCAGATCAGCACCGGCAGGAACAATGCACCGCCTCCCGATAACGGGTGGAATGTTATAGACGCCGACAAGTGCTGACGTTGAAGCACTAGACGGATCGACGCCCGCATAAATGACGCACTCGCCCTTGGACGATACGAACACCGCGAAATCATCGGGACCGGAGCCACCGTCGCGGGTCCATGAACCCATCGCCATGATCTTGCCGCCCTTGCGGAACGGCGGCAGGAACTTGGTCAACGTCCCTTGAATGGCTGACGTTGATAGATACCAAATGTGGAGTTGGTTTTCCTCGATGAACCAAAGCCGGTTCATGTGGTTGTGAACGCCGATCAGGTTCGTCCTGGTCAGACCTGACGCACTCACCGAACATGTGGCCCACGTAGAGCCGTCGCACGTCAGCGGAACGTCGGCACCGTTCGCCGCAACGGCGTACAGGCCGGACGTGTTCACCATGTAATCGTAATACCAGCGCCCATTGGCAAGCCCGGTAAAGACTTGCGCGGTCGCGGAGGCCGTCACAGCCGAAGTGACATCCCAAATCTTATCCGGTGTCGCGGCGTACAGTTTCGCGCTTGAGCCGTTCAACGCCGGGAACGGGATAAGCGTCTCAATAACAGTCGTCGTCGCTAGAGGCGCATGGGTGGAATAACCCCCACGAAGCTTGAGCGCGGTCGTATCTGGAATGAAGTTGTCCAGCACAATCGCGTCTGTTTCCTCCATCAGAGGAAGCGCGTCACGCCTGTTCCAACCGCCAACCGGAGGCGGCAATGGGACAACCTTGAACACCGCGTCCGAATGGGGACGCCGCGTTGCCCTGGATTTGGTTGCGACTTGCCGCATCAGACTTCCGTTACAGTCCCATTCCAGTACGGGTCATCAAGGTCTTTCGGAGACGACGATATGACGGCAACACCAAGCCCTCGGTCGCGCGCCGCCGCCTTCTCGACTTCGCGCTCGTATGTCGCGAGTTCTTCGGAATAGTCCATGCCCTTGGAGCGAAGCCAGCGCCAGCAGACGCCGAGTTCGATCAAGTGTTCCGGGATACGGGCCACGTCAGCGTCAGCCGTCCACTCCGACTGATCCGTCCCGCCGCTCGACTCGCAGTAGTTCTTGGAAACGTAATCGAGCGCGAACGTGTCCCCGGCAGACGGGGCGGGATAAACTTGCAGGACGCCACCGATAATGCGCCACCAGCCCTCTACGCCGCCGCTGATGCCGCTTTGAAGCCGCTGCCAGATGTTCGATGACGTGGGGCCAGACAGGCGGGTGTTGTTCGAGCGGTTCCAGATTTCAACATCGGGAACAAGATGGTCATAGTCGCTCGGGAGCGCGTCCGCCTGCGCCACGGTCGCCGCACCGGTCCAAGTGTGCGCCACCACCAAGTTCTGCCAGTCATGGCGGCGCATCAGTTCGCGCGCCTCACGCTTCGCCAGGGTCAGGAACATCACGGCACTGTCGTCCGTGTTGCCGACAACGGACGCCGGGACAGGAAGGCTTAGTGACGTGGCCGCGCCTTGGACAAGCGTGAGCAAACTCATTTAGGCGGCTTTCTTTTTCTTCTCAGCAGCCCTAGCAAGAACATTGATCTGCTCTTGCATGGCGGCCATCTGGTCTTTGAGCTTCTGATTTTCAGCGGCCAACTGCTGAGACGCGGCGGCGTCCTTGGCCGTGTCGAGGAACGCTTTTGCCTTGGCGCGCAATTCGTGGCCGTTGTTGCCGATCTTGCCAATATGCCCGTCATGGACGGACGCGAGAGCTTCAACGGTGTGGATACTCGCGGCCTTGAGCGTCATCGCCATTGCGCGCGTGACTTGGGGCCATTGTTCGATAGGCATCCCCTCGACAACCGGCTTGGATTCCCGGTTCTTGAATGCCTGATAGGCGTTCGGGAATTTCCGGCGGTCTGCGTCCGTCGAGGGCTGAAAATACTCAGAGTTTTTGTCACCCGGGACAACGAGCTTGATGTACTCGCGCTCATTGAACACCGGATAACCGGCTTCTGCGGACTTCCTCTTGTCCGGGGTCGGCACCAGACAGAACCCCACGGCGATCTGCGGGACATTCTCGGGCAGGCCGAACTCGCGTTCCATCATCATCGGGCAGTTGTCATCAAACGTCATGCGGCCTCTGCTAGTTTGGTTGCGTAACGAACCCAGTTCTGTAAAAGCCCGTCGCCGTAAATGCGCCACTTCACGTCCGGGCGCTGCTTCACCATGTCAAAGAAGTTCGCGGCGTAGGTCATAAGGACCGGCGACGTTACAAAGTGCCGGTCTTCGATCTTGGTCAGACACGTTGTCTGTATTTTTCCGGCGTGCTTCCCTGCGTGCTGGGTCTTGCCGTCATCCGCGAACGAGCAATCCATCCCGTAGATGGTCAGGTTGCGATAACCCATGAAATACAGAACGCCGATGGCGCGAAGGCCGACAGAGCCGCCGCCGGCAATGTTCGGAGCATCGTTCTTCAGTTCGTCGCGGACCCGGATATGTTCTTCGGCGTGCCACAGCCGCACATCCATGCCGTCCATCTTGTCGAACAGATCACCGTGACAGCTCGCCGCCAGCAGATATTCAACGTCCTTGCGGGGCGTAACCTGGACGGCCTTGTGAGGGCGTGGATCGCATTCAACGTGGTATTTCGGGATGATGCCGTGTTCGATCAGGAAATCATGCGACCCAGAAACCGACACGACATCTGTATTCGGGTCTTGGGCTTCCTCTTTCAGCTTCTCGATGTAGTCTTTGAGAGACGGGCCGTAGCAGGCAATAATGGCTGTGCGCTCGTGCTTAGGCTTCAGTTCAACAAACGTCTTGAACTTCGCCGTGCTCGCCTTGATTTGGTCCCACCGCTTCGTATCGGTGCTGGACGGGATTGTTTTGACACCCGGCACAAGGACGTTGCAATCGGCGGATATGACGAGATTGCCCTGATTTTCCAGCGCGTCCGTGATCCTGAAATACTTGCTGATAATGTGTTTCCACATCTCGGCATCAGCCATCAAATCCGGCTTGATGACGAACAGGGCACCCTTTCTCGCCAGCGAACGGATGTTTGCCAGCGCAGACTCGTAGTCCATCAGGTGCTCAAGGATGTTGACCGCGAACAGCACGTCGGCGGGCTTGTCGTCCTTGTCGTTCTCCCACATGGCGAACGTCTGCGCCGATACCGTGGGGTCGCCGTACTTGGCGAGCAACTTGCGCTGCTCGTCAAAAAGCGCCTCCCAGTCCTTCGTCAGTTTGCGGCGCTTGGCATGGTCTGGCTTGACGTACTTTTTATGCGGGTAGTCACCGACAACAGCGATACGGGTTCGCCCACCACCCATAACCCAATCCGCACAGGGAAGGACCGTGTACGTCCGCCCCTTGATGACCTCGTTGCAGCCGAATTGCTTTGTATCAATGCCCCTGCCATCCGGGCCGCTGGTGTAATAGTCATCAAAGGCGATCAGCCTTGAACTCTGCAACGCCTCGTAGTCGCCCCGGATCGTCTCGACCGAATGACCGCCGTCGATAAACGCGAAGTCTGCGGTGATCTGCTTGCCGTGCAGGGTCTTTCGGGTGTTGCCTTGGACCAACTCCCAGGTGAAGCCGGGGTAATCCTGTTTCAGCCTGTCTAGCTTTTGCTGCGCCCCGACCAGATCGGGCGCGCCCTTACCGTTCTTTTCCGCCTCGTTGCTGTCGTCGCTCGCATCATCGAACAGGTCGTATCCGACATAGTGGACGGAGACGTTATGCTCGAGCGCGGCGCGACACATCCGCTCGGCACGGTTGCCACGGTGAACGCCGACTTCAACGATGGTCCTCGGCTTGCAAAGATCAATCAGCTTTATCAGTTGGTCGTATCGTGACGGGGCGAGTGGTGCCCGCTTGCGGTTGCCCTTATAGTGGTACATGACGCGCGCAAGGGGCGTGTGCGCCATAACGTCAAGGTCAGGCCCCTTGTGGGCCTCACCTAGATCGTGGAAAGCGTGGCCTTCCTTCTCGTAAGCCTCTCTGAGAAGATCGAACGCCGCGCAATCGTGCTGCTGTTTCTTTCCTCTATAGGACTCGACCTCGACAATCTGTCCGGTCGTGTACATCAACCGCAGATCGTCCAGAAACCGCTTGCCGTCATCGTCCAGCCGATAGGCTACAAACCCCGCCTCGGTGTGGTTCCACCATTGCCGTCCCATGTAGGCCGCAACGATGTCGTCCGGGTACATCGACTTTAGAAATTCATGCGTGACCGGGGCAATCGTCTCAACATCGCCGTCCAGCCAGATCAGCCAATCGGTGTCTCTCGGGGCCGCCGTGACAGCGAATACCTTATGAGAGAACTTGACGGGCTGGAGATTGTAGTCGGTCGGATGGTCCTTGTGCGCGGCCATGAAGGCGGCGCGGTCCTCGTCCTTGTCGAGCGGAATCCACTCGGCGCGCTCTATCGCGTCCGCAGGCTTCTCACCCTCATAATAGACGTACAGTTTGACATCGTTCGGCCAGTGCCTCTTGAACGTCTCAAGCATCCGCCGCCCGTACAACTCATAGCCATCGGGCGAGAACGATGTGACGACGGCTATACTGCCCATCGTTCAAGCTCCCGCATCCACTCGTCCGCGAAAGCCACATTCCGGTAGCCCTCGAATGTCGGAATGCCATCGGTAAAATGAACGATGTCCGGTTCGATCTCCGGGTCGCTGTGCCCCACCAGCCAATTCCAGGACTGGTCGAGTTCTCCGATCTCGTCGTCCTCCAACCAGCAGAGCCGGTGCAGATCCCGCCCCGGCAGCGTGTTGACCATCTCAACGTCGAGCGCCTTGTTCGACGGGTGGTCCACGTTGAAAGCCAGAACGCTCGACCAGTTCTTGCGCGGATAGGCGGTCTGTACCTGGCCGTCCATCTTGGTGCCGTCTTTCGGCTGGTGATTATGCTTGACGCACATCACAGCCTTCGTGTCGTCCAACTGCTGCTGCAACACATTCAGGTTCGTGCGAACCAGCATGTCGCAGTCCATGAACAGAGCCCAGCCATCGATGCTGTGAAAGCCTTGGTTCCATTTCTTGACGATGGACGGGACGAGGAAGCGTGAAATTGCGAACTCCGTGGACATCGGGGCCGCAGAAATCACGTCCCACAACTTGCCAAGGCGGCGCTCGGTCTTTCGATAGTAGAGGCCCCTGGCCTGCAAATCGGAAAGCACCAAACCATGAATAGGAATGTGGCTATCGAATTTGCGGATGCTGGCGCGGGCCACAGCAAAGGCCGCAGCCTCCCTCGGGTCGAACCCGATGAAGACTTGCATGTGTTTAACTGTCAAAAGTCCCCCAAAAGAAAACGGGGAGCCGAAGCCCCCCGTTCCCAGTTCGTTGCGTTTGAGCGTTAGACGGCGAACGTGGTGCCGTAACTCGGATACGTCAGGATCGCCGCAGTGAGCGAGTCCGACGTGTTCGACGTTGCCGTCAGAACGATACCGTTGATTGCCGCCGAGGCGGAGGCCGCCGCAGTGTCGGTCACAATACCGGCAGTAGTGCCGATCTTGAGGCCAACGGCAGGGAGCACGCTGGTCGAAGCGCGAACAAGCGTCCGACCAAAGGTCTGCACCCAGATATAGGCGCTGGCCGAAGCCGTACCGCTCGTAGTCGGGGTGACAACCACGCCCAACTGATTATGCGCCGTGTTGGCGGTCGCGACAGCAGCAACGGTAACAACGAAGCTACCGTCAATCGTCACGACCGTGCCGAGCGTAAGGTTCTGTGCCGCCGCAACGCAACAAAGCACATACTCCTTATCGCCACCGCTGTTCGGATCACGCACCGAGAGGCGCTGACCCGGAGACACTTTACCCGCAGCCACTTCGTCGCCTGAATAAATACGACCGGGCTGTCCACCAACGAGTTGCATAGTGGTGTCCTCCCTTAGTTCGGGCTGATGATCGTTCCCTGGAGGAACAAGTTGCTGGCGCACATATTGCCAGCAAAGCCCAGGAAACGAACGGTTGCGTCTTGGTTGACGGGGATGCGGTCGCCACCCATCGGCGTGAAGTTCCGCTCAGGGTGTGGCCGCAAGTACAAATAGTTGGTGTTCAGCGCGTACACCGTCTTGGCGGGGCAGTACCCGTTATCAAGAGCGAAGTCCGCATTGCCACCAACGCCGAAGTATTTGAGTGCCGTGAAGCCGTAGCCCGCCATCTCCGTGGAGGTGATACGCTGAATCGGCTGCAAGCTCTCAAGGTAGAGGCGATAAGCGATGCCGTCAGCAACCCAAAGGTCTGGGTGGTCGGTGCCGCGCGTACACGCAATCGCCAACTGGTTGACCGCCGACAGGAACGGCGACGGGCTGGCCGACGCAATGTTGATGGTTGTGGCCGACATCGTGACCGACACGACCTGGTTGCGCCAGAACGTGTTGGATGCACGCGAGATGCCGCCGACAGTGCCGGTCGTCGGGTCAGACACGACGAACAACCCAAGGCCGTGCATCTGCTTGCCGCCCGATCCGGTGCCTGCCGAATAGGACGCCTGAGCGACCAGATCGTACAGCGACTTCTCGGCGTTCTGCACGCGAGAGCCGACCAGATCAATCACCTCGAACTCGCCCATGTTCTTGAGCTTTTCGAGGCCCGACCAGACCACAGGCACATAAGCCTGCTTCCAGTCGTATTCGGCGGCGCTGAACGGCTCGAACGTGTTGGTGTTCAGGGTGTCGAAGCCTGCGTACCACGCACCGTTCGGGTTCAGTGCAGTCTCAAGTTCCTGGACGATGGTGCGACCACCGCCGGCAGGCTTAACCTTGCCGCGCCGGCGAAGCCGGTCGAGCAAGACAGTTGTTTCGGTGGCATTGTCCGCCAGCTTGCCGCTACGATTGCGGAGCGTGGTCGTTACAATGTCATCGAAGTTAGGATTCGCGGGCATTAGTGCCGCTCCTTACTTCAAACGCGAGCGCCTACTTCCTGATAGGCTCGCCGCGCATCATCAAAGGGAGAGCCGCTTTTGGTGTCGGCGGTTTCCCGCACGGCAGCCGATGGCGACCCGGTGATGGACCGTGACGCTTGACGCGCCTTGTCCGCTGCATCTTTTTCACGCTGCTTGCGGTCTGCCTCGTCCTTCGCGATCCGCTCCTTGAACGAGAGTTCGCGAATGTCGGGGTCAAGATTGCAGGCCATCTCGTAAGCCGTTTTCATATCCGCGAGTGTGTCGCCGGTTTCCTGGACTACGCCCCCGTTGAATAGTTGAGCCATCAACGGTCGAACGTTCTCGAAATAGCGATGCGCGGGGTCTGACTTGAAACGCTCCATAGCGGTGTAAATGACGCTTTGCTGGCGCGCTTGCTCGGCTTGCTGCTGTTGCGTGATGTGATGCTCTAAAGTGGATACTTTCTGCAAAAGCGGGTTTAGATGCTGTTGCAGCACTGAGGGGTCGAACGGTTGAGGGTTCGACGGATCGGCCTGCACCTGTTGAAAGGGTTGCTGGCCGTATGCCTGGAAAATGCGTTGCGCCAATTCCACGGGGTGCGTCCCCATGTTGGCGGCGATCTGTGAAACACCCTTGACCACATCCTGCCTGAGTAGATTTTCCAGGCCGGTGTAGTTGTCGAGGGCCGCCTTGAGCGTGGTGCCGCCACGCTGCGCCATCTCGACATAAGGCATGATCTCTTTCATGCCTGAGTATTGTTTGAAGCCGTCCGAGACTTCCTGTTCGCGCTTCACGATGTCGGCGCGGACGTACTCGGGGAGTTTGTCCCATTCCGCCTTAGTCTTTACCGAGAAGCCCGGAGGCGGCGCACTAACCTGAGCGGTCTGCTGAACCGGAGCCTCTAGCTTCGGATCAGCGGGCCGCTCAATCGCCTCCGGTTCTGCCTTGGCCTCGACCTTGGCGGGCTCGTCTGCCTTGGCTTCCTTGGGAGCGAACCGTCCCCTCTCGTCACGGACGCGCTCGGCGGTTTCCTGCGCGGTTTCTACCGGCTCATCAGTCGCGGCCTCTACCGTCTCCTCGACATCTGCGGGGCCGTTCTTCAATTCCTCAAGTGCAGCGCGGGCGTCCGCGTATGCGTCGTCAATCTCGGGCTTTTCAGCTTGCTCGACAGGCATAAATCATCCTTGGTTTATCGGGAACGCAGCTCAGCAAGAGCGCGCTTTACGTCCTCGTGAATGCCACGGGGTTGAACCTTGGGCGGCGGTCGTGACGCGGCGGGGTCGGTGCCGACCTCGACGCAGCCGCTGGCGATGGTGTCCTGACGAAACGCAGACTTGCTATCGAGGATGCGCCCCGTACCCATGTGGCGAAGCGGCTCCATCGTGTCGGATATGACGTTCGGAGCCTTGGACGAGGCATGACGTGGGCCTGCTACGCACTTGGAAACAATCTGGCCGTCTCGGTAAACGTAGGGCGGGCCGTAGTCAGTCATTGCATATTCTCGAACCAGTCATAGGGAACGGCGGTCTGTTCCGGCTCAACCCAATTCTCGACCGTCTGGTCATCGACCCAAACGCCATTCGGCTCGCGCGTGCAATGCTTGAACGCCAGGCCCGTGTCATCATTGACGACGATGTACGTGACATCACCGGCCCGCATCTCCTCGCATCCGATCCCGCCACGGAACACGCCGGGCTTATCGGTTGTTCGTTCGTACCGGACAACGCTAAGCCGTGGCACTCGTTGCGCTCTTGGCCTTCTGTTTCAGCATGTCGATGCCGATGGCGTGCTTATGCTCTGCCGCCTCTTGGCCCAATGCGTGCTGCTGCTGCGCGGCGTCCAACTGCATTTCGTGGGTCTGCTGCTGCACGGCCATCTTCTGCTGGTCAGACGCTGCCTGCATCGCCAGCCTTTGCCGGTCAGCCTGCGCCTCAAGTTGCATCTGTTCGCGCTCGATGCCGAGTTTTTCGTAAAGCGCCTGAATTTCCGCCTGCATCATCTGCATGTCGGCCTGCGCCTGAACTTGTATCTTCTGCAACTCCAACTGATGCTTTTCCTGCGCCGCCTGCATATCCGCCTGCGTCTTGGCCTGTAGCGCCTGCGCCTTCATCTGCTCGGCCTGGACCTTCGGGTCCGGCTGCTGCTGGCGCTGCTGTAGTTCCTGAGCGACGTTCTTGAGCGTGGATTCTATCACGTCTTCCATCTGCCGACCGACACGGAAGCCGCGAACACCGAACAGGAGCATTTCGCTCACCATCGGGGCCAAGGCAGGCGCACCCGCCATCATTTCCGACGCCTGCTGCAAGAACCCGCCCGTCGCCGTGATGAACTCGGTTCGGCGCTGTTTCTCCGCATCCTCATCCGGCTGTATCGTGCTGTCCGTCTCGATGTCGATCAGGAAGCCGCGCATCCGGTCGTCACGGAGCAACTGCAGAACCTTGTCGTCAAACGATTTGCCGCTAGGCGGCTGCACGGGCTGCTGCATCGGCTGCTGGTCGGGCATACCCGGCTGCTGCGGCATCATGGGTTGAACCGGAGGCGCCGGCACATAGGCATAACCAGACATGTCCGCGATGGTCTGCGGCTGGAATTGCTCGGCAATGACCTCGGCAACAAGCTGGCCGATGTCCCGGCAGAACCGCGCCACATCGTCCTTGCTGTTCTTGACACGCCGAGCGCCGGTCTGCGCTTTCAACTGCTGCGCGCCAAGCGTCTCGTCGGGATCGGTCTGCCCCCGCAGAATGTCAGCAATGCCGGTGATCTGGTAAACGTCTTGCACAAGCTGGTTGCGCGCCTCAATAGCCCCCTGCAACGCCTGAATGACCATATCGACGGGCAGCCAATCCATCAGGCCCTTGGCCCCACCCTTCTCGGCAAAGCCCGCCCACGACTCGACAGGGACGAAGATGGATTTGTTCGACGTGATGTCGCTTTGAAGGTTCTGGATCATGATGCGGACAGAATCCGCGCCATCACCGGACGGTCCCGCCGGGACGAACGCCCGCATCATCAGGTAATCCGTCAGGTTCGCGATCTTCTCGGTTAGATCGTCGATCTCCTGCGCCTGGTCTTGGTAGTAACGATAATCGGGAGTGGGGAACAAACTCTTGCTGGTCTTCGATCCGTAGCAAGGCTCGGGGCATGGGAAGAAATCGCGGAACGAAATCGGCGGTGGGCCGTCCTCAAGAACCTCCGGGCAGTCCTTCGAGATAAAGCACGTCTTGTTGAGCGTCTTATCCCAAATCTCGTATATGCAAGCCTTGTGCTCACCGAGTTCCTTGTCGTCGTCGGATGCGGTCTTGGCCGTATAACTCAGCTTTTCGGCGTACTTCGGAAACCGCTTCTTAGCCTCTGCACGGGACTTGTAAACCCTGCGCCAAACCAGCCAGACATCGGCCCATGTGTTCGCGACGTTGTGCCCGAAGTCCTTGTAGTGGATATAATCCACCAAGGCTTTCTCGGACTGGATTTTGTCGCCGGTTAGTTCGGCCTCGTAGCGCACCCACGCCTGACCACGGGCAGCCAGCAGCCGGTCATCCCGCACCATGCGGAACCGCTCGTCAGCCCGCCCCAGGTCCAATGCCGTGTTGGTCGCGCGCTCCAATATCTCCGCTGCCGTCCTGCCAACCGGGTCGGGGTCTTTGTGCCGGCGAGAACACAGGACGTTCGGCGTCTTTGCGTAAACGGCGGGCTTCAGCGTTTCGATGTTCGACCACAGGAGGGCGAAGCGCCTAGAGCTGGCGTGCGTGCGGTGCTGGTCTAGGTAGAGCTTGACGATCTTATCGGACTGCTCGTGCCAGTCCTGGGCAGCCTTGTGATACGCCTCGATCTCCCGCCAGTACTTACGCAGCCGTCCGCTCTGTTTCTTCTCGGTTTTGTCGTTCTTGCCTTCGGGTTCGGTCGATGGGCCGTATTCCATCAAACCCTAATCCTCACCGGCCCCGTCATGCGGATAAGCTCGTCCACGGTCATGTTCTCGGCACCCCGCAATGGCGGCTCGGGTTTTTCATCTTCGGGCGGCATGTGTCCGGTCATCACCTGACAACCGTATGAGAAGCCGTCGCCGTCATGGCTCGCCCAGTTGTGAAGCGGTTCACGGGAGAAAATCCTGTTCTCCTCGTCCCACTCAAATTCCCACGCGCGAAGCCCATCCAAACCGGCCTCGCACCTGGTCTTGTTAAACTCGCACCGTTTAACGAACGTGCGCGCCGCGTTGATGCGGTCGGGCTTGGTGCTGATCGGAACGATGCCGACCTTGCCCATTCCGAAGGCCCGCAGGAATTGTTCAACAGCAGTGTACTTCGCAGAGAACGTCTTGTTGCGGGCGTCGTGGGGCAGCCATACGCGCCCCAACTTGTAACCATTGTCGGTCAATCGCTTCTGAATGCGATTAATCCAGTCCTCGGCCTGTAGGCCGGAATCGCGGTCATAGTCGATGATGGCCGCGCCGCCGACGCGGCGTTGCCAGTACCACCACGTCGATGTGTCGCGCAGTCCAATGTCGCACGAGATTTCAACGGGCGGCCCCTTGGGGTCATAAGCCACCTCGTCATTGACGCGGCCAGCCCTCTCAGCGCGCTCAATCTCGCGGGCGAGGATCGCGCCGTGGCCGATCTCATAACCACCCTCCCAGACATGCTCGGCGCGCTCAGGATCATCCGCCTTGTCGTTCTCCATGTCCTTGCGAAGAACTTCCGGGAACCACGGATTGTCGCGCCAGTTCGCCTCGACGCTGATCTTCTCAGCAGATGGAAACTTGCGGAAGAACACGTCAACCGGGTCGGTGCGGAACCTTGGGTTCCAGCCGAACCACATTTCCGACCCTTCCTTGCGGAGCGTCGGGCGCAACAGGTCTAGCGACTTCTGGCTAAGCGTCTGGGCTTCCTCAACCCACGCCAAGTCATAGCCCTCCAGAGACTTGATCGTCTCAGCGTTGTAGCTCTGCATCCCTCGAAACACGATATGCGAGCCGTTGTCGCAGCGTATCTCGGTATCCAGCACCGTGAAGTGCCGCCCGAGGTCCAGCGCCGCTATCTTGTCCGCTAAAAGCTGGCGAACGCTGTCCCGAATGCTCAACTGAATTTCGCGGATGCCGACCGCGCGAGTTAACTGCCGGTAGCACCGCACAACCATTTGCGTGGCAAAGAAGTGGCTCTTGCCAGAGCCGCGCCCGCCATACGCGCCCTTGTATCGTTTCGGAACCAGCAGCGGTTTGAATGCGCGCGGAACGTCAACTCTTAGGATCGACAATGTGCTGTTCTATGATGTTTCGCACGGTCAGCGGGTTGTCCTTGTCGCCGCCGACCTGCAACGGCAGCACGCGGCCCAACAGCGACATGAACGCTGTGGGATTGGCTCCCGCCTGTGTTTTTAGATAACCAACCGTGCCGTCTGCCCCGCCCGCCTGGTGTGCGGCCTCCAGGATCATTTCCTTAAGCTCGGTCGTGATCTTGTTTGGAACGCCTTTCGGGCGGCCTCGGGGTTTTCCCGTCCGCTTGCCCATTTCAGCCCTATTGTTTTATGGCCTTCAGGCCACGCCCGCCGGTGCCGCAATGTCCAACAGATACCGCGCCATGTCCCGCCTGATCGCCCGTTCGCTGGTCGCAAGCCTTGGCCCACCATAGGAATTGAGCAGTTTCCGCCTCACGCGCTCAAGGTCGATTGCCTCAACCATGATGGCGACAGGCCATACGTTGGCGCGGCAAGTCTCAACGCGCAGTGCTTCCGTGCGGCGTCGAGATTTCATATTCGGCCTTCCCCCGCGTCTCATGCGGGCTATCCCGTCCGGACCCGTCATACACCCGCGTTATGCAAAGGGTGGCGGGCGGCCTCGCGCGACTCAAAATTCTCTGGCGAGCGCGTCAAACCCAATCTGAGCAGCCCGCGCTACGTATTCCAGATCGCCCCAGTCCTCGCCGTATGCCGCCAAGGCCATAACCGCGTGAAACACCCGCTTGGGATGCTTTTCGAGGATGTAGATGCCCCGCATGTATTCATCAACGGCGCGCTCGCATCTCGCTTGCGTCCGATCCTCCGGGGAGGTGATCGTGTCGATGTAATCGCTGTGGCACCTGCCCCAACGAACGCCCGCGTCGAACTCAGCCGCGTTGATAAGCCCCATGATCGCGGCCTTGCCGAGCGGCGAACCAATCCGCTGGTCAGACGGGTTTGCGTATTCCTTGCGATGTGGAAGCTCTGCGGCGCGGGCCTCTTGGATTGCCCGGTCGCGCGGGCGGAATGCGATAACCGTCAATGCGAGCCTCCATTGAAAGCATTATAGCATATTGGTGCTATCACCCTCGTCATCGGGCAATCCGGCGAGCGAAAACAAAACCCGCAGCGCGGCCCTGTGAACAACCGAAATCGGAAAATCGTAAACTTGGCTAAGCAGTTCAGCGCGTTCCCGGTCGCGTTTGCTCAAACGCAAGAGGAACGCCGTTTCGTTCTTGCTGGTCATGCACGCTCTTTCGCAAGCAATCTCTGCGGATTTCGCGCCGCGAATTGTTCGGCCAATTCACGATCCAACTGCTCGCGCCTTGCTATTCGAGCGGCGAGAATGTCGCACTCCTCGCGGATTTCTGAGATGCTGGGCAGCCATTTCAGCTTTGCCGGCAATCCCGTTGCGGGTTCCGTCACGTCCCGAATAACCGAGTCTGGGTACCGCGCCAGCACAGACACCACGGCTGCGATGTACGTCTCGGGATCGTTCGCGTCACCCGTTCGATAGCAACCGAGGAGGCGGCGTGCCCCACGCTTCGCTTCGCTCAGTTTCTCGGATGTCATCGCCAAGGATTTCGAGAGCTTGGCTGAGTCCATTGCGGGCAGTTTTTGCATCGGCTCCTCGTGGTTTCAGGGTTCGATTGATCCACGCAACAGGGTCGGCAATCCGATTTCGTTCGGCGTCCTCAATCGCGGCGATGACGTGGATTGCTTCGTCGTCAACGGATTTGAGCCATTTTCCGACCAGCGACCGACACGAATCCGGGGTCTTGCCGGTCATCCGGGCGAGTGTTTCGAGACTTTCCCTAAATAATTTCGTCCGAGGGTCGGGCGGCGCGTCAGCGCCCGAAGCGTTAGCTTCGGTTCTTTCTTTCTGGTTTCTAGCTTCTAGTATCTGGGCTTTATCCGGGGGGTTAACCCCCCCGTTAACCCCCCCGTTAACCTCGGGTCGCAAGTTGGGATTACCCCCGCCTTTACCGTTCGCTGCGTCCGCCTCTGCCTTGGCCTTATCCCTCACCATGCGTCGGGAGTAGATCGCTCCGTTCTCCGCCCGGCTGAACACTTGCTTTGCCTCAAGCTCGATCAGCGCCTTGCGGACCTCAGACACAGGGCGCGCAACCAGTGCGGCGATGTTCGTCACGTCCGGCACAACGCTGTCGATTGTCAGATACCCATAAGGCCGGCCCTCGTGCATGTAGGACATCAGGTCGATCCACAAACCACGCGCGGCGAGCGAGCACATCCGCAGGCGTGGGTCGGCTCGCCAGTCCGCCGGATAGAATTTCATCCACGGCTTGCTCATCTCAACCACCCCCATGCCTTGATGCAGGCCAAAGCCTCGTCCAGACCTTCAGCGACCACGCCATGCCCTCCCGCATTCCGCCAATCGGACAGAAATTTATTTTGATGCGCTGAAACTCTGCCCTTGGCTTCGCGTTTAAGTTCAAGGGCAAAGGCTTCACCGTTGTGCAGGCAGATCAAATCAGACACGCCTGGACGCAAACCCAGGGCGGCAAGCTTTCTCCGGTATTGCGGACTAGCCTTCGATCCGTTGGCGACGTGAAACCACACGGCCTCGGGATTGCCGTAGGCGCGCAGGTGATCGACAACGGCGCGATGAATGGCCTCCTCAGTCACGCCGCGCTCTCCGTCGAACCGGCAATGACGGCGAGACATTGCGCGAGCTTCACCCGCCCGCGCTGTTCGTCCGGGTTGACGCCAAGCTTTTTCAAGACGGCGCGCAGTTCGTCAATACGACGCTGAAATTCCAGATCGTCCTTGCTCGGCGGCATGGTTGCGTTCCTGTTGTTTCTGACGGATACGCAACTCAACTGGCACATAGACAAACGTGCGATGCCACGGGCAATACGGCCCGCGTTCCGTGGGATGGCCGCAGAAAAAAGTGGCCGCCCCATCGCCACTTGTGACATAGCGGCATTGGTCCGCGTGAAGGTCGATCAACGAGACGTTCAAGCTCTCGACCGGGCCAATCGGCTTGGGCGCGGGCCTTAGAGACGGGCGGCCAGCGCCGCGAGTTCCTGGTTTTCGGATTGGCAATTCAAGGCGCTTCGCTCGACCGGCTATTGCGCTCTTTGTGAACGCCGATCCGGTCTGCCCGTTGATTTCATGCGCGATTGCGGCGTAGGCCATGCCGATGGCATGAAAATCCTTCAACAGACCGTCACGTTCCTTGTCCCAATTACTCAGCATCAGTTTTGCCCCACTTGCCCAACAGGTCAGAGATTTTCAGTTTGAGAATGGCAACCTCGTCCGCCGTGCGCGGATCATCGCGGACCAGCGATTTCATGCGGCGAGCCCCGTGAAGGATCGTCGTGTGATCCTTGCCGCCGAGCTTGCGACCGATGAACGGCAGGGAGAGCGGCGTCATCTCGCGGGCCAGATGAATAACCATGTGCCGCGCCCGCACCGTCACGGTGTCGCGGTGGACGGATTTGATGTCGCGAACGCTTAGCCGGTAGAAGTCGGCCACCACGTTGATGATGTCATCCAGGTACGGTCTGCGCTTGTGGACGATATGCGGGCGAACGATGAGTCCCGTGAAGTGGACGATGTTACCGAGCGGGACATTCGCCGTGATCTGGTAGATCGGGACCGGCTTTGGTTCGTCGCGATCCTTGATCGGAACGACCTTTGGTTCTGGTTTTGGTGTGGACCATAGTCTTGCGCGAACAGCTTTGTGCGCCTCGCGCTGGCGCTGTAGCTCGGTCAGCATTCGACCCCCGACAAATGCACCTGTCCGCCCGGTGCTTCGCGACGCACTGTTACTGAAACATCCGAATCAGTCCCCACCCGGCCCCTTCTCCGAGAAACCCCTTTCATTGTTTTCGTAAGGCGTGATTGCCTGAATGAGCGGGATGCTCGAAACCGGGTGGGGTTAGTTAGTCCATCCGCATACACTCGTTCACCAGCGCACAAATCGACCGCGCGCTCGGTTCGTGTTCGCCGGATAATTGATAGGACGCTGTTCGTTGCGAACAGCCGGTCCGGTGTGCAAGTTCTTCCGCAGCCTTGAACGGATAAAGCCCCTTCCAGGCTGCGCCGAAGCGGCATCTGCAAATTCTTGCAGCGCCATGCGAAATCTTGCGTAGCGTTTCGTTATGTGCGGCAGCGCCGTCGCGGTACTCAGTACGCATGATAAAACTCCCTGATCACTCAAAAGAACTGAACCGCGCAAGCCCCGATGCGCGGGAAAGGCGGGGACGGAGAAACGTGTTGCGTACTCCGTCCCCGAGTTGCGCCCGCCGTGGTCAGTGGCACACACGGGAGCTACGGCAGGCGATAACGGGAGGTGCCGCCCGTGCGTGAGTGGATGACGTTGATTGCTGGTGCCGCCGCGCTGATCGCGCGGGTGATCGAGCTGGGCGGGTGCCGGTGATGTCATTCGCGCACCGGCTCAAGCATTTTCCAAGCAGACGGCGGAACGTCGATCCGGTGCTCCTGCCGCAGCCGCTCGCCCATCAGAATGAACGATCTCGCCGGGAACCCACGGGTGCGCCACAGTGAAACCGTCGCATCGTCAACGCCGTACCAGCGGGCGAATGCGCCCGTGCCGCCCACCGCGTCGATTGCCTCTGAGGCTGTCTGCATCTTTCGCATGCGTGCAGATTATTTGCGTTTCTCAAACAAGTCAAGCGTTCGCAAAATAATTGTTGAAAATTGTTATTTGCAGATCAACAGGGAGGTGTTAGCCGGTGGCCGAGATGGACCCGGACGAGAAATTAAAACCGCAGATTGCCGCGCGGATGACCCGCATGTGCCGAGCGATGGAACAAGCGCAGCCCGGACTAACGCAGGGAGAAATTGGGCGCCGCGCAGGGGTCCATGACGCTGGCACATGGAGCGGCTATCTCAGCGGACGCAGTAAGGTGCCCTATGAGGCCCTGGTGGGGTTATGGGAGTCCTTCGGCGTCGATCCGTTCTGGGTCATCAACGGCGTGACGCGGAACAACACGCCCGAATTTAATCGCGCCCTGTACAACTACCGGCCAGAGCCGGAACAGCCCAGGCCCACCCCTCGCCGTGGTCGCCCGCCCAAGGCGCGGACTTAGTTCCTGATTTCAAATGGCAGATCTGGCCCCTGGTCCGCAAAGATGTCACCCCCGCAGTCGGAATAAATCGTGTATCGGTAGGTGTATTTTCCCACGGGAAGCCCATGGGGCAACGGAACCCGCACGGTGCGGGTTATCGGCTCGGCTGTGACAGCCTGTCCGATTCCGGGCCGCCGTATGGCGTGAACGGGGGAACCATCCGCGTCCAGCACGATCCGCTCTAGATCGGCCTTGCATAACCTGCTGCGGTGGCTGGTGAAGCGGACCTGTAGCGGGTTGTCCGGGCCGACCACCGTTTCCAGCAATTCGACATCAAAGGTGCGGTGCGGCGGGTCTGTTGTGGCCGTCGCCCCCCGAATAGTGGCCACTCCAAAGGCCGCGCAAACGGCCAGAGATGCCCACAGGGCGGCTATTCCGTGCAGACGGTAGGGGGGCCGCGCCCCGGCCAGTTTAGCCACCCTGGCGCCCACCTCTCTGGCGTGTTCAGGGTCGCGAGGGAGCATCCGGCACATGGCCTGCGTGGCCTCATTCAATAGGTATTCGGTTGCGGAACGATCCATGCGCCCCCCCAATTTCCTGAATGTCGATTTGCCCACAAATTCCAACCGTTCGCAAGGCGCACGAAAATTCTTTTTGAAAAGTGCAAAATTTCTGGTTGACTTATTTGAGATACGCAAATAACCTGCACCCATCAGATCGAGACGCACACACGGGAGGACGAGATGACCATCGAACGCCAAGTTGCCCAGCAGATCGCCCACAAGGATCGGATCGCCGCTACCCTCGCCCGCACGGGCGGCGAGGTCATCCACCCGGACCGCTACGAAATCCGCGTGCGGAGTGAACGCACATGAACGCCAAACGCGCTGAACACACTTGGAAAATTCGGGACCAGATCGGCACCGACAAACGCGGCAACGTGGTGTGGGGTCCGTATCGCACCGTGACGCTTGACGAATACCGCCGCGAAATCGCGCGGGCCGTCGAACGCGCCAAGGTCATCCACAAAGCCAACATTGCCGCACTAACCGCTGCTTAGGAGGATCAAATGCGCTGGAATTATTCCTTCGACGATCTGCCCCTGCGCCGCTTCACCGATCACGCGGGCAACGCCCTGACGGCTGGCCTTGTTTCGGGATCAGTCGAAATCGAAATCGACCGCAACAGCCAGTGGTTCGTTCGCAGGGTCTATCTCACAGGCTACCCCAAGAGCGGCAGGCCCGTCGAATGCGAGATTGTCCCGAGTGACCCGCTTCACGGGGCAATCATCAACGAGCTTGAGGCGCACTACGACCGGCACATCGTGGACAGCTTCCACGACGAGATGGCCGACGCCGTTTGAGCAACAGCAGCACCGATCTTTAGAGAACACCGAGGACGCTAACATGATCCTAGACCTCATCGAACTCAGCGGAATGGCTCTGTTCCTCGCCTTCGTCGGGCTTTGGGCGGGCATCATGTCGGGTGCGATATGAGCGGCCTCGACCTATTTGCTGGCAAGGCAGAGTCCGCGCTAACCACGGCGACCGCCGCTTACGCCGAAATGATTGACGCTATCGCCTGCGGGCAGATGGAACGCGCGCAATCCGCAGCGGAACGAGTTTACCGGCAGGCCCACGCCGCTGCGCGGGAAGCCTATCACATCGCATCAATAGCGCAGGGGCTGCGCGCGACACATCGGAGGACGGTGTAATGCTTAGTCCCGATCAAATCCGCCAGCGCGACGGTAAGCTGACCGCCAGCCGTGTTGCCTGCCTCATGACGGGCGACCCGGAGAAGATCATGAACCTCTGGCGCGAGCTTGTTGGTGACCCGTCCTTTGTGGACGAAGATTTGAGCGACATTTGGGCCGTTCAACTCGGCTCGCATACCGAAAGCCTCAATCTCGACTGGTATGAGAAGCGTACCGGCAAACCACTGTCACGGCGCGGCGATGTTGTGCTGCGCGAACACCACGAATGGGCGGCGGCCACGCTTGACGGGTGGGACGACGATCTGTCGGCCCCTGTCGAATGCAAGCACGTCGGCGGGTTTGAGAAAACAAACGCGATCCTTGAACGCTACGCGCCGCAGGCTCATTGGCAGATGTTGGTGACTGGAGCGAAGCAGTGCGTGTTCTCAATCATCGAAGGCGCGCGGGAGCCAGTTATCGAGATTGTTACGCTCGATCAAGACTACGCTAACCAACTCTGGATGCGCGCCCTGCAATTCATGGAGTGCGTGCGCGACCTGACGCCGCCCGTCGCGCTCGCCCCCATCGCCGCACCCGTCAAGGCTGAAAAGATCTACGACATGACCGGCAACAACGAGTGGGCGTCAAACGCCGTGACGTGGATCACGACGCGCCAAGCGTACAAGGACAACGAGGCCGCGACCAAGGCGCTCAAGTCAATCATCCCGGCAGACGCCATCAAATGTGTCGGCCACGGCATCGCAGCCAGCCGCTCAAAGGCTGGCGCAATCTCAATCCGCGAAAAGGAGTAAATAATCATGCAATCCGAACAAACCGCCGATCTCGCCGCCGCACTAGCGAAGGCACAGGGCCAGATGAGGGCCGCAGCGTTCAACAAGACCAACCCACATTTCAAGAACAAGTACGCGGACCTTGCCGCCGTCATTGACGCGATCCGCGCGCCACTGGCCGACAACGGCCTGAGCTACACGCAGACCACGGAAATCCGCGACAGCGGCTTCGCCTTGGTTACGACGCTGCGTCATTCAACCGGCCAATGGGTTGCGAGCGAATACCCGCTACCGATGGCGGCCAAACCGCAAGAGCTTGGTAGCGCCCTCACCTACGCCCGCCGCTACTCACTGTCGGCAATCGCCTGCATTGCTGCTGACGAGGACGACGACGCGGAGGGCGCGCGGACAACCGAGCAGACGGCCTCGACTCCCAGCCCGATCAAACCCAAGAAACCCGAAGCGCCGGTCAACCCGGAGACGGGCGAGATCGGCCCGCACAAGATCACAGCCAAGGATGAAATGACGTGGGGCGGGTTGTTCGTCGCTGCCGTCGATACGGCCCGCGATGCCGGCGAGGTCGAGCAATGGATGGCCGACAACGCCGAGGCTCTTGAACGTCTCGAAAGCGCGGCCCCGAAAGTTCACGGGCGCGTCATGGCGCGCGTCGAACAGAAGCGACAGTCGTTCAAACAGAAGGCGGCTTAAATGACAGAGTACGACAACACCAATCGCGGCGCGATCTGGAAGAACGAGAAGAAGCGCGGCGAACGCGACCCGGACTTTACGGGGTCAATCAACGTCGATGGGCACGACTACTGGGTTTCGGCCTGGCGGCGCAAGGAAGATGCCGGCGAGAGGGCACCGGCGCTTAGCTTCTCGGTGAAGCGCAAGGACGGACAGCCCGCCAGTAAGCCCGCCGCGCGTAAGCCAGTAGCGGACGATATGGACGGCGACGAAGTGCCCTTTTGATCTCTGGAACGCAGGATGACCAATCAACTCGTATCGGAAGCGGACGTAGAGAAGGCGCTTGATTGGCTGCGCGACAACGCAGCCGATGTCGGCGCAGCCAAGGCAAACGCAATCCGCACCGAGCGGATGACCAAACACATCAAAGCCCTGGAAATGAAAAAACACGCGGGCATCCCCGTGTCCGCTCAAGAGCGCGAAGCATACGCCAGCGAGGGATACGTGGCCGCGATTGAGGCCGAGGCTGTGGCCGCCGGTGAACTAGAAACGATGAAGGGACTTCGTGAGGCCGCCGCACTCAAGATTGAGGCGTGGCGTAGCGCGGGTGCAAACTATCGAGCCATGAAGATTTGAAGCGCCATGAGTTCAGCAATCGCACGCGAACGGAGGCGTATGAACGAAGCGGCGGACGCTGCGAGAGCTGCGGCGGTATTCTTCGCCCAGGGCACTTTGACTATGACCACGACAAGCCCGCAGCGTTTGGCGGAACTGCGACGCTCGATAACTGCCGAGTTCTCTGTGACGAGTGCCACGGGAAAAAGACTTATGGCCGCGACATACCGGCGATTGCGAAGTCTAATCGCATCCGAAAAAGAGAAGCAGGCATCAAACGCAAGAGCCGTTTCCAAACGTCGCGCGGCGGGCCGTTCAAAGCGAAAATTGGTGGAGGCATAGTCAAGCGATGAAACAGCACTACGTGAATCTTCCAATCGACTCGGACGCATTCGACGCGCTGGTCTGCGCTCGTCTTCGCCGGTCGATAAAATACATCAAGGCAGACATGGATGACCCGGACGAGGATCGGAAACTCATCGACGCCATGAAGCGCGTGCTCAAATACTATGGCGGCTAAGGACCGCACATGACGATGGTCGAACGAGTGGCACGGGCGATCTGTCTTAAGCAATTCGGAGATGAAAGCGAACACGGCACCGCGCGTTGCTGCCAAGTTGGCGGTATTGATGGGTGTTGCCTGCAAACGGCAGAGCCACTAGCCCGCGCCGCCATCGAGGCGATGCGTGAGATGACGCCAGCAATGAAAGAAATCTATTGCGGAACAACCTCATTTTCATACGGCGGGGAAACTAACTCCTTTGATTACGTTTCCGACGACGACCGCGTGACATACTGGAACGACATGATCGACGCAGCACTAAAGACCGCAGAGTGAACCGATGGCCGATGTGGTGTTTCTAAATAATCAAACCCGATGGTGGAACGCGAACGCCGATGAACCTGTGCCAGTCGATGAGGGCATTGAGCTGGGTGAAAGATGGATAGCCCTTTGCAAAAAGTACGACACACCCGACGCCGACCGCTCGCCTATGTATATCGCGTTGGGGACTGTATTAGCCCGTCTTGTTCGCGGGATGGAAAGACAGGACCCCGATACGGCGATCCTGCTCGTTGTTGAGTGGATGGAGTCTTACTTGGACGCGATGAACCGAACATTCGACTAGTGAACGGCGGCGGCGTTGTGAGACGGACATAGTTACGGAAACTGTAGCCGAACGATTGATTGAAAAGGGACCGCACATGCCAACGCTACTCGAACAAGTCGAAGCCCTGCGGGCGAACCCAGCCCGCCGGCACAAGCTCGCGCCCGGCGAGTGCCAATCCTGCGACCGCGAGCGGGAGGCTGGTACATCGTTCCACCCGTCGCACGACGCCAGTTCGTATTGCGAGAGCGGCAAGCGTCCGCACTGCACATGCGATGCCTGTTTCTGATTGGGAATGGCCGAACAGGCTTCTGCTTAACGCCGACAAGAACGACTAGAGAGCGCAGACGATGAACGACACCGGCAAACAGGTCTACGACGAAATCACCGCAGAGTGAACCGATGAGAATAGCACTAAAAACTTGGGCGAACCACAGCACAAATGCGGACGGGACCGAACGCGCTAAACATTGCTGCGGATGCTGGAATATCAATCTTGATGAAGATGCTGCACTCGTCCCATACGCCCAATGCAACGAGTGCGGGGAAATTCGTGCGGCTGTGTTCCCCGGCATCAGCATTACCAACTAAAGGCTGACCGCACATGAACCGTGACTACCTGAATTTTCTGGCATCAAAGGCGGTTCGCGCGACCGAGCGCGGGCTGAAACAAACGCCGGAACTGGCGGGCCATCTATTCCCGTTCCAGCGCCATTGTGTCGAGTTTGCCTTGCGGGCCGGGTCGTCGGGGTGCTTCCTCGATACTGGCCTTGGCAAGACTGAGGTTCAACTTGATTTCTGCCAGCGCGCGATTGAGGCCATCAACAAGCCCGCGCTGATCTGGACGCCGCTCGCGGTCGCGCAGCAGACAAAGAAGCGCGCAGAGCGGTGGGGCTACGAGGCCCGCGTTATTCGCGAGCAATCCGAGGCCGGCCCAGGCATCAACATCTGCAATTATGACCGCCGCGACAAGATCGACGCCGGATCGTTTCAGATTGTGTCACTGGACGAGGCATCGATCCTCAAGAGCTTCACCGGCAAGACGACGCGGGCGCTAATCGAAGCGCACAAGGGCGCGCGGTTCAAGCTGGTGGCGACGGCAACGCCTGCTCCAAACGATCATATGGAATTGGGAAACTATGCCGAGTTCCTGGAAATCATGGCCGCGAATGAAATGCTATCGCGGTTCTTCATCAACGATGCGTCCACGGCCTCGCAAGAGTGGCGATTGAAGGGCCATGCGGTTGGCGCGTTTTGGGATTGGATGGCGTCATGGGCGCGGATGGCTGAGAAGCCATCGGACCTGACCGGCAAGGCGGGAGACGACGCGGCGTTCGTCCTGCCGGCGTACAGTGTGAACCGGCACAAGTCGCGGGACAGCAAGATTGATAACGAACTGGCCGATATGTTCGGCGCTCCGGTCATGTCGGCCACGAAGCTGCATGACGTGAAGCGGCAGACCATCGAGGCCCGCGCGGAAATGACTGCATCGCTTGTGGCGGCAGAGCCTAACGAGCCGTGGCTGATCTGGTGCGATACCGACTACGAGGCCGACGCGCTCAAGGCAGCGGTGCCGAGCGCGATTGACGTTCGTGGATCGCATTCTATTGACGAAAAGGAAACGCGCCTAGATGCGTTCGCGAGCGGAGAGGCCAAGCATCTGATCGCCAAGCCGTCGATGTGCGGATTCGGTTTGGACTGGTCACATTGCGCCCGCATGGCGTTTGTCGGTCGCTCCTACAGTTACGAGACTTACTACCAGGCCGTCCGCCGTTGCTGGCGGTTCGGTCAAAAGCGCGCCGTGAATGTTCATCTTATCGTCGCGGAAGGCGAGGACACGATTGGCCGGGTGATCGACCGCAAGGCGGGCGACCACGGCAAGATGAAAAAGTCCATGCGCGAGGCAATGCTTCGCGCGGTCGGTAGCAACGCCGTGCGTAAGGCCCCGTATGTTCCAACCCATAAAGCGAGGATTGCGCCGTGGATTTGCGCTGCTTGAACGAACATTCCGGCAAACGGTTTCAAGCCATCAACGGCGACTGCGTTGATGTGCTGAGCCAGTTTCCAGAGAACAGCATCGGCTTCTCGGTTTACAGCCCGCCGTTCGGCTCGCTGTTTGTCTATTCCGAGGGCGCGGCTGACATGGGAAATTCAACCGACGATGAATTTGCCCTGCACTATCTCTACATGGTGCGGGAGAAATTCCGCGTCACAAAGCCGGGTCGGATAACTGCCGTTCATTGCTCCGACCTTCCCATGACAAAATGGAAGGACGGCGCGGTCGGCATCAAGGATTTCAGCGGCCAGATTATCAAGATCCACGAAGAAGCCGGATGGATTTTGCACGGTCGCCGCACGATCTGGAAATGCCCTGTTGTCGAAATGACCCGCACGAAGCATGTCGGCTTGCTCTACAAGCAACTACAAAAAGATAGCAGCAAGTCACGCGGCGGGATGCCGGACTATCTGCTGACGTTCATCAAGCCAGGCGACAACCCGGACCCGATCAATCACACGCCAGAGGATTTCCCGCTCGACCAATGGCAGGAATGGGCATCGCCGGTATGGATGAGCGTTCGGCAATCCAACGTCTTGAACGTCAAGGCGGCGAAAGACGCCAACGATGAGCGGCACCTGTGCCCGCTGCAACTCGACGTGATCGAACGCGCGCTGATTATGTGGAGCAACGAGGATGACATTGTGTTGTCCCCGTTCATGGGAATCGGCTCCGAGGGCGTTAGTTCTCTCAAACTGAACCGCCGCTTTGTCGGCATCGAATTAAAGGAAAGCTACTGGCGGCAGGCTTGCCGGTATCTCGACGCGCAGGACAAGCAGGACGATCTATTCGCGCGTGAGGCCGAGCCGCAGATGGCGTCCGCTAACAGCTAAAGACTGACCATGACCCGCGACGACGATCCAGTGACCTTGGCAGACGCCGCCCAACACTTCGGGTTTACGGTGTGGACGCTGCGCGCCGAGGCGGATCGTGGCCGGTTGACAATGTTTCGGATTGGCAAAAGGCTCTATACGACACCGAACGCTATCCGCGAGATGATCGCCCTATGCCGCGTCGAGCCAAAGGCCCGCGCCTCTACTTTCAAAAGGGACGCGGATACGTCATCCGAGACGGCCCGCATTTCATCCGCACAGGCGGCACTGAAATTGAGGCTCAGCAAGCCCTCTCGCGCTACATCGCGGCCAAGTACACCCCGGAGCCGTCATGCGAACCACTGATCGCGGATGTGCTCCTGGCCTATCTGAACGAGCATGTCCCGCACACGCGGGAGCCGCGCAATCTGGAATATGGAATCGGCACGCTGTCGAGGTGGTGGGGCGACAAGACCGTCGCGGACGTGACGGCGCGGAACTGTCGGGCCTATGCCGTGACCCGGACGCCCGCCGCAGCTCGGCGCAATCTGGAAATTCTGCGAGCTGCCATCAAGCATTGGCACCGGGAGCACGGCCCCTTAACGACTGTGCCGGCGGTCGTCATGCCGCCCAAGTCCGCGCCTCGGGATCGCTGGTTGACCAGATCGGAGGCGGCCAGGCTCTTGTGGGCCGCGCGGCGGACGCAACACCTGCGACGGTTCATCCTGCTGGCGCTTTACACCGGCTCCCGATCCGGCGTCATCCTACGGTTGCAATGGCCGCAGATAGACCTATCGGCGGGTGTAATGGCCCGCATTCGCCCAGGGATGACCACCAGTGCGACGAAGCGAGCGCCGCCAGTGCGACTCGGAAATCGGATTTTAACGCACCTGCGGCGCTGGAAACGGCTCGACGGGGCGGCATCGCCGTATCTGTGCCATTACGATGGGGCCGCCGTCATCAAACTGCGGCGGTCGTGGAAGGCGGCGGCGGATCGGGCCGGGCTTGCCGGTGTCACCCCGCACACGCTGCGGCACACGCGGGCGACGTGGCTGATGCAGGCGGGCGTGGACGCATGGGAGGCCGCCGGGTCACTTGGGATGACCGTCGAGATGATCCAGCGGGTGTACGGGCACCATCATCCAGAGTATCAAAAAAATGCCTCTGAAATCTAGACATCGAATGTATGGGGCGTGGTCTGGCATGGTTAGCCGCTGCCACAACCCAAATCACAGCAGCTACCATCAATACGGCGCTCGGGGAATTTATGTTTGCGAACGCTGGCGTAGTTTCAAGAATTTTTTGGCAGATATGGGGGAACGACCAGATGGAATGTCAATAGATAGGATTGATCCAACCGGACCATATACGCCAGAGAATTGCCGATGGGCGACGGCAAAAGAGCAGCGCAACAACTATTCACCCGATGGGCGGCGAAGGCACTCAGAAGGCGCGCGTGCCGCAGCTAAGCGGCGATGGGCTGGTATCCCTAAGAAAGAAAGGCGCGTCGGTCCGCCCAAGATAAAGCTCACCCCAGACCAAGTTATAGAAATTCGGCAGATTGGGCGGTCGATGACCACCGTGGCCCTCGGCGCGAAATTCGGGGTTAGTCATCGCAATATCAGCATGATCCTCCTCAACAAGACATGGAGGCATTTGTGACATCACCCCGATTGGCAAAGGAACGCGGCAGAGGTCTAATCTGTGCCGTATCTGTGCCAACTTGCTCAAAATTGGTCGGAGTGATAGGATTTGAACCTACGACCCCTTCGTCCCGAACAAAGCGCCCACCCCTTAAAACGTTGAATTTGCTAGCTAAGACGGAAAGGTAAACCGTGAACATAGCAAGAAACCATGCGGGTATCTGTGCCGAACCTGTGCCGTCTGCACCGCCAGACGATGCCACCAAGAAACAAATGCTGGCCGGACTTCGCACGTCGGCCCGGTGCCGGTTTCCCGCAACATTCCGCGCGCACCTAGAATGCACCATCGAGGTTGGCGACGTTGAATTTCCAACTCACTGTCCGATCCTGGGCATCCCGCTTGTCTATGGAATTGGGAATAGCGGCGGCGGCGGGAAGGCAACATTTGATCGCATTGACAATGATCGGGGATACGTCCCCGGCAACGTGCGAATTATCAGCCACCGCGCAAACGCCCTGAAGGGGAGCATGACGGCAGAAACAGCCGCAAGGATTGCCTCATATATGAGGGGCGAACTGTGACCATCACACGAATAGAGCAACGTCAGCCATGTCTCCCCGACCGGCTGGCGGGCCGGGCGTCGGGGTTAAGCCTGCCTTCGCCCAGCGTCCGGCTGCTCTTCCAGTTTCATCACAATAGGGACTGCACATGACGGACAAGCATACACCGGGGCCGTGGACCGCAGAGTCAGAATACGAAGGGGATGCGCGGACCTTCGTCCATGCGGCGGGACGCCCGATTGCCGACTGTGCCAACGGATACGGAGCGGAGGATGAAGCCAATGCCCGCCTGACCGCCGCCGCGACCGAACTGTACGGCGTGGCTAAGCAGCTAGACATGCTGTGGGCTGTTGAGTGGTCAAGCCCAGAGGAAGCCGAACAAATCCTCCGCAAACTCATCGCTGATGTTGGCGACACGGCCCGCGCTGCCGTTGCGAAAGTTCGCGGACAGTAACAGCGCAACTGTGCTTTGTAACAATTCGTGATAATAGGGCCATTGACCCTACGGGCCAAATGCCCTAGGTTACGTCCATGAGCAAGGGCAATCCTGCCCGGCGATGGAGAGACAAGATGCACCGCACAGCAGTCCACGGCTACCGCCACCTGAACGAAACCAAGGTCCGCATGATCGCCGCCCGTTACGGCTTCAATCCGAACGACACCATCGTTCGCGGCAACGCCGATCAGGCCGACAACTACCACGGCCAGCCGGTTCCGGCCTTCGACGGCGACATGCGCCGCTTCTGGGGGTGCGATGCAACCGGGCACTACGACGCGGAACGCCTGCTCGACGGCTATCTGGCGCAGGAAGCCTACACCATCGAGTGCGACGGCAAGGCCGCCGCCGATTTCGAGGAACGCGCCTACGGCGGTCGGGAATGACCCCCACCCAATTCAGGGCCGCCATTGACCGCCTCGACCTTTCACAGGTCGGGGCGGCAAGGCTGTTCGGCGCCGACCCCCGCACGGCTCGCCGCTGGGTATCAGGGGACCGATCAGTCCCCGAGTGCGTGGCAATCGTTCTGCGGCTGCTGCTGGCCGGGCAGATCACCGTAGAGGACGTGGAGAAGGTGCGGCGATGATTAAGGCGATAGAGCCATACCGCGACCGTGCGCCACGCAAGGGACCGTTAGCCGGTCGGTGCTGCTGGGTCTGCGGCAAGAATGGCGGATGGGGATGTTCAACGGCCCTGCGCGGTGCGGGCTACCGGATGACGCACAACGAAGTGGCTCACGCGCACCCGGCATGTTTGGCGAAGGCCATGAAGGCCGCAGTAAAGCGCGAACGCTGATTTATCAGGAGCGAGCCGATGGACGCCGTTAACGAGAGCGCGAGAATGGCACTTCACGCCATCGCGCTGGGTATGATCGTCTGCGTGTGCGGGCTCTTGCTGTTCTTGCAGTGGCGCGCTCACGAATGGCTTAGTCGCTGGTTCGACCGGCGATTTCGCGACCGATAATTATCAATGAGCGAGACGAGCGCCGTGCCAATCATCTGCGCCGGGTGAGCGATCACCGCCGCGTGATCCATAAACGCATCACGACATGCCTTGGTGATCTGTTTATGGAACACTGTTAAGCGAAATGTCCCGTCGCTAACGCAACACTAGTGTTCGCCATATTCCAGTTTCAAAATCAGTTGCGCGTAGTGGATGATCTTCCGAACATCCTCCGCGCCGTTCTTGTCTTTGTGGCGCGTGGCATACTTGACGATGTTGCCCTGTAGAAAATCTAGGCCGTTGCGATGGATGTATTCTACCGGCTGGATGGCGAGCTTGGCGTAGTGGTTGCCGGCGACTTGCGAGGCCAAGGGGTTTCTCCCGGACACGCCGGGGCTTTCATCAGCGCCGCCCATTGTCCGTGGTGCGTGTCCACCAGCGCATTCGTCATCAGCCACCCGCAACATGCAAAGTCCTCCAGTTCGTTAAACTTGACGTAGGCAAATGTCTCAAGCGCAGGGCAATTCGACTTCATCCGATTCTATCAGCCTGAATTGATGGTCCCCCACATCTATGGTGATCTTCGCCAACTCGCCATCTATTCGTCCGTGAAATACCCATTGTTTTTTACCCGGTGAATTGATCGGGGCCATTGCGATTGCAGCCATGCGGATCTCTTTCAACGCTTAGCCCTCCGTGTTGCTGTATTCTTGGCTGCCGCCGCCATTGATCGGTTCGTCGCAGTCCGGCTCATCGTCCGGCCCGGTTTCCGCGTCGAGGAACCGGCGCGGCTTGTGACGGTAGCGCGTGCGCGTTTTGGCGTTCCGCTTTCGCATGGTTGTTCTCCCGGTTTGACAATCTGACCAGACCATGACGAATGGCAATCGAGGCATTGCCACCGCTGGCGCGCTACGGATTTGCCGTAATTCAGCCCGCGCGCTTTGATCCGGTTAGATTGGCAAGTCGGACAGGCCGAACGCCCGCTGTATAGGTTCAGGTTGGGGTGATTGGTCGCCCAAGGCTTGAGCCGTTCATAAACGCGCTCCAGCAATTCCACGTCGCGGGCGTTATATCGCCGCATGATACGCCACGACTTCGGGTCGCCGTGCATACAGCCGAGCCACAGATGGACGCCCGTGTGTGGGAGTTTCCGACCGACACCGAGCGATTGGCCGAGCGCGTCAAGCCTGTTGCTGTCAAACTTGAAATGCCGTTTGGCTAGTTTGAGCGTGTCAACTGTCTTGTATGGGGCGGGCGGCTCTAGCCCATGTTCGATAAACCGTGCATTGGATTTGCGGATATCGAAGCGGTCGCCGTTGTGGGCAATGATGACATCAGCCTCGTCAAAAACCCGATGGAGGTCTTTGACCAGATCGCGGTCATCATCCTTGCGCTTGTTGAAGCCGGGATAGTCGGGGAGCGCCTTGGTCGTAACGCGCCGCTCGCCCTGCCACTTGTACGCAAAGCTGAGCATGTACCACTCGGCCTGCGTTGCGATGATGTTGCCCTCTTTCCATTTGTCGAAATAAAACCCGAGGGATGGGGCCGTCTCGATGTCCACGAACGCCACGCGGGGTTGGCGGTTCAAAAGATCACCTATGAGCTATTGAAGGGGACGCTATACATCAACCGGGGTGTTTGTCCGGTACATGCACGGCAACGCAAATCCTGACGGGTGCATACACCAATAGGTATGGTGCCGCTCGGTGACATTCCAATAAGCAGCCGCGTGAGCTGCAAGCGCCGCCAACCCTATCCCGAACACGAAGCAGACCGTGAATATGGCGAGTAGCCGGGAATGCGTCACCCTTTGATGACCGTGAACCGGACTGGTTCAACAGGGAGATTGATTTCCGCGCCGAACATGCCGCGCAATAACTGCTGCAATGGGTTGCACCAATAGCGCCGCGTTCCCGTGTAGATCGCCGGGCCGGGCGCCATGCCCGACGGTATCTGTATTTCCCGGCTAAACGATCTGCCGCCGCCGCTCAGTTGTCGCCGGTACACAGTCGGAATGGGGGCGGTGTCGAATATCACGCCCGCGCTATCGATAAATCTGCGATTTACAACGCCGTCACAGGCCCGAAATTCCCGCGCCGTCCACGTTACCCGGACGGTCTGCCCGGCGACAACTTGCGGCGGGTGCATTTCGGTGTTCACGACAATGATGGGCGGGGTGTTGTCGGCCAACATTGCGACAACGGGAGCCGCAACAATAAACGAAAACGCCGCAGCGGCGATGTGGCACCAATAGCGGCGGCGGATTCCCATGATCTTGCGGTTCATGTGCCGATCTTCCGCAGGACACCGATCTCTTGAAGCCATTTGACGATTGCCCACGTTACCGTACAGATCGCGGCGATCCACCCGCCCCAGATGCGAAGGCTGGCCCATAGCCAGCGGACATGTTCCTCGTGTTTTTTCATCTCGCGAAAGTATTGGATTTCATCGTCGGACAGTGGCGGTGTCGTCATGGCCGCCCCAACAGGGGGATGAAACAGATCGCGAAGGCCATGAGCAGCACCGGCAACGCCTCGATCATTTCCACACCCGATTGATGATCGAGTTTGCGACCTGCATTCCGAAGATGCTGAGAACGATCCAGCCGGACCATTCGAGGACAAAGCCCGTTAGCGGGTCGGTCGCGCCAAGTCCAAGAACCTTGTCCCAGACAATGACCTTAGTGAAATAGACGCCGAGCGGGAACACGAACAGCGCCCAGCCTGTCCACCAAACCCACGAACCCATTGCGGCAATCGTCACGTCACGCTGAGCGAGAAGCCGAACCTTATCGGCCTCCATCAACGCAATGGCCTTCTTCACGTCGCCGTCAGTCTTGGCGAGGTAGAAGTCTAGGCCCTTCGACGCGAGGCCAAGCACGCCCTTGATTGCCGCCCAGATCATTTGCGCTTGGCCTTCTTGCGGGTCTTTTTGGGTGCCGGCGCGGGTGACTTGAACCAGCCCACGATGTCGCCGCGTTTGACGCGCTCATAGATGACGAACGCGGACACGGCGGCGACCACAAACAAGATAAACCGCCAGTCGGTGATGAACCCAAGGTTCTCAGCGATCCATGCGATGACCACGGAAACCAGAGACGCGATTTCCGCAATGACGGTCTTACTCTTGGCCGCCGGTTTTGGCTCGTATTCAACCCGAGGCTTGCCGCCACCCAACTGTGCCGCGATGTCAGGACGCAGCTCGCACAGCCGCTTGAGGACGGTCATCACGCCCATCTGCGTATCGGTCGCGGTCTTGGAGAACACGCCGTCCTTGACGTACTTGCCGGGCTGTTGATGGTTCGATCCGGCCCACAGGTACGGGCTGTTTATACCTTTATTCGTATATCCAAGCCCGTTGAAGCGTTCGGCCTCGTAGCCCATACGCGACACAGGCCATGAACCGATCTTGTGCAGGCCCTTCAATTTGAGGGCATCGATAGCAGCCTCAGACCATGTATCGAACGGCCCCCTGCCCTTCGGAATCAGCGTGGTCTTGCGTCCGGTCCCGATGATGTGTTCGCCGTTGTGCAGGACGCCATCGAAGTTGTTGGACGACTCCCGCATGTGCAGCAGGCCGATGAAGTACCACGGCACGCCAGTTGACGCCTCGACCGCGCGGTATTGCTTTTCGCCCGCGATGATCTTGCGCGCGAACTTGTTGGCCCCGGACACATTGCTGATCGCGATGGACAACCAAAGATTGTCATACCCCGCCCGCGTGGCCTCGTAAGTCCAAGCCATCAGAACACCAGCGCGGCGATCAGGACCGCGACGAAGATGAGGAACGAGGTCTGCGGGCGGGCTTCGATAAAGTCGATCCCCTTGTCGTAAGCCGCGAGCATGGCATCGAGTACCTTCATGGCTAGAAACCTCTCATTGGTATGAACAGACAGCGCGTGTTCGCGCCTTGGTGTTTGATCCACTGACGAGACGCCGCGTCGTAGTCGCAGGCGCAGCGGTAGTGCTTTCCGTCCGGCGACCAGTCGGTTCGCTTGCGGACTTGGCCGGTCGATTTCACTTCGTAGTTATCGTCAGGAAGCGGCTTGAGTTCGCTTTCCTGAATTTCCCAGCAGCATGAATTAGACGAGCAGCACGTCGCCGGTATCCATGTTTTCATCCACTCGATTTCGTCTTTGGTCTGTGAATACAGCGGATTAAACGATGACGCCGCTAGCAAAACAGCAGTCGTGGCACCACATATTAGCCACGCTATAACGGAGCGTTTCATGCCAACAATTTCCAATCTCAGTGACAGAAGATTTGGCCGTCTCGTCGCACTTGATTACGAGTCGGTCCCGGTAGGCCAAAGTGGCCGCCTCATGGTCCGATGGCGGTGCCAATGTGACTGCGGCAAGGAAAAGACAGTCCTTGCCTGCCATCTGACAGCAGAAAAAATACAATCGTGCGGGTGCCTAAGCGCAGAAAAGGCCGCCGAACGATTTCGGCAAATGCCAGCACGATTCCGCCGACACAAACTCACCCACGGTCTTAGCCGCGCGCCGGAATACAGCGTATGGAGCGAAATGATACGGCGCTGCCATAACCAGGGATCAAGTCGCTTCAATTACTACGGCGCTCGGGGGATACGCGTTTGCAACAGATGGCGCTACGGCGAGAACGGGAAGTCTGGGTTTGAGTGTTTTATCGAAGATATGGGACGCCGCGAGAGACGCGGACTTTCCATCGAACGCACAAACAATGACGGCAATTACGAACCCTCCAACTGCAAGTGGGCAACGCAAACCGAACAGATGAACAATACTCGGCGGACCCGCCGCTAACCCGGTATCCACGACAGAAGCCACGGGTTGCTATGCCCGAACACAGCGCCCGTGTTGAACCAGAGCCAGAACAGAAGCGGGATAAACGCGAGGTACAGACAAGCCAGAGCGCGTTGGATCACGGTTGCCGCGCAATACGATCAAGGCCAGCAGGATCGTGAACGGGCGGGCCGTCAGCGGCCAAGGCCCACAAGATGAGTTTCTTGAGGAGGAGGCGCATCAGACCTGATCCTTGAGGAAGGCCCGAAACTGAGCGGCGCTGAGCGATGATTGCCCCTTCAATGCCCGTATCTCGTTGACGCACCACAGCAGGATTTTAGCTGCAAGTTCGACAGTGAGCTTTCGGGAGTGTTCCTCTTTGTATCCGTCTAGCACCTGCGCGTTCCCTGGCCTGATCCGATACGGGGCAAGCACCTCGCCCAGTTCTGCTGTGTTGGCGATCCGGGTTGGCGGCGTGCCGTCCGCCGTCCAAGCAAGATACGCCGCGTCGTTTGTTGCAACGAACTCGCCGACCGCGCTTGAAAACACGCGGCTCGTATCTCCGTTGACGGTCCAGTACCAATCGTGCGGGTTGAATGTTTCTTTAGCCATACTGGCCTCCTGTTGCGGTCGAACCAGCGGAATTGCCCGGAAGCGCCGAAGCGCCAGCACCGGACACGTCGATCACGCCGTTCTGAACGGCTGAGTATCGTGACCCGGTAGACGACCCGGAATACGTGTTGTTGTATGTCGTAATCACTCCGGTCGAACTGGAGGAGGCAAATGCAACGGGCCAAGCCGGGGTGTTGGAAATCGTCAGCGTCTTGCTCGTCATCACGATCAAGCCGCTTTGCGTGGCCTGCCAGTGGTACGCACTTGGAGCGCCCGACACAGCATAATTACCCGCCGCCGTAATGGCCGCGCCGCCCTCCGCGCGGATATGGCCGCCAGCGCACGCGCCGAAGTCGAGGTTGGTGAACTCGATACGCGCGCTGTTCGACCCGCGCAGCGCAACCCCTGAAGTCGTCGTGGTGATTTTCAAATCTTTGACTGTCACCACGCCGGGATTGACGGTTGAAAACAGGAACGCATTCGCGCTCGTCGTGCTGACTATGACGTTCGCAGGCGTACCGCTGTTGCCTTGGATTGTTACGGCCCCACCGCCCATCCACGGGACGGAAGCCGCCAGCCCTCCCGTGTAGGTGCCGTCTGCGATCTGCACCGTGACGGCCTGCCCGCCAAGATCGAGGGTTCCTACAATGACATCCCACGCCTTCTGTATTGTCAGAAACGCGCCGCCGGAAGTGTTGGCCAGCCCTGTGTTGCTGTCCGATCCGTCTGTTCTGACGTAGTACGTGCGGGCCGCGCTGAGTTTTTCGCGGACCTCTATGATTGTTCTGACTTGAGTTGCCGTCAGGTCTTGCGGGTCGCCGGTCCCGCCACCCGCAGCCCGCCCCTTGATGGTCGAGTCGGCCATATCGGCCAGATGCGCGTTGTCGTGTTCACGCGCGGCGAGTTGGCTTAGGCCAGTGGCGATGCCGCCGAACTCGTCATCCAGACGGGAGTTGAATATCTTCTCGTTTCGTTGCGGGTCGGTCAGCCAGCTATAGAGCCGGGTGAACGTGTCGCCGGAAAATGCCATCAGTTATTCGTTCGACAGGACCATGAATGAGTAACTGTCCGGGTCGACCGCACCGACCGCTGCGATGTAGCCGTTCACGGTGAAGCCGGTCGTTAAAACGTCTGTATATGAGAGGGTGATTGATACGTTTGCGTTCGTGCCGTCGAGCGTAATTAAGACTACGTAATTCGTGTTCGCCATCGCAGAGGAAAAAGCGACATCGTGGTCAATGCCGACATCGGTGACGGACGCGACGTTGAAACCTCCAGATTGAAGCGTTCCGTTGATGACCTTGCCAAACGCCTTGACGGTGTTACGCCCGGTGATGCCCGCAGAATTGTTCGCCGTTACCGCACCAGTCAGTGTTGACGCGCCGGTAACTGCAAGCGTTCCGGCAATCGCCGTGTTGCCGCTGGCCGCAGTCACGGTGAACTTGTTGGTGTTGACCGCGACATCGCCCGTGACAGATGCCGTTCCTGCGATCAGGGTATTGCCCGATGCGGCAGTGACCGTGAATTTGTTGGTGGCCACGGCGAAGTCAGACGACACTCCGAACGTGCCGGTGATGGTCGAGTTGCCCGTGACCGCAGCGCCGCCCGTCGAAACAGTGAGGGCCGCGCTGAGCGTTGTCGCCCCTGTCACGGCAAGCGTGCCGCCGACAGCGGTATTTCCAGACGCCGCCGCTACAGTGAACTTGTCGGTGTTGACCGCGAAATTTCCGGCTGCCGCAAGCGTGCTGCTGAATGACCCGGCACCCGTGACCGTCATCGTGACCGGGACAGTTACGGCAGTAGCCGTGCTGGTAATGGTCGCCGTCCCGCCAGCAACAAGCCCCCACTGATCCGCAGCGGGGAAGTAAAGGCCGGTGTTCGCGTCGTTCGTCGCGGAATAGGACACGCCGGACAAGGCACCGGAAAATGCGGACGTACCGGCTGCAAACGGTATCCTGAGCGTTGTCGTGCTTTGACCATCACGGCAGATCGCGTTGGACAGGCCCGTGGCAAAGCCGTCATCCTCGCTGTCCATGCGGGATGCGGTGACGGGAACCGTATTTGTCTTGTCCGTTGCCCACGAATGAACGCGGACAAAGGTTCCTGAGCCGTTGTATGCCAAGGTGGTATCCTCTAAATAGAAAACCCGCCACGGAGGGCGAGTCGGATGACACAGTTTGTTTCCGTTACGGCTCTGGGATTACTTGTCTATTGGCTCGCCAAGCAGTGGCTCGCCTGGGCCGATAGCGACTGGGCCGTGGTGATCTGGATTGGTGCCTGCATCATGTTCGCCGTCATTTGCGACCGGCGGCAGGCGAAGATGCACCAATCAACTGAGGTGCAGAAAGAACCCGAGCGAGGGTGCTAGAGTTCTGGCTTGCGGTCTGAGCTGACCGCAAAAGCTCTTGTGCGATCTGATTAACTCGCGGCCCCTGTGCCGACAAAACCCGACCGATTTCGTCTTTGGTTTGTGCGCCACTCGCGCCGGAGATTGCCTTCGCCACGGCATTTAGCGCCCGAAGCCCAAGGCTAGTCATCGTCAGGTCTTGCGGGATATTGCCGCCCGCCGCGCCATCCATCGCCTTAGCCGCACCAACACGCTGCGCTGTCTGCGAATTTTCAACGACCTTCTGATAGGTGTTGCGGAAAGTCCGGTTGTCCATCAGCGCCTTGGCAACAGCAGCTGTTGGCGCGTCACCAAACATTTGCGCCATCTTCTGCTGATTCCAGTCGCGTGGCGTTGCAAGCGTCCGCTCTAGCGCACCGAGGTCGTTAACCTGTGTCCCAACAACGCGGTCCACTTCAGCGCGCAAGCCCTGGCGCATTCTTACCGGCACGGCAGACGGGCCGACCATCTGCCCCTGCGGGCGGGCGGCCATTGAAATCTCTTGAGCAAGTTCGTCAGGGCGGATCGCTGTCTTTCCGGTGTCCAATATCTGCGAGCCGCGAGCCAGCCCGCCCGACTGACGTGATAGTTCACTAAACTGTGCATCTACGGCCTTGATGCCGGGAACAGCCCGCCCCAATTCCGCATCAACGGCCCGCCGAGCCATCGTTAGGGCGCCGATTGTTTGTGGGTTTGTTTCTGTTGCCAGCAATCCGTCAATGGCTTGGCGTGTGTTGTGCAGGACGCCGGGGTGGGGGTCGAGATTACCGGGGGCACCCGCCACATCAAGCATCTCGCGAACTTGGCGAACCGCCCGCTGCGCCGGCCCGCGAAGGTTGGTCGCGGCAACGTCGAGGGCGTTCGCCAGTTGTTGCGTGTTAACAGCGCGTCCGCTTGCAATCGCGGGCGCGTATTGCAAGCGGACCGCTTGGCGAGACGCCTCAAGCCCGTCCTCTATCTGCGAGGGAACCGGAGCCGGCCCAAGGTTGTCATCGAGCGAGCGAGCCAACCGAGGGCCGGTCTGCTGTTCGCGCGTCGTCAGTGCGTTTACAAGCCGGCTACGGCCCTGCCCCGTCCCAGTTCCAGCGCCTTGTGCAAGGCCGAGCATCGCTGGACCGGCATCCGGCAACATCGCCGCGCCGCCCATCTGTGGAAGATTGCGAATCCCCGTCTCGTCAGCCTGTGCCGCTGCCCTGAGCATCGCTGACGCCCCTCGCGAAGTGTCAGCAACGCGCGGACCGAGGAACGCGGAACCCGTTCTATAGACGCCGCTGGCGACCGTGCCGGCGACCGGCAATCCGGCACCAACAGCAGCACCAAAAGAGGCCCCTTTTTTGGCGTTATCAACGTAGTCCTGCGGCTTATCGGAATAAGTGTTTCCAGCCCCGTGCGCCGCGCCATAGGCCCCACCCTCCAGCCCATACCCCAGCACTCGCGGCAACAATTTCGGGCCAACGCGACCGGCTAGTGTAACGCCGCTTTTAATAAGACCAGCACCACCAGCAACGCCGCCAGCTAGTTCACCGACAACCGCCGCGCCGGGGTCATCCTCGCGCGCCTTCTGCGTCTGCGCCCGCTGCGCCTTCACTCCCTCGTCATAGGATGGCGCAGCCCCGGTGAGGGCATCCATGCCGCCTGCGAACTTGTCAGCAAGACCGAACGTCAGTGCGTTCGCACCAGTACGGGCCATAGTATCAAGGCCCCGCCCAATCCGCCGCACTTCCTCTGGCAAACCAACGCCAGCCGTAGCAACGGTGAAGCCGTCCATCGTTGACGGCATAGCGTCGGTTGTTGGAGCCTGCTGTTCTGCAAGGCGCGCTCGCGCTGTCGCCAGAGCAATAGCGCGCTGTTGCTCGATTGTCATTTCCATAGGGCGCGCTCTTGCGGCGTCATAGCCGCCCACACCTTGGGATCAACGCCTGTCGGGGCCGCGCTCTGCGTTGGCTTCACGGTAGCGGCAGGTGCAGCACCTGCGGCGGGCGCGGCGGGCGGCGGTGGCTCCCATGGATTGAACGGGCCGAACTGCGGGATAACGTGTTCCGGCTTCATCCGGTTTTCAACAGCCATGTTGCGGTACATGGCGGACTCCTGATCGAACAACTGCTGGTACGACTGCATCCGGTTATGCGCTTCAGTCAAAATCGCCTTTCGGGTTTCCGGCGTGAGCGCCGCGCCGCCGTTGAGCGAATTGATGGTGCCAACCAACCAATCGGATAGCGAAGCAGTGTTCTTGACCATGATCATCTCGCCTTCGCGGACGACAGAGCCGGGGTCAAAGATTTTGCCAAGGCCATAAACAAGGTTGAGGTCGGATGCCCTTGAGTTTCGGCCTGCTGTGTCCAACATGGACTTGTAGATCGGCGCAGCCTCCGAGATGTTCTTGTAGCTCGGGAGCGACCGGATTTCCGCGCGCACTTTCGCAGTATCCTCAAACGAGGCTGGCATGGCGTCCCGCGCTTCGCGTTCGGCCTTGGTGACGGCAACCTTAACCGTGGCGTCTCTTTTGGCGTCGAAGTCGATCAACTGTTGATCGCGCCCCGGCGGCATGAAAATGCGGATGTCATTCGGGTTGTGCTTATTGACTGCTTGCACAGCGCCATCCTTTCGCGCGCTGATGTCCCATTCCGCCGGCTTTAATTGCTGCTTTACCTGGTCAAGCCGCAAATTCGTGCCCAATTCCCTAATCTGTGGGTTATTGGATTTCAGCATCGTGTTAATGCGCGTGTTAATGTCCGGCTGCTGTGGTGCCTGCGCGACCTGTTGCGGCTGCTGCCCGGCAATGTTGCGGATATAGCCCTGCGTCTCGGCGGGCATCTTGGAAACGTCGCCGCCACCCTTGAGCCAGTTCTGGACGTTGCCCGGCCCCCAGTTGTACGCAGCCAACCCGAGCGGAACGCTGCCGCCGAACTTATCTATGTTCTGCCGAAGATAAGCCGCCTGCGCCGGGATCGCCTGGTTGGGGTCTTGCGGGTTGATGCCCATTTCGCGGGCCGTACCCGGCATGAATTGAGAGATGCCGCGCGCGCCCGCAGGACTGACGGCGTTCGGATTAAACCCTGACTCCTGTTTGGTCTGCCGCGCCAGAAGATCGACAGGGATGTCACTATCAACCGCAGCCTTGCCCATAACGGGGCGGTACTGTTCCGGCACCATGTTAGGCACGCCGTGCGCCAACTCTTGAGGGGTGGCAACCTTTGCATCAAGCGGGTTGAACTCACTTTCGCTATAGACGCGGCTTGCCTTGGGCGTGAGTGCCGCAACCATTGGGGACGCAGCGGGTGGTGTCTGACCGGGCGCGGCGGAAGGAGTTTGGCTAGGCATCGGCTGGCTAGGAGTCCCCAGCGATGCAAGTTCGCGCGCAAACTCCCTCACCTGATTGTCCTGGTCCCGCATCTCCAACCCGCCCAGCAGCGCATGGGCGAGCCGTGACGCGCCCTGCCACGGCGATTTGATCGGCGTGGTATCCATGCCCTCTTGGAGAAGGGCTTGCAGATACTTGTTCTTGACGCCCATTGCGTCGGACAGCAGGGCCATTACAGCGCGCTCCTGTAGTCAACAGCGTAGAAGCCGTTGACCGTGAACACAGCGGCGGGATTGACCGCCAGCACCTCGTCAGCCATCACGCCAACGCGGGGGATGTCATCCCAAAGGTATTTGTATGCGTAGAGCTTCAAGCCATTAACGAGTTTGATGCCAAGGTCGATGATGTCGCGTTTCAGGCGGCGGTCGGACATGAATGGCAAGAGCTTTGCCGCTTCCGCTATCTGCGGCGCGTATTTCATGCCGCCCAAGAGGCCAGCCTGCCCGAGTCCAAACATGCCACCCATAGCGGCGTTCTGTTGCTGCATCTGCGTGTTGTAGTTCTGGTTTGCCAATGCGCTGCTGTTATAAGTGTAGTCCCCCACGGGGGCGGCGTTGATGCTCGGCGCGTTGTACTG
>Ga0208147_1000027_pt1 | contig 42532 bp, 57 predicted proteins | sample DEB3_08_DNA_FD_184520 | JGI IMG/M metagenome (GOLD analysis project Ga0208147, IMG submission 184520) | Aqueous microbial communities from the Delaware River and Bay under freshwater to marine salinity gradient to study organic matter... | ecosystem: Environmental > Aquatic > Marine > Coastal ... | reverse complement strand
TCCGCAAACTCCTGTAAACGTTGCGACGACCACTGGAACGACTTCAGGTGGCGCAGGAGCTACTTCAGGCGGCATTGGAGCCACTGCCGGAACTACTGCTGGGGCTGCTAATGTCGCAGAGCCGGGGTCAATTCCGGGGTATCAACCAAAAGAAGATATCAAACAACCTGTTGCCTTGTCTCCGCTCGGATATTTACCAGCAAGTTATCTGTCTACCGGCAAGTATGAGCAGCCTAATATTACCGATTACTCTCAAATTATTCCAAAGCTTGCCAGCATTTTGGAGCAAAGAGGATATAAAACCGGCGGTTCAGTTTCTGATGATAGCGAATATGTGGCTGGCCCAGAGGGGAAGCTCTACGAAAAGCATTATGAACGGGGCTTTGCGGTAGGTGGTCCGGGGACGGGGCAGTCTGACGATATCCCGACCATGCTTAGTGACGGCGAGTACGTTTTCGATGCGGATACGGTTGCCGCACTTGGCGACGGTTCTAGCAAGGCGGGGGCAGAGATTTTGGACAAGTTTCGGCAGGAAATACGCTCCCACAAAAGATCAGCACCTACTGATAGAATTCCACCCAAAGCCAAGAATCCATTGGCTTACTTGAAATCGGCTACGAAGTCGAAAGGATAGAACATGGCAATTACTGACCCTAAACTTAACCCCTTAGCGACTTCTACCCAAGAGACGACGCAAACTGCGCCGGATTGGTATAGCAACTATCTCAGTGGAATCGCTCAATCAGGTCAGGAAGCCGTTCAAGCAGGTGGCGTGGCGGGGTTTAGTCCCCTGCAGCAACAAGCCTTTGCGGGCGCTCCTGCGGCGATTCAGGCCGGTCAGCCAGCTCTTCAGACTGCGACCAATATTGCTACTGGAGTTGGAACTACTCCATTTATGCAGAATGTCGGCCAGTACATGAACCCATACACGCAGAGCGTGATTGAGGATATAAACCGGCTTGGGCAGAGGCAATTCAAGGAAACTCTGGCTCCCGGCGCAACTGCCGGTGCCGTTGGATCTGGCCAATTTGGAAGCAAGCGTGGAATGCAGGTTTATGGGAATGTGGCGCGAGATGTGAATCGTGACATCCTTGGAAAGCAGGCCGAGTATCTTGCTAAAGGATTTGATGCCGCTACTGCCGCAGCCAAGGCTCAGGCAGATCTTAATCTGGCTGCATCCGGACGACTTGGTGAACTGAGCGGCATTGGATATACGCAAGGCATTGGCGGCCTTGATGTGATGTCGAAGCTTGGATCGCAGCAGCAAGCTCAAGAGCAGGCAAGACTTGATTATCCGATGGCTGCAGCTACGAAAGAAGCTGCGCTGCTTAGGGGATACAATATTCCAGCATCCACCAGACAGACAACTACCGCCCCAATGTCTTCGGCGTATTACCAGCCTTCCGGTCTTAGCCAAGTATTGGGAAGCATTTCTGGTGTATCTAGCTTGCTGGCAAATCGAATTGATCCGAAGACAGGTCAGCCAATTTCTGGATCGTCACCTCTTGCGGCAATTCTTTCTGGGCTGAAGCAGTCTCCGGATCTGGTGAAAGGGCTTTTAGGGCAAACTGGTTTGCCTGAAGTATCCGCTACTGAATTGCAAAATTACTTGAATTCGATGAGTAATTATATGGGTTCTGGCATTAGCTTCAATGATTACTTTTCTACCTTAACGCCAGAACAAATTGCCGATATTGATTGGGGTGTGTAAATGGACGAAAACGAAGTAATCGATCAGAGTCCTCTCGCTCAGGTAGCGCAGGCTACGATTGCCCCACAAGCAGAGCAAGCTCTCGCCGTAACTAAGCCCGCCGTTGCCGCTACCGCGCAGCCTTCTGAATATGAGAAGGCCATTTCAGAATATCGTAGGCAACAGCAGCAGCTTATTGAAAGACAGAGAGAGCTTATTGATTCGCTGAATACAAGGATTCAGCCGTCAGACTATCTGTCTGCTATGGCTCAGGGATTCGGTGATCCTAGAAACTTGTCATTTGCCAGCGGCATTGCTGGTGCTGCCGGGAATGTAAGCGCAATTCAAGCAGCAGAGCAGAAAAGGGCGCAAGATCTTGCCAAGATGAAACTTGAACTTGGTATGCAAGAGCTTGGGATGCAAAAAGAAAATATTGAGCTTGCAAAAACTCAACAACTTTCTAGCGCACTTACTGGGCTGCTTTCTGGAAGGGCATCCCCTGAATCTACTGCAGCGGCAGGAATTACTAGAGAGCAAGCTAGTGTAGTTGCAAATATGCCCGCTGAATACAAGGCAATGATCATTGCTCAACTGCAAACTGGCGACGTAAAGGGTGCCATTCAAGAGTTGCAAAAATACATGCTTGAGCAAACAAAAGAGCCTGAGAAGATAAAAGAGCTTAGATACTATATTTCTCAGCTTCAGTCTCCCGCCGCAAAATCTGCCGCGCAACAACTTGCTGCAAATAACTTTTTCTTGGGTAGCCCGGCAGATAGATCAAAAGCCATTCTTGATATCCGAAAAGCAATTGATGAAGGCATTATTCCCGCCAGAGATGGAAATATTTTAATCCAAGGGATGACGAATTTAGGCGGTCAACCAGAAGCTGCGGCTCCTTCTGCTCCGGCGGCAGCGCCCGCGGCGGCCGCTACTCCCGCTGGATTCCCTAGAATTTCTACTGCAGAGCAGGCGGAACGAGATAGAGTTGCTGCCGGAATCAAGGCTAAAGAACAAACTGGCGAAGGTATCCCTACGTCAACAATTGTTGGAGCTACCCCCGGAATTTCTCCTAGACAACAAAGAGATATTGCCGCAAAAGGCGCTGAAGTATCAGCAACAAAGAGAGCGGAAGCCGCAGAAGTAAAAAGAGAATCCTTGGAGCAAAATGCTGAAAAAGCAACTCGAATCATTGCTGATGCTAACGCAGTGTATGATTTTGCAACAAAACAGCCTGCCGCATTTGGAATTATTTCCAAGCCGGGAATTTCTAATGCGCTTCTCACTCTTACACAAAATGGCATAAGGGTTGGAAACTTTACTGTTGGCCTGAACGATGTTCAAGATGCGATCAGGAAGGCTGGAGGCACTCAAGCCGATATTGATGCTGCCGCCGCTGTTGCTCAAATTGCTGTGCAGACCTCTCTTGATCTTGCTGCTAATGTTAAAGGTGCCGTTTCCAACTACGAACAAGGTTTATTCCAGCAAGCTTCATTTAGCCCAAATGATAGTCCCGCAGTATTGAAATATAAGGCTGAACTTGCTAGGGCAAAAGGTGAATTTGATAAATTCATTTGGAACAAATATCTTCAGTTTGAAGGCGCTGGTGGTCGGAATATTACGGACTTTAAGCAAACGCCCGAATACAAGAATTACGTCAAACAATATGAGTCTGCATTGAGTAAAATCAGAGGCACTTATTTTAGGTAAAACATGGCCGACGAATTTTCTTTTAAAGTAAAAGGTCCGTCCGAGTCTGACGGCAAGATTGAATTGCCTCCGATTAGTCCCGAGGAAGAGTCGCGGGAAGATTCGGCAGAGTTTTCTTTTGCTCATAAACCTTATCAGCAAGAGCCTGACGAAAGCGCACGAGCTTTTGCTGAAAGAGAACGGATGGGCAAAAGTCGAAGCTTGATCGGCGGCGCAATTACTTCTGGTGCTGGCGCACTTGCTGGCGCCGGATCAGGCATCGGTGGCGCTCTTGGCAGAAATGCAAGAGTAGTTCAACAAAGTATTGATAAGCTTGCTGCCACATTAGCCACAAGCCCAGATACTGCGGAAAAGATTATTGCTTCCAGATCTGGTCTGCCGCCGCCTACCGGACCGGCTACGTTTGATCCTGCTGGCGGTAAGGGAACATACAATTGGGCCAAGGCATTCGGAGCAGAAGATCTTGAAGCCGCCAAGGCGCGGAATATGTCTGAAGCTTGGCGCATGAAGAAAGAGGCCGACGTTGCATTAGAGAAGATTCGAGGGATTGCCCCGGAATTCAAAGGAGTTCCTGAGAGGGCTGGATTGATGCTGCCTGAGTATTCTGGCGCTGGCGCTAGGGGCGCTCAGAGGGCTGCAGTTCCGCAGCCTCCGGCACAAAAACAAAGTCCGCTGGCTTCTGTTGGTCAATTTATGCAGAAGCATCCGATTATGGCTAGAACTGGAGCCGGAGCCTTGGCTGGTTTTGGTGCTGGCTATGGTGGTATGGAGGCCGCAAGGAAGTATGAAGAGGGAGATATCCCCAGCTTCGTTCTTTCAAGTCTAGGCGCAATTGGAGCTTTGGGATCTATATTCCCGATTACTGCCCCAGTTGCTGCGCCACTTGCTGTTGCTGCGCCTATGGCCGGAAGTCTGCTGGAAGGCGCTAGGATGGAGAGGCAGAAAAACATTCCGGCAAGAAGACGTTTTGAGGCGTTGCCTGCGCCAAGCCCCGAAGAAATTACGGCTTATGAATCGATGGGGCCAGCAACGAGCAGACAGGGGCTTGGTTTCCGCCCTTAGTCTTCGCCTCATAAACGGCAATCAGCTTCGAAGCGAATTCCCGAAGGTCTATATCCCTATCAGGATATAGGCCGTTCGGATCTCTATTTTCGCAGTAGAAATAAACCTGCTTTACCAGATCCTCAAGCTCTTCCGTTTTCATGCTTGCCCACCGGTGTAGGCCAGCAGGCGCTCTTGCGGGTGCTTTGCATTGCAGCCAGCCTCGAAGCCGCGTTCAAATGAATAACGCTGCACCATAGTAATCAGCTTCGCCAACCTAGCGTCGAAGCACTTATCTCCGGCGTCGTAGTTCATGGCGTTGTCGAATACTTGCGACCAATCGATTTCGATTGAGTCTTCGGTCATGTATGCCCATTCCGTCATGATTACCTCCTGAAGTATTTCGGTTCATTCTTTCTGGACAGGTCGCTTTCGTTTTTATGGTCGATACAGGTTTGGCATTTCCAGATCTTTGACCGACGATTAGCCGAAAGCACCTGCTTGATGGCCGTTCTTTTGTAGCAGCTTTGGCAGACTCTATCCATTTAATGCTTCAATCTGCCGCTGAACTCTCAGCAGGTCTTGCGGAGGGTTTGGCTGCCAAGTATTCAGGGATCGGGCAAGCATTATCTTGACGGTTTCAAGATCTTCCGGCCTGAAGCTGATTGTGTAACGGTCTTCGGTTTCGTAAAAAGTAATCATAGTTCAGTCTTTGCGTACCAGTAGTCGAAAAGCCCCTTGAACATGAACCAGCCCTTATTTATTTCCTCTTGAGTCCATTCTACAAGATGCACAAGGCCGGGGTGGCTGACACTGACAAAAGCATTGGCGCAGCGGGCAGTTTCCATGCCCAGCCCCTTCCGGTAGGCCGCCAGTTGCATACAATGCTCTTCGTAAGCCTCCGGAAGTTTGTCCGGCCCGAATTCCTTGGTTTTTATGTCCACCACGATCCCGGGGGCGCAAAGGTCGGTTTTCCCGCCAAAACCCATTTCCGAAGCAAAAGACTTCTCGGCAAGCCACTGAGGATTGCCAAAACGAGCCGCCAGCGCGTTCTCAAGCCCTCGGACATGGTCAGGGTAGTCCCCAAGCCCCTTGCCCTCGTAAAAGCCTTCTATTGCGGCATGAATGATGGTTCCCCGTTCTGCAGCCTTTTTGCCCTGCTCTCGGCTGTCTGCCATGATCCGAGCGAGGTAGTCCTGCTCAGTCTCCCCAACAATCCGTTCGGTGGTCAGGGCGGCCAGCAGCACCTGCTCCTGCTTCCAGCGGTCGAGGCCGGGCTTGGCGGCGCATCCGATGATTGTCGTGACCGATGGCAGGTAGCCATGAACTCGGGCGTCCCTGAGGGTGGTGTTTCGCATCTTGCCGTTCTTGCCTTTGACTTGATAGGCAGGGAGGCCGTCCCTTGTATACCAGTGAGTAGATTCCGCGGGATGTAGAGTTTTTGAGACAGTCAGGCTCATATGTCAGTCCTTATCGGTTCCGGGTTCATATTCGAAATGGGCGCAGAGCTTCAAGGCAAACCGAGGGAACCGGCCACAGGCCAGCCCCCTCTCGTGCCACTTGCTCCATCGGCAATTAAAGCAAGTCATAGCCCTACATCAAAAAGGGATGTCCCCATCGTCATCATCAGAAAGCGATTGGCTGCTTTTCTTCGATGGCGGGGTAGTTCCTTGGCTCATCTGCCATTCGGGGGAAGATGTGATCTGCTCTTTGAGGTAATCAGAGAACGTCTCAAATGCTTCCATGTCAGGCTCGTCGATATCAAAAAAGACGCAGGTATTGATGCCTTCAGGAAGTCCTGCCTTCTTGATAGCCGCGGGAACCGCAGAAACTCCAGTGACATTGGCGTAGGTCTTGTCGCCCTTCTGGGTGTGCGTGATGTTAATCATGCACCACTTATCCAGCACGTTTTTCAGGCTGAAGCCCATCAGCTCGTCGTCGGTAAAAGCCTTGCCGCGCCACGACACCAGAAACTCCTTGAGTTTGGCCTTATCACCAAGCGAGGCGGTGAACTTGCGGGATGCAACCAGTGGGCGGCCATCTTCCATGACCATCGGGTTGCCGTTTGAATCTTCGCCATGAAGCTCCCAGACCATCTGAAGCTGCTTCTGAGCCTTCTGCTGACCCTTCCACTCGGTCTTCTGAGTGCCAAGGTCAATGATCCGGTAACAACGGGCGAGGTGATTTCCTGCCGGTGGCGGGGTGTAGCTGCCGCCTCTAGGTGCGCTGACTGTGAGTCCCATTTTGTCTCCTTAATCCACATTCAATGTAAATAATTTCCCAATCGTTTTCCGTGGCCTTCTTTTCCTCGGCTCGTCTCAGGGCTTCTTCAAGTTGCTGCTGTCTTTCCAGCATAAGCTGGTGGTGCCATGCGTCCACGATTAGTTGCTCAAGGATTGAATGTCTTCAAGCACCCAAGCTTCAGGCACGCAGTAATAAACACCAAGGCATCGACGCGGGTAATCCTTTAGCATCCTTTCAAAACGCTCTCCCTCAAGCGACATCGACCGAATCCGACCATCAATCAAAAACGCTGCGATAGTCTGTTTTTGAGATTTATCCGCCAAATATTTTGCCATCTGCTGCATGTTCATAATATCTCCTTTGTCGTTTGCCGAATTGGCAATTGCGAATATACGCAGGTTCGTATAAGATGTCAACACCCTAACAAAAGGAGGGAATATGAATGTTCGAAAAATAACCTCGTCAGACATCATCGATGCTCTGGGCGGGACGGCAAAAACAGCGGCTCTGGTTAATTGTGCTTGGTCTACCGTCAGCGACTGGCGGCACATGAAACGGATACCTGACGACAAGTTGATTTTGCTGGTGTGTGAACTGGAGAGCGTGACGAACGGAAAGGTCGGAAGGAAGCAGCTTTTCCCGAAGACTTGGAAGGTAATTTGGCCTGAACTGGAGATGAAATGAAAAAGTATGAACAGCATCCTATTGGCGCAGCATGGCCCGCACTTTCTGATGAGGATTTTCAGAAGCTTGTTGATTCAATAGAGTCTATTGGCATTCTTGAAAAGATCACTGTTTATGAAGGCAAGATTCTTGACGGCTGGCATCGTTACAGAGCCTGCACAGAATTGCGGGTCAAGAACATTCCGATGGTGGAATATGAGGGCAACGATCCGGGCGGCTTTGTCATCGCAAAAAACGATGCTCGTCGGCATGAGGACAAGTCTCAGAGGGCATTTGCTATAGCAGAAACCCTTGATATTTGTGAGAAATCCGGTAGACCATCTCGCTATGTGGACTCAAATAAACCCGGCAAAATTGCCGGGTTAACTACCGCTGACGCTGCAGCCATTGCTGGGGTTAGTGAAAGAACGATGCGCGAGGCGAAAGCCGTAACTAAGGCTGAATCAGAGGTTAAAGAGGCGGTAAAAGCAGGAGAGATGTCAGTTTCAGAGGCCGCAAAGCTTTCCAAGCTGCCGCCTGAAGAGCAGCGGGCCGCGGTGAGTGCGCCGAAGGAAAGAAAGCCCAAGGTTCCAAAAGCGCCGAAGCCTCCCAAGATTGAATCTGAAGAAACTGTTCCGCTCGCTGAGTATCGCATTCTGCAGGACAAATACGATGAGCTTTCTTCGAACTATCAAGTGCTGGCAGCGGAGCTTGATGCTTGCGAAGCCATTCGTAACGGTGAGCAGATTGATCACTTCAAGAAACTCAATCAGCAGCTTGTTGCTGTTACCGCATCGCGTGATGAGTTCCAGAATAAGTGTGGCGAATTGACTCGGCAGGTGAACTACCTGAATGCCAAGTTGAAGAAAACAAAATAGTGAGATATTATGCGAGTGGGGTGTATTTCCGCCCCACTCTACAGGAGACTAAAGAATGGATTTCGAGAAGCTGCGCGACTATCAAAAAAGTTGCGTTGATGAGTTAAGAGAGGGCGTGAGGAATGGGCATCGATCACAAGTTCTTGTGGCGCCTACCGGAGCGGGTAAGACTGTAATCGCCGCCCATCTTTTGGGTGAGGCATATCAGAAGCAATCGCGTAGTTACTTCGTATGCGACCGCGTATCCCTCGTTGACCAGACCAGTGCAACGCTTGACCGCTATGGCATACAGCATGGCGTGATTCAGGCTAACCATTGGCGGTATCGCCCGTGGGAGCCGATTCAAGTCATCTCAGCGCAAACGCTTGCAAGGCGCAATATTGATGCGCCCAAGCTCTTGATCTGGGATGAGAGTCATACGATGTATAAGACCGTGATTGATTATTGCAAGGATGATGCAATCAAAGTCATTGGCCTTACCGCTACGCCTTTCACCAAGGGTATGGGAGAGATATTCACGAATGTAGTGAACTCGACCACCACCAACAAGCTGATCGATCAGGGCTGGCTTGTGCCTCTGAAGCCCTATGCCGCAAAAGAAATCGACATGACTGGTGCGAAGGTGAAATTCACTGGGGAGTGGGACGAGCAGGAAATTGAAAAGCGCGGCCTGAAGATTGTCGGTGATATTGTCGCTGAGTGGGAAGAGAAGACCTTCGCTCACTTCAATAAGCCCGAGAAGACCATCGTATTTTCTGCGACCGTAGCACATGGTGATGAGCTTTGCAGGATGTTCCAAGCCCGCGGCTATAACTTCCAGCAGATCAGCTACAAGGATGGAAACAACGACCGGCGCAGGGCATTGATTGAAGAGTTCCGCCGCCCTGATTCTGAAATCGTTGGGCTGGTTTCATGCGAGGCATTGGCGAAGGGTTTTGACGTAACTGACATCAAGATTGGTATCGGTGCGCGGCCTTACCGTAAGTCTCTCTCTGGTCACATTCAGCAGCTTGGCCGAGTGATGCGTTCACATCCGGGCAAAGACTTTGCCGTGTGGCTTGATCATGGCGGTAACCTGCTTCGCTTCATGGAAGATACTCAGGACGTATTTGAGTATGGGGTCAAGGAGCTGAAGGAAGGTGCCGAGCTTGACGCCAAGAAACGCGCCGAGAAGACTGAGAAGGAAAAGAAGGATCGGAAGTGCCACGCTTGCGGTTTTGTGCATTTCAAGAAGGTATGCCCTGCCTGCGGCGCCGAGAGGAATGAGCGGCAGACCACCATTGATACCGCTACCGGCAAGATGCTGGAAGTAGATATGAGGGGTAAGAAGCCGAAGAAGCCTCAATGGATGCAGGACAAGGCGAAGGTATGGAAAGAAGTCTGCCACATCGCCAATGACATCAAGAACGGGCGAAGGTTTGAGGCGGAGAAGTTTGCCCTTGCCCAGTACCGGCAGCTTTACGGTGTATGGCCGCAGACCACCTATCACATTGACAACAACGTAGTCCCGACGATGGAAGTTCGCAATCAGATCCGCAGGAACATCATCGCCTACCGGCACCGCATGACGAAGAGGGCAGCATGACATTCCTTGAACACGCAAACGCTCACGGCTTGATCATCAAGGATCTGATTTCCGATGGCCGCTGGCATCGGGTGCCGACCGTGGACAAGCCTCGGAAGCGCAACGGGGCTTACCTGTTCGACGGCGCTCGGGGAGTGGTCAAAAATTGGGCAACGATGGAAGACTTCTCCGGCTGGCCTGAGAGGGGGCAGAAAATTGAACGGATTGACCCCCTGAAGATCGAGAGAATCCGTAGGGAAAATATACTCAAGCAGCAGGCGCAGCACAAGCGGGTTGCTGTTGTGGCTCAATACAACATCAATTCCGCCAAGCTGCAGAAGCATTCCTACCTTGAGCGGAAGGGCTTCCCTGATGAGTTGGGGCTGGTGCTGGCCGGGGATCTTCTGGTGCCGATGCGGGACTTCCGGACGATGAACGTCCTGAGCCTGCAGCGGATATCCGCGGGCGGGGAGAAGAAGTTCATGACCGGCGGCCAGACTAAGGGGGCGGTCTACGTCATCGGCAGGAAGCGCAATTCCGCGGGGAGGATATTCTGCGAGGGATACGCCACCGGCCTGTCAATCCGGGCGGCCTTGGACTACATGCGCCAGCCGGTGGAAGTCTGGGTATGCTTTTCGGCCTCGAATATGGTCTACGTTTCCGACAAGGTAGGCGGCAGGCGGTATGTGGTGGCCGACAACGATGCCTCTGGGACTGGCCAGAAAGCCGCAGAATCGATTGGTTTGCCTTGGATGATGCCTGACACCATTGGGCAGGATTTCAACGACCTGCATCAATCTGAAGGGCTTGGAGCGTGTGTGAAGCTGTTAAGGGGGCTTTTGGCGGAGCGCCAGACCGCCTGATTTAAAAAAATCGGACAAGAACCATTTTTTTCGTCGCTGTAGCTCAGGGGATAGAGCAGCAGCCTTCTAAGCTGCTGGCCGCAGGTTCGAATCCTGCCAGCGACGCCAAAAAAAAGAGGGCGGTGGGGGTGAACTAGATATAGAACTGTAAAAATTTTCACCAAGAGCTGCAAGTATATGATTATAAATACGTTTTATGCTTTTTTCTTTTTTTACGGACTGCATTCTGCAAGATGCTGAAATATCAACCTGACGAGATTAGGTCATAACTCTCAATACTTATGCGCCCAATTTATGAAAACAATTTCAACAGATCAAAAGAGCAGCATGTTGTTGATTTGCTAGAAAAAAAGTGGGGGGCGACCATCTACAAGATGCCCTCGCTTTGCATAGTTGATCGGCTGGTTGTGTCAGACAAAAAGGTTAAAGGCTGGCTGGAAATTAAGTGCCGGACGAATGCTTTCGATGCTTATCCGACCTACATGATTAGCTCCCGAAAGATACAGGGCGGGCTTGATCTTGCGAAAAGCAGCAACCTTCCGTTCATTTTGGTTGTTTCATGGAATGGCGATATTCGATGGATCAAGGTCGATAGGATGTATCCGCAGCGCAGCGGCGGCAGGTATGACCGCGGCGATTCGCAAGATGTTGAAACAGTCTGCGATATACCACTTGACACGGGATGGAATAGGGTAATATGATTCAACCGTCCGCGAAAAAGGCGGTCTGCGCGTGGAAGCGTAAAAGTTTTAGTGGGCGAACCCTTTCGCATGGGTTTCGGTTGTCGCAAGCCATCCTACTAAGGCTTTCTTCCACCGCGACCGTGAACCCAGTCGAAAGGGTTTTTCTTTTGAGCGGGCCGTACTGGCCGCGTCAGCAGTGAACCCTAATCTGGGTTGCCGCCAAGAAAACAGATACCGCGTGAGGGGCCGAAGTTCGGGCTACCGGGGGCAGATCCTGAAGAATCGCGGGGACTGGTCGTATCGTCAAGTCCGGGGCATACGGTAAGAATCCGTAGCATGACGATCAGCGCAAGCTGGGTGGCGCTCAAAGACCTCCTTCCTACTCCTTCAATGGGGTAGGGGGGTCTTTGGGTGGTAAGAACCAAAAAGAACCGTAGGGGGGGCGATGGCAAGAAAAAAAACGCAACATTCCGTCCTTCGTGCAGTAAGCCGAGGCTACCGTTATGCCGCAGCAATTGCTGAAGTAACGGGAATTCCGCAGCCGCAGGTTTATACGCATCTGCGTAGACTTATCTCGAAGGGATTGGTAGAGTGCTACCGCTGCGCTCATGAACACGGTCACAAGGCGTATTCAATCAAGATTGAAGTAATTCTGCTTGAGGAAGTATGGACAAAACATCCGAACAATTCCGACATCGATGCGAGGTGAGATGGCTAATCAGCGAAAGAGTAAGGCGAGGAAAGGTTGGGGCGCAGTGGCTGAGAGGTTATCTCGAAGCTCCGGCGGTAAAGCCCAGACGAAAGCTACTGGAGCAGGACATTCGAAGGCAGTGGAGTCTAGGAAACCGCGGAGACTGGGGAGAGTGGGGAGTGTAGGTGAGCATCTGCTGGAAGTGCTGCTGATGGCGGATAGAATTTCTGGATGGGAGAGGGAATACAAATTCCATCCGACAAGGAAATGGCGTTTTGATTTTGCGTGGCCGCTTGAGAAGTTTGCGGTGGAGATTGAAGGCGGAGTGTGGAGCGGTGGTAGGCATACCAGAGGCAAGGGATTCATCGAGGACTGCATCAAATACAACGAGGCAGTGATGCTGGGTTGGAGAGTGATACGAGTGACAACTGAGATGGTTGAAAATGGAGAGGCTATGGCCTATATCGAGAGAAAGGGAGACTGAAATGATCGATCCGAACGATGCGGTGAACTACATCCTGAAGAACGCGCCGGTATATGCGAAGGCTAGAGCGGAGCGGATTTACCTTGAGGAATTCAGGAAGTCCAAGAAGGCGATCCTGTTTCGTGAAAGCCCCGAGAAGACGGTAGCCGAGCGGGAGCAATGGGCATACGCTCACCCTGAATATCAGGCGCTGCTAAAGGGCATCCGAGAGGCTGTAGAGATTGAAGAGAAGCTGCGCTGGGACATGGTGGCTGCTCAGGCGAGGATTGAGATCTGGCGCAGCCAAGAGGCGACCAATCGCAACGTGGATAAGATGTTCAAATGATGTTCCCCAAGGAAGTCCCGTATCGCAACGAGAAGCTGCGCCGAGCGGTGGCAAGCCTTCCCTGCCAGAACTGCGGTCTGGAAGGCTCTACGCAAGCCTCACACAGCAACCAGCTTCAGGATGGCCGCGGGATAGGCCACAAGACTTCCGACGCAATGCTGGCCGCCCTATGCAATCGTTGCCACTATGAAATCGACTACGGGAAAGATCTGAACCGCGAAGAGAAGCGGGAGATCTGGGACAAAGCTTACCGCCGCACCATGAGGGCGCTGATCGAGCGGGAGTTGCTTGTAGTCAACGTGCGGGCGCTGTAGACTTAATCGGATCAATCGTTCCAATTTTTGGAATGATCGTTCTAATTTTTGGTGTGATATTCGTTCTCCCCCCGTGTTTAACCCCTCTTTCGAGGGGTTTTTTTTAGGTAAATCATAAACTTGCACAAATATTGACCAGATAGTAGACTGAATTATGGTCAAGAAGCCTAAAAAACTTGTTACCACGAAATCAATAAAAGCCGCGTATGACTTATTAAAGGTCACGGCTTTTAGCGATATCAAATTGCCTGTTAATGTTAGCTTTCGCGCAAGCAAAATGAGCAAATTCTGGGGCTTGTATTTTTGGCCGGATAATTTAATGGTCATCAACACAGATATCACTACCTGTGAGCAGTTGCTAAAGACGGTTGCCCATGAAATGGTTCACTCCGCTTGGGAAAAAGAGGCGGCAACATCATCAGATCACGATTTGCACGATGAAAACTTTAATCAGCTTGCTGCTCTAATATGTGAGCGCATGGGCTGGACCGGGGGTGTCTAATGTCTTCACACAATCAAAAATGCACTGATGAAGAATTTATTTGCATATGGAATAAATTTTATTCAACATCTATGGTCGCAAAAGAAATTGGTGTTAGTGAAGCAAACGTAAGAAAAAGACGTCGGACACTAGAAGAAAAATTTAAAATAATTTTGCCACTAAAAGACTTTCTGGGAAGAAAGTTATATGACGAATCTATGCTGGTTACTTCTGACCGCGTAGAAGTTAAATTTAAAATAAATGATGGTGTGGTTTTAGTAGCTGGCGACCAGCACTACTTCCCCGGGCAGATTCCTGTATCTCACAGGGCTTTGGTATATCTTGCGAAAAAGATTAAACCATTTGCGATTGTGTGGAATGGTGACGCATGTGACTTTCCGAGTATCTCAAGACACTCATCTATCGGTCATGAAAAGTATCCGACAGTCCGTGAAGAGCTAGATACTGTTTCGGAAAGGTCGGAAGAAATTATTAAAGCCTCGCCAAATAGTAGGCGCGTCTGGAACTTAGGTAATCACGACCTTCGTTTTGAAAGCCGCTTGGCTGCGATGGCTCCCGAATACAAAGATGTTGAAGGCATCCACCTAAAAGACCATATGCCCGGCTGGATTCCAGCTTGGTTTGTCACGATTAACGAGGGTGAGCCGTCTCATACCGAAATCCGTCATCGTGAGAAAGGCGGGATTCATGCGGGATATAACGGCACTAAAGAAGCCGGTGTTAATTTAGTAACAGGACATGACCATAGGGCAGAGGTCGTGGCTTACGATGACCGCAGAGGGCGCAGGTATGCGGTGCGCCACGGGATGACTGCGGACTCATCTCGTGATCCGCAGTTTGTTAATTACCTTGAGGGGCGCAAGACCAATTGGCAGTCAGGTTTTGCTGTGCTGACTTATAGGAGCGGCGTCCTGCTGCAGCCGGAATTGGCTCTACGATTCTCTGATGATTCGTTCCAATTCAGGGGCGAAATAATAAAAGTCTAATAAAATCAGTAGTTTGCAGGGCAAAAAAAATTGTTGACATAGATACGCAAGAGCGTATGATCTCGTTCATGGCATGTGCCATATATGACACGGGAGACGCAGATGAAAACCGAACTCTTCACCAAAGTTGACACCCTCGGCGCTCTGCTGGCGCAGATTAGCGAGTTGACCAAGATGGCAGATAGCATCAAGGACGAAATCAAAGATCAGGCTACTTTGCCTGACGGCAACAAGGTTGCTGAGGGCGCGATGTTCAAAGCCACCGTAGTTGCTGCCGACCGCAAAACGGTCGATTACAAAAAAATGCTAGCTGATCTTGGTGTAGATGCAGACACCATTGAAAAATACACCAGCACGACCGCGGTGTTTTCGGTAAAAGTTACCAGCAAATAATCAATCGGGAGCTTTGGCTCCCTTATTGGAGAAAACAAATGAATACAACCGGATGGTATGAAGCGCAAGACGTAAATGGAGAGTGGCATAAAGTAACGGACTTTCAAGCAGCGGCTCTTAGACTTGATGGAGTAAAAGTTCGGTATCAAACCGAAAGCATGAAAATATGTGCTGCGGTTGCTCAATCAATCAATAAATAATCAATCGGGGGCTTCGGCCCCTCCTTTTGGAGACAATCATGGAAGTTACCCTCAGCGGGAAAATTGTTGAAGTAAAAAAGATTGATGGCGGCGCTGCTGGCCCTAGCGTCAAGGTTGTTGTCGAAGACCGCAAAGGCAGCCGCAGCGAAGTATGGTTCTTCGTTGAAGACCTGAGCATGTTCCATGAATTATCTGAAAAAGAATAACGCGATCTTCGCGTCCTGCAAGCAGTCCGAGGTGGGCTGCTGCAGGATCTACGTTGTCGAGCGCGATGGTGAATACCTGACATGCACTGAAGACGAGCTATACGTAGATCATGATCAGGATCAGGTAATCGGATCTGCATTTAATGGGAGCTGGGAATGAAACCTTACGTGATTGATGGTTCAGTGATGATCAAACGCATGGCCGTGACGTTGGTCGCCGGGTTGTTTGTTGGCGCGGCTGCAGCTGCTGTTGGGTATCGGGTCAAGGAAGTTGAGCCAGCAGCGCAGAAGGTGGCGCTGTCTGTATGTCCGATGCCGCAGACCGAAGGGGAGATGACTGTGTATGTCATCGAGGGCGGGGTAATCAAATGCTGGAGGTGGAAATGAAGGTAGAAATTCCGGATGAAGCGGTAGGACATGTTGTGCGGCAAGACTTGTCTTTTATGCTTGCGTCGTTGCGAGCAGATCTTCAAAGACACAAAAACGGCCAGTGGTGCGCCGTGTTTAGCGCCAACAAAAAAGAAGATGTCAAACAAATAAAGGCCACGATCACCGCTTTTGAAACCGTGCTTAGGTATTACGGAGAATAAGTTATGAGCGACATATTTGATCTTGAACAACAGATCATGGACTGTTGGCGTATTGTTGACGACATAAAAATTTTGGAAGAAGCGGTCCTCGATAAAGAGCAGTCGCACAACGACACCGGCAACGTGCTAATTGGTCTTGAGTATCTGTATCAGCTAAAGTTTGAAAAGCTCTTTGCTACTTTTGAGAATCACTGCAAGGAGTATCACCAATATCGAATGTTCTACGAGATGAATCAAGCGCCAGAAATTGATATTCTTGATTCGCGAATAGCGAAAAGCCCAAAGAAAAAAGGAAAAGGAAATAGAAAATGAAGATGTTCATGAGGTCGTTTTTCGAGAAGGAAGCACGTGAGGTGAAGCCGCCTCTAGAATACGAGGTTATCTGTATCTCATGCGCTGGTAAGTTGGGCGGCAAGATTGATCGATGGCTGAAGTCGAAGTGGACTAACGCTGAGTGCAATGTGTGTGGACATAAAACCGAGGTAACTAATCCGAAAGAATACATCTGGAGATAATCATGGAAATTATTAAAATCGTTGCTGTAGTCGCTGCTTTAGCTGTCGCGGTTTGGGGTCTATATATGTTGATGAAGCTATCTGACAAAGCGAGGGAGGATCGTAGTAATGAGGCACCTTACAAAATCGAGCGCCCAATGTCTGCCGAGCAGTTGGCCATTTCCATCGCTCACAAATCTGCAAAACGCAAATACACCAAGCGCAGCAAGTATTGGGGAAGCCCGCAGCATAAAGCGAAGCTCAAAAAAGCCCGTAAAGCAAAAGCCCGTAAGTCGCGTAAGTCCGAATCTAAATGACATCGAGGATGCACCGCTATGAGACAGAACAAGCGAGACGAGGCTATCGCGTATCTACGTGGCCGCAACAAATACATTCTTGACCCCGGCTGCAATTTTGTGCCGACAAAGCCTGTGCAAACTGATGTGGCTGAAACCATTCGCATGTATCGAATGGAAGTCGAAAAGATCGAGCCTGTGCGCTTAGTGAAGGGGAAAAAGAAATGACAAGACGAGAACTATTGATGAAGATTTTCCAGCGGCATTTAGTTGTTACGAACGATCAGAGGAAAATACCGATCAGCCTGAAGCCGTTCGCTCTTGATGAGTTCTGGTTTACCGCATTTCCAAAAGCGGATCTGGAGGAATTTGAAAATGGTTGACATTGAAGCGCGTAGGCGCATTGTGAATATGCACTATCCATGCGCGACTCTTCGGCAATACAAAGATTGGAGGGATGCGGCAAGACTGCAGCCGCCAGCGTTTCCTGCGTGGTTCTGTACCGACTGCACGCCTGAATATCAGAGGCAAATGAAAGCCGAGGGTAAATGCGCTAGGCCGGAGGTCAAATTCAGGGTGACTCCGTACGATGGGATAGAAGGATTTATACCCACGAAACATAATCGCTCTGGCGAATTATTCTGAAGATTCCACATTATGATAATCCGGCAAAATTGCCGGGTTTCCTGAAAAAAACACTTATAAATCAATAGTCGGATATATCAAAAAAAGTGCGTTTTGGGGGTTGACAGCGGTTCGGCAATCCGGATAATTGATCCTGTTTCAACAACACGACACGGGAGACAATCATGGAACAACTGTTCAAGCGCGATGGCAGCATCTTCACCGGCACCGTCAACACAGACGAAAAGGGTCGCACCACCTACACGCAGGTGATCCCCTGCGACCGCTGCCATGTGATCGACGGCCAGCGCCTGTGGGTCATGGGCATGGAAAATAACCGCCCCTACAGCCGCACCGGCTTTGAGTGCTGGACCTGCGGTAATACCGGCATCCGCGGTCAACGCGAAGAGCGCCTCTACACCGCTGCGAAGCTGGAGCGGGTCAACAAGACCGCGGCTACCCGCGCCGCCCGCAAAGCCGAGGCCGACCGGATCGCCCGGGAGCAGGCCGAAGCCGCCCGCGTGGCCAAGGATGCCGCCTTCCGCGCCCAGAACGCCGATTTCATCGCCAAGCTAGAGTCGCTGGACGGGGACTTCTGGAGTCTGTTTCGTAATGACTTCCTGCGCCGCTCTATAGCGCCCACGGCGCGTCAAATTGAGCTGGTTGAGGGTGAGGTAGCCAAACGCGCCAAAAACGCAGCCAGCGCCTTTGTGGGCAATGTAGGCGACAAGATGACCCTGACCGTGACGGTCGAGCGGATCATCACCCTGCCCGACTACGGCTACGGCAAGAACTACATCACCCTGATGCGCGATCAGGCCGGAAACCTGCTGGTCTACAAGGGCTTGTCGGACATCGGCCAGCAGGGCGAGACGGTCACCATGAAGGCTACGGTCAAGGAACACAACATCCGTGACGGGGTGCAGCAGACCGTGATCCAGCGCCCGAAGGTGCTGGAGGTGGCTTGATGCGGCGCAACAAAAAATAGTTAAAAAAAGTGTTGACAGGTATACGGAGAGGCGTAGAATTCTCTCCGTAGCACCTAACCGAGACAACCAAGGAGATAGAGATGAGTTACCTTCAAGAAGCTGTACAAGAGTACGCGCAAGAGCATGGCCGCGATAATCGTGATTGTGCTTGGATTCTCAGCCCTTTTGATACTTGGGAGCGTAATCCATTTTACGAAGGTCCGGCAGTCCGTCACCCTGAAGCTGACTGTGAAGATGAATATGAGGTCGGCGTGGCAACTGTTTGTGTCGATGAAGACATCCCATTCTAATTTAGCTAGGGGGCTTCGGCCCCCACTTATGACAACCAAGGAGACAATCATGAAATTCGGAACTGAAACTGGCAGCCTGATGAACCACGTTTTTAGCGGATACAACGACGAGCCTGCTGTTGGCATGGGTGCGACGATCCTGATGTGGTCTGACCGTGAACCGGCCACCATCATCGAGGTAAACCAGAAGAAGCGTTACATCGTGGTTCAGGAAGACCGCGCCGAGCGCATTGATAACAACGGCATGAGCGAGGCGCAGCAGTATGCCTACTCGCCCAATCCGGAGGGCAGCAAGCGGATCTACCGCAAGATGAAGAATGGCCGGTGGCAGGAGCATTACATCAATCCTGAGACGAACCGGCTAGTGAAGGCTGGCGGATACCTGTCGATTGGTGAGCGCGAGAAGTTTTACGACTTCAGCTTCTAATGGCAACGGGGGGCTACGCCCCCCCTTACTGGAGACAATCATGAAAAAGCTTGAATACTTTGCCAAGTATCAGGAATACCGCCGCGCCGCGGCCAGCAAGAAAGACCGCGCCTACTACAACGAGCTTGCCTGCACCTACCTAGCCAAATACATGGAGAAGTCATGAAGAGCTTCCTGCACTGGTCAATGCTGGTATCGATGTCCCTCATCACCGCGGTAACAATCTGGGCGGCCTTCTACCTTCTGTTCCTGCTGGACTGATGCTATACTCTGACCCATCAACTACGCATCAATTACTTGATGGATCATAAACATGGCGAAGCAAGACGCTGAAAAGCGGGAGCGGCCACCAAAGAAGCCAATCGGGAAGGGCTTCCGATACGGCGGGAAGCAGTCATCCTACAGTCCCGCAATCGCCCAGACCATCTGCGAACAGCTTGCAGAGGGCATTCCACTACGTGAAATCTGTCGTCAACCCGGTATGCCAGCGTGGAGAACGGTCTACGACTGGATGTATCAGGACGAAGAACTAACCGCAGCCATCGCAAAAGCGAGGGATCTGGGGTGGGACGCCATAGCCGAAGACTGCCTCCGAATAGCCGATACTCCGGCCTATGGTCAGGAGGTCACGGAGAGCGAAGACGAGGAGGGCGTCAAGCGGGTGACGGTCAAGAAGACCGATATGCTTGGCCATAGGAAGCTTCAGGTTGAGACGCGCCTGAAGATGCTGGCCAAGTTCAATCCCAAGAAGTATGGAGATAGGGTGGCGCTTGCCGGTGATCCTGACGCGCCCCTGAAGATGGAAGTGGAGAGCGAGGCCGAGCGGCTATTCTCCGAGTTGCTGAAGAACATCGAGCTTCGCAACATTGAATCTGGCAGATCTTAGAGATCCGGAAGTCCAGAGGGCGTTCAAGGAACTGCCCCCGTATGAGCGCCTAGCAAGCGCATGGCGGCTTACATGGCTGCACAAGGCGAAGAGCTACCAGAACATGCCAGCAGGCGACTGGTGGTCGATCTGGCTGATGCTGGCAGGCCGAGGCGCCGGGAAGACTAGGACGGCTGCAGAGCATATTGGCTGGCTGGCATGGACATACCCTGAGACGCGCTGGCTGGTAGCCGCCCCGACATCATCGGACGTTCGGTCTACCTGCTTCGAGGGCGATTCAGGGCTGCTATCAGTGATTCCTGCGCCGCTGATTCAGGACTACAACAAAGCTTTACATGAACTAGTTCTCGTCAACGGGAGCCTGATCAAAGGCATTCCGGCGTCGGAGCCTGAGCGTTTCCGCGGCCCGCAGTTCCACGGCGGCTGGGCTGATGAGCTTGCCGCATGGGAATACCTGCAAGAGTCATGGGACATGATGCAGTTCGGCCTGCGCCTGAAGCTGCCCGACCTGCCTACCCGCCTGATCTGCACCACGACCCCGAAGCCGAAGGATCTGATCATCGACCTGATGGGCAGGGACGGCGAAGACGTAGTAATCACCACGGCTACGACCTACGACAATCTGGACAATCTGTCGGACAACTTCCGCAAGCAGATCATGCAATACGAGGGAACGAAACTCGGACGGCAGGAGATCTACGGGGAGATCGTAGACCTTGAGGAAGGCAAGGTAGTCACGCGGGATATGTTCAAGCTCTGGCCTGCTGAGAAGCCCCTGCCGAAGTTCGAATACATCCTGCAGAGCTACGACTGCGCCTTCAGCGAGAAGGAACACAACGACCCGACGGCCTGCACGACATGGGGCATCTTCAAGCCGCAGGATGGCCCGATGTGCGCCCTGCTGATCGACTGCTGGAATGAGCATCTGGCCTTCCCTGCGCTGAAGGCGAAAGCCCTTGAGGAATACAAGAACAGCTACGGCGAGGGCAAGGTTGGCAAGCGGGTGGATCTGGTGCTGATCGAGGATAAGGCCGCGGGCATCTCGCTCATTCAGGAGCTGCGGGCAGCGCACCTGCCGGTGAGGGGATGGAACCCCGGCAGGGCTGACAAGATGCAGCGCCTTCAGATCACGGCAAGCATCTTTTCATCAGGCCGTATCTGGCTGCCTGAGAGTAGCCAGCGTAAAGGTTTTGTGCGAGACTGGTGTGAAGGATTCTTGAGTCAGATCTGCTCGTTTCCGGATGCCGCGCACGATGATTACGTTGACAGCGCAACACAAGCGATGCGCTTTTTGAAAGATACTGGCTGGCTTGATATCAATCCGCCGCCCGAAGAAGATGACTACGATGATTATCTCGAAGAAATCGGTCACCAGAAAAACGTCAATCCTTATGCGGTGTGATCATGAGTAAGGGGAAGATCATCGGCAAGTCGATCAAGGAAATGATCGACGAGATCCGCAAGACTCGCGGCGCATACGAGGCAAAGCGGCTGGAGCGTGCCGCTGATGAGGTGCCTAATCTGGAGAAGCTGTATCAGCGTGATGCGCTGGAATATCTGTTCCGAGGCGAAAATGCTAGAGGCATCATGACGATGCGGCCAGAGGATTTTGAGAAGTATGCTATTCCTATTGGCATTAAATCTAGCGTCGGACCGAAAGCCGCAGAGCTTGCTAGAAGCGGAGACATCTCAAAACACACGGTTCCAACTGACGAATACATCAAGCATCTGCAAGGAATACGCGGCTTTGACTATGTTCCTTTCTTGAATGTCCAGAAAGAAGAGGCCGGTCTTCCACTGCTTCCTTATATAACTGGGCATGAAGGAAGACATCGTATGCGGGCGCTGGCTGGCAAGGGTCAGCCATCTGCTCTTGTCGAGTTTTTGCCTAGGTCTGAACTACGGAAGTCATTCCCTCGCAGCAGCCGCGAGGAATATATCGAGGCCATTAAGCAGGAGCTTGGTCTTACGGACAATATGGTGAGGCCGGAAGCTGAGGATAGAATTAATGTTCGGCCCGCCATCAAGCTTCCTGACGTATACAAGGGCGGCGGCCCAGTCCACAAGCAGACTGGCGGCATCATGGAAGCCATTGAGGCAGCGAAGAAGTCTGGTAAGCCTCGCGCAAAGATTCCTTTGGGTGGCCGTGTAGACATTGAGCAGATGCGCCGAGAGGTTGAAGAGAACGCCAGACGAGTTGCTGAGGTCAGGAAGGAGCTTGCCCCAACTGAGACGAAGTATTCGCCCTCGCTGAAGTTCCTGCCGAAAGGCACGCCTGAATCCATTCGGTATGCATTCGAGAAGGCGGCGAAGGATGCTGGCCCATCCATGCAAGTCGCTCAGGTTGACGGCAAGCCTGTTGGTGTAACGTCGGAGCCGGGCGGATTTGGTGAGGCACTTTCCAGTGCTGGCGCATTGCTGGATATCCCATCGATTGCCGCTGGCGAGGAAACATTCACTAGGACAGGAAGCCCTGCGCTTGCCGCTGCGGCCTATACGCTGACTGATCCGATTGGCGCTGTTCTTGGTGCGCCCGCTGCTGGCAGGGCTGCAATCAAGGGCGCTAAGGCGCTGGCTCCGAAGCTTGGTGAGACTGCCGAGCAATATATGTTTAGAACCGGCATGGCCTTGCCGATGGACGTATGGCATGGCAGCCCGCACCGTTTCCCTCCTGCCGCCAAGAATCCGCTAGGTGAGTTCGACCCGACCAAGATCGGGACGGGCGAGGGAGCGCAAGCTTATGGGCATGGGCATTATCTGGCGGAAGCCCCGAAGGTAGCGAAGCGTTATGTCCCGCGTGATCCTGATTACGAAGACAAGCTGATGCGGATGTATAAGCAGGCTGAACGAAAGCAGGATTACGCCAGCATGGAAGTGCTGGAGAATGCGTTGATTCACAAGACTCCGGAAGAGCTTCGTGAGTTGCACCCTGAGCATGGCACATTGATCGACAAAATCGCCAGCATTCCGCAGAAGGGGAGCCTCTACAAAGTAGACTTGCCCGACGAGCAGATAGCGAAGATGCTGGATTGGGATAAGCCTCTGAGTGAGCAGAGTAAGGAGGCGAGGGATGCATTAGCAAAATGGGTTGATAGACTTGATGTTAATGACCCGGAAAAACTAAGACTTGTTGATAAGTTTGATAACCCAAAAAATCAAAATATAAAGTTTGGGCAGCTATATAACGAGGCTACTTCTTCGTTGTGGGGTAAAGACACCGGAGAACTGTCTAGGCAGTTACAGCAATCAGGCATCCCCGGCATTAAATACTTTGACGAAGCCTCCAGAGACGCGGGCGAAGGCGCCCGCAACTTCGTAGTCTTCCCCGGCGGTGAAGAGATGCTGACCATCAAGGAGCGGATGAAGGATGGCGGCGTTGCACATAAAGCTGGTGGTGGCGTTCTTCGAAGGCTGGCGAAATACGGTAAGCAATATGAGCCTAGCAAGAAGACGGAAATCTTCATTGGCGAGAAGTCTCCGATGTGGAATGCTGGTGCTGCAGGTAAGGCTGTAGAGCTTGAGAAGGCTGGAGTTGCCCCCGTAGACATCTGGAAGCAGACCGGCACCTTCCGCTCACCTGATGGTGCGCTTCGTCAGGAGATATCTGACGTAGGCTCGAAGTTCAGAGATAAACAAGACATTTCTGATTTGGCCGCATCAATGAAGCAGCAAGAGGTGGATATCAAAGGAAGGATTGCCGAGAGCAAGCTGCATCCTGACCTATTCCCAAAGCAACTGACCGCGGCGCAGAAAGAACTCCGGCAGCAAGCCAAAGACATCAAGGCACGCAGGACTATGGAGGGCGGCCCCGAGCAAAGATCATACAATCGTGCCGAGTTTGCCCTTGAGCATCCTGAGCTTTACAAAGCCTATCCAAATCTTTCTGGCATGGATGTTAAGCAAGGCGGCACATCCGGGTCTACTAGGGCTTCGTATATTGAAGGGATCAATGAAAATGATCCGGGCCTGATGAATGTTTATGATCTTGGATTGAAGGGTGATCCTCGCTCTAGCGCCATCCATGAAATGCAGCACGCCATTCAAGGTATTGAGGACTGGGGAAGGGGCGGCAATCCGTATATGGCATTTCAACACAAAGAAGCTCATGACATTCTCAATGCTCTGCGAAAACAAGCTCTTGAGCCAATGACGTATGAAGAATATTCCAAGAAGGCTGGTCTTGAATCGCTACCTCTTGGTGATGCAATGAAGCAATATGAGCATTACAAGAAAAATATTCCTGCAATGGCAAAGAAGCTTGATCGTGAGATTCAAGGGCAGGCGGCAAATCTTTACTATGAAAGGCTGTCCGGTGAGGCTGAGGCTAGGGCCGCCCAAGCTCGTAGAGATTTAACCCCTGAGCAGCGCCTAGAGAAATTCCCTCTGGAGGTTGGTGATTATGGCTATGACGTAAAGCCTGAAGACATCATCGTCAAGCGCCAGAAGAAGGGCGGGCAAGTCTCCCTCGATGCCATGCGTCTGGCTGTTGGTGGTATGGCTGGAGGTGGAATTCGTCGCCTTATGTCTGAGGGTATTGAGAGCGCAATCAAGGCTGGCAAGACCGCTGAGAAAGTAAAGCAATATGCCACGCCAGCAAAGTTTGAGCGTGCGCCAGTTAAGACGAAGGCTGAGGTTGAGGCTTTGGCGCAGCGCATGGCTCCGCAGTTCCTCGGCGAGTTTGTGAGAAAGCCTGAGTCCACGTTCAGTGTGGCTGGTAAGAGCATGAAGCAATACAGGCGCGAGAAGGATCTGCCGATTGTTTATGGCGGAGAGCGCCCGACTCCCGATGTATTTGATATCACGAAGCACGAAGGTGAAATGATGGTTGGCGTGCCGGGTGATCCGACAATCGCGCACAGAAAGCTGGAGCAGATTGGCGATATCAGGCCTGATGCGCCGGTAGAGCTTTATGGCGGCCCGCTGTATGGATTGGAGGGTGAGTTCTGGGCGTCAGGCAAAGGTCCGGCCACAGGTCTTCAGGCGATGGCACGTAGGGGTTCTGAGGCTTATGGTGGAGTTCCTGTTGTCGGCCAATACATCCGTATGCCTGAAGGAACGCCTTATGCGCTTCATACGACAGATGCACTGCTGTCATTCCAGCGGCCTGAGATGCTTGGAAAGAGAAAGCTTGAGCAACTGAATGCAGAGATTCGTAGAGGCAATCTGAAGAACAAGTTCCCTGAGTTCGTTGGCTTTGAAGATCCAGATCTCGTTCTGCTGCAGGCTCAGGACAATCCGAATCTGAGGAAGCACATCAACAACGTATTGCTGAAGCCGACTACCGCCGAGAAGTATGGCCTGTATCCCGGCCCCGATATCGATGCAGCAATCACTGAGGCTGGCCTTCGTAATCTTGAGACTGGTGCCACTGGATTTTCGGTAGGCAGACTTTTCCCTGAATCAAAGCTTATCGAATCCGCCCATCCGACGTATGAGTTTGATATACCGGGCAGGATGATTGGTCAGACCAAGTATCCCCAGCCTTATGAGCTGACTTTCCCTGATGCGCTGAAGTTTGCTAGAGAGGGATTGAAGCCGGGTGTTGGTGAGTTTGGTATGCTCAAGATGATTGGCCCTCGCCAGATCATTGATGCTCAATTGGTTGATGAGATAAATATGTATCAAGAGGCGATGAAAAAGCTGACCGGCAAAAAGAAGGGCGGCACCGTCAAGAAGGCTGTAGGCGGCGGCGTCATGTCGGCAGGTCAGAAGTTGGCCAAGGCATTCGTAGAGGCTGGCAAGAAGGCCAAGCTTCCTGAGCAGGCCAAGGAAGCGGCCTCTAAGGGTGAGTTGTTCTTGCCTGATGAAGAGGTAAAGCGGATGCAGAGAGAGTTGCTGCAAGGCGTGAAGAAGCCGGAAGAGTTGGCTGTTGGTGGCCAGATCACTTCCGATGACCTAATCCTTGAGGAGCGCCCGCTGTGAGTCTTGTTAGACAGATACTGGAGAAAGCCACAAAGGGCGCGACCAAGGGCGCGAAGCCTTTCTATTCAGCGGTAGACAAGGCAATCCTTGATATTGTCGAAAAGCAGCCCAAGGCTACTGGCGATCAGTATCTCGGCATGATCCTGAAGGCTAAGGGCGTGAAGCCTGCCGAGGTGAAGGATCGCGGTCTTGAGTCAGCCCTGAAGGGTAAGGGCAAGATGAGTGGTGAGGATCTGGTCAAGACTGCTGAAGAGCGGCCTGCGCCTGAAGTTGTGCAAAGAACCCTGAGAAGCGAACCAATCCCGTCCTATGATGAATTGCTGGATATTGAAAGCAAAGCCTATAGAACTGGAGATTTTTCTGAGTATGAGAGGGCGAAAGAGCTTGTAGACATGCAAGAGAGGGGAATTTACGACAAGTTTGGCCCCGGCGAAACAATGTATAGCGAAAAGAAATATACGGTTCCGACCGGATCAAACTACCGTGAAATACTGATTAAGTTGCCGAGAGACGAATCGTCTCCTCAATCGTATGTCGCCAAGCACTATGGAAAAGAAGGTTTAAACACTCTTGCTCACGCCAGAGTTCAAGACATGAGTGGCCCGAACGGCGAGAAGATCATGCTGATTGATGAAATCCAATCGGATTGGCATCAATCTGGAAGGAAAAGAGGGTATAGGGCTGAAGGCGACGAAAGGGTTGCCGCTACGGCCATTCCAAAAGAAGGGTATTTTGAGGTTCGTGATCAGCATGGGAATTTTATTGCTAACGTAATGAACCATGACATGACAAACCCTAGCGCAGAATCCGCCCTTACTATTGCCGACAGAAGAATTGCTGCACCAGAGATTGGCAAGCAAGCAGATGACCTTCGTGTTCCTGACGCGCCGTTCAAGAATACATGGCATGAATTGACCATGAAGAGACTTGTTGATGATGCGGCCAGAAAAGGCTATGACAAGGTTGTTTTTTCCCCGGCATCACTTCAAAAGATTCGCTATCCGGAAAGTGGCGCAGAGAAGTTTTTTGATCTTTTGTATGACCAAAAGCTTCCGAAATTTGTGTCAAAAGAATACGGCGTTGAGGTTGGTCAATATCCTGTAAAGACTAAAGATCTTAGCGTGATTCATGAGAACAGGGGCGGATACACGATAGTTGAAAGAGGTAGTGCCAAAGGTATTGGTGAGGTTTATGAAACCAGAGAAGCTGCCGAGGACGCTGCAAGGCAGATGAATGAGGTTCCCTACCATTCGTTCGACATTACCCCTGAAATTCGAGAAAGCATCACGACGCAAGGCCAGCCGCTTTACCAGCTTGCCCCTGTCGCTGGGGCGGTAGGTGCGGGTATGATGGCGACCGACGAAGAAGTTCCGCAATACAAGAAGGGCGGGCCGGTCAGCATGGATGCCATGCGCCTTGCCGTTTTGAACAAAAGACTAAGGAAATAACATGGCTGAGATGCCCATTGACCCCGAATTCGGACGTTTTGTAGGTGGCGCTGCGGAAGAAGAATCGCAGGAGCCTATGGAATTTGAGCTTTCTGAGGATGAATCCGACGTTGAGGAGCTTTCTGACGGCTCCGCGGTTGTCACCCTGAAGGATGAATTCAAGGGGCCGACCGAGAGCGAAGACTTCTACTCAAACCTTGCGGATACGCTTGATCTGGGCGATCTGGACTCGCTTGGCACCCGATACCTTGGGATGATCGAGGATGACCGTGAGGCGCGTTCTGAGCGCGATAAACAGTATGAAGAGGGGCTTCGTAGGACTGGCATGGGGAATGATGCCCCGGGCGGCGCTACCTTCTCCGGCGCCTCGAAGGTTGTGCATCCGGTTATGGCTGAAGCTTGCGTGGACTTCGCCGCAAGGGCTTGCAAAGAGATGTTCCCGCCGGAAGGCCCGACTCGGACGAACATTCTGGGCGAAGTTACGGAAGAAAAAGAGGAAATCGCAGAGCGCAAGCGCGATTACATGAACTGGCAGTTGACCGAGCAGATCGAGGAATTCCGCGATGAGCAGGAACAACTGCTGACGCAGCTTCCGCTGGGCGGATCTCAGTTCATGAAGATGTGGTGGGATGACATCAAGAAGCGTCCCTGCGCTGAATTTGTGCCTATTGACAACATTCTGCTGCCTTTTGCTGCCGCAAGCTTCTATACGTCATCTCGGGTGACTGAGCAGCAGGACATTTCTCAGTGGGAATTCCAGAATCGCATTGATCGCGGCCTGTATCGGGATGTCAATTTTGTCAAAGCAACGCTCGATCCGGAGCCGACCGCCTCTGAGAAGGCGAACGAGAAGATCGAAGGCAAGAAAATGCAGTCCTCGGACGATGGATTGCGTCGTGTCTACCATGTTTACGCATGGCTGGAGCTTGATGGTGACGCCGAAACCGATGGTGAGTCTGCCCCTTACATCCTGATGCTGGACGAATTGAACCGTGAGGTTCTTGGTCTGTATCGAAACTGGGAAGAGGGCGACAAAACCCGCCAGAAACTCGACTGGATCATTGAATACAAGTTCATTCCGTGGCGTGGCGCGTATGCAATTGGCCTGCCGCACCTGATTGGCGGCCTGTCTGCAGCCCTTACGGGTGCTTTGCGGGCGCTTCTGGACTCGGCGCACATCAACAACGCTGCGACGATGCTGAAGCTGAAGGGAGCGAAGATCAGTGGCCAGTCTCAGCAGGTCGATGTGACGCAGGTTGCGGAGATTGAGGGCGCTCCGGGTGTCGATGACATCCGCAAGATTGCGATGCCGTTCCCGTTCAATCCTCCGAGTGCTGTTCTGTTCCAGCTTTTGGGCTGGCTGTCGAACGCCGCCAAGGGTGTTGTGACTACGGCAGAGGAAAAGATTGCCGATATCAACGCAAATGCGCCTGTTGGCACGACTCAGGCGCTGATTGAGCAGGGCGCTGCGGTATTTTCGAGCATCCATGCGCGTATGCATGAATCTCAGCGCCGTATGCTGATGATTTTGCAGCGTTTGAACCGCTGGTATCTGGACGAGCAGAAAAAAGGCGACGTTGTTGCTGAACTGCCGATCAGAAAAGAGGATTTCAAGCGTAATAGCGACATCATTCCTGTATCTGACCCGCATATTTTCAGCGAAACGCAGAGAATGGCGCAGATTCAAGCAGTTATGGCAATTTCCGACAAGAATCCGCAGTTTTTCAATAAGCGGGCGGTGATTGCTAGAGCCTTGAAGCAGATGAAGGTGCCGAATATTCAGGAATTGATGCCTGAATACACGAAACCGATTGAAATGCACGCCGCGGATGAGAATGCTGCAATGGCAATGGGCAGGATGGCTGTGGCCTACCCCCGCCAAGACCATTTGGCGCATATCGTGGCGCATTTGGCCTTCGCTCAAGATCCGGTGATGGGCATGAATCCGATCATCGCGCCTCAGTTCATTCCGAAGGCGCTGGATCATGTGAAGCAGCATATGATGCTTTGGTACACGCAATCGATGCGTAACTACGCCTTCGACAAGTCAGATCTGAAGAACAAGAAATACGAGGAAACCAAGCTGGCTCCGGAGATCGACCGCTCGATTGCCGCGGCATCTGGCCATGTTGCCTTGGACATCCAAGAGAAGTTCCAGCAATTCATGCCGGTGATGGCGCAACTGCTTCAGGCGCTGCAGCAAATTCAGAAACAAGGGGCGCAGGCGCCGCTTACGCCCGACGCTCAGGTTGTCTTGCAATCCTCGATGGCTGAAACTCAGCGCAGGGCGGCACGCGATCAGGCTGAGATGCAACTGAAGGCTCAGAAGATGCAACTTGATACTCAGGATAGCGCCAGCGACCGTGAGGTTAAGGTGGCGATGAACACTGAGAACAACTTGACCAAAGAGCGTATGGATACTTTGGACTTGACGCTGGAAGCGGCCAAGCTGAAGAAGGAGCAGGGTGAGTCGGTCATCGCTCTGCAAAATGCAGTGCAACGTGGTTTGATTCAATAAGGAGGCAATATGTCCGATCAATCTAATGCAGAGAAAAGCGCGGCCGTTCCGCAACATCATCGGCTGGCGCAAGGTGCGACTGATGGTAAGTCGATCCCGCAACCTGAACTGCCGAGCGGCAAGGGGGTAGACAAAAAGAACGCCTAATTTATGCGCTACACAGACGACTTCATAGGTGCGATTAAGGTAAGGCAGGCTGAAATATCCTCGTCTCTCGTTGCCGGTAATGCGGTTAATTTCGAGACTTACCAACGCCTTGTGGGGCAATACCAAGGGCTGCAAGAAGCCCTGACAATCCTTGATAACTTGTTAAAGGAAGACGATGAGTAATAGTCCGGTAGCTTCTAACGAAGCTGAATTGGCTTGGGCATTTCCGAGCGTAGACCCCGGTGCAAAACCTTTAGGCGCAAGAATTCTTGTCCAGTTGCGTAGGACAAAAAAGAAGGTCACATCTGCCGGGATTATTTTGGTTGAAGAAACCAAGGAAACCGAAAAGTGGAACAACATGGTGGCGAAAGTCATCGATATTGGGCCGCTTGCATTCAAGAAGCGCGACACAATGGAGCCGTGGCCGGAAGGTTCATGGTGCGATGTGGGCGACTATCTGCGGGTTCCGAAGTGGGGTGGTGATCGCTGGGAAGCAAAAGTCCCCGGCGAGAAGGATGAAGATCCCGCCCTGTTTATGATCCTTAACGATCACGAAGTCATTGCGAAAGTGACTGGTGATCCCTTGGCCATGAGGGCTTTCGTATGAGCGCAACCGACAAAGCAGAAATGCAGGAAAAAGAGGACAAGCTGGTTATCGAAGAAGGTCAAGATGGCAGCCTGACCGTTTCAGGTCTTCCGGATGAAGTGCCGGAAGGCGATGAAAAAGAAGCCGCCGAGGCAAAGGCACCCGCTTCGGAGGGCGAGCAAAGCGGTGATTCCCCTGAAGAGCCGCAGGCCGAGGCGCAATCCGCCGCTGATGATGATCACGAGGATGACACCGAGGCTATTCGTGCCGCAAAACGCGCACGACGCCGAGCAAAGAAGCAGCTTCAGCGCGAGAATCAGAAGGAAAAAGACTTACGATTCAATCAGTTACTGAAGCAAAATCAGGAATTGATGACGCGCCTGAGTGCTGTTGAGAGCCGCACGCAAGGCTCTGAGCTTGCTCGGATCGATAAGGCTATCGAGGATCAGGAAGTTCGGATCAATTACGCCAAGATGAAAATCGCTGAAGCCACCCAGAATCAGGATGGCGCATCGATGACCGAGGCTCAGGATCTGCTGTATGAGGCTCGTAGGGCGCATGAGGCCTTGAACAATCTGAAGCGTCAGGCAGCACAGCCGAAGCGCACCCCGATTCAAGGCCCAGACCCCATGATGCAGCGTCATGCTGCGGCATGGATGGAAAGAAATTCATGGTATGACCCCGGCAAAAATGACGAGGATTCTGCCATTGCTTTTGCGGTTGATGAGCGACTTGCCAAGGAAGGCTGGGACCCCAGATCCCAAGAATATTGGGATGAGCTTGACAGTCGCTTGCAAAAGCGTTTGCCCCATCGCTATACTGGGGACGAAGTAGATGAACCTGTTGTTAGAAGGCCAAGGAGCGTTGTGACAAGTTCAGGCAAAGAAAGTGTTCCTAATAAGGGTGGACGAAATACTTTTGTCCTTTCCCCGGAGCAAGTTCGCGCCATGAAAGATGCTGGTATGTGGGACGATCCTGCTATGCGGGAAAAAATGATTCGTCGCTATGCCGCTGAAAAACGTAACCAAAGGAGCTAACAATGGATTCCCGTATTAAAAAATCTCTGAATTCCGGTGGCCGCGAAAATCGCGCCGTTCTTGATGCAAGTCGAGACGCCCCCGAAAATTTGTTTGTGTCGTCTGATGAACGTCGCAAGATGTGGAAAGATGAGTGGACACAAGAAGCACTGCCGAAAATCCCAGCAATACCGGGATGGCACCTTTGCTGGTTATCGACTACCAATAGCTACGACAGCATTGATAAGCGGATTCGGCTCGGATATGTTCCTGTGAAAGCGGAAGAACTGCCGGGTTACGATAATTACCGCGTAAAAGCTGGAGAGCATATTGGTTTTATCGCGTGCAATGAAATGCTGCTCTATAAGCTCCCGATGGATCTCTATCAGGATGTTATGGCGCAGATGCACCATGATGCCCCTCTTGAAGAAGCGAACAAAATTCGCGTTCAGGCGGAGCAAATTCAGGGCCGCGATAGCTCAGGCAAACGTCTGGGTCAAGTCGAAGGTGAAGGTCTAGGCGAAATCGACAAACCAATACCTGCCCCCATTTTTCAAGGGTAGGAAACTTACAGGAGTGAATTATGTCTTCGACTAATGCTCCGTTTGGCTTGCGTCCTGCTTTCCACCCCAGCGGTCTGGATCGCGCTCAGGCGCTTGCCGACGGTATCGCGTCGGCTTACAACACCGACATTCTCAAGGGTCAGCCCGTAAAGCTGAATTCGAGCGGCAACATTGTTGTTGCTGCTGCTGGTGATTCTTTCCAAGGCGCTTTTGCTGGCGTCGAATGGACTGATACCACTGGTCGTCGTCGCGTCTCGAACTACTGGCCTGCAAACACTGCATACCAGACTGGTTCGTGCGTTGCCTACTTCTACAACGATCCGAACATCGTTTATGAAATTCAGGCAGCCGGTTCTCTGGCGCAGACTTCGATTGGCGATATGGCGGATCTGAGCAACACCACCGCCGGTTCGACCACCACCGGCCTGTCGCAATGCACGCTGTCCACCACTTTGGTGGGCGCAGGCAACAGCGCACAGATGCTGATTCGTGATCTGGCTCCCTACCCCGACAATGCTTGGGGCGATGCGTACACGATTGTTCGCGTAACTGTTAACGAGTCGCAGTTCAATGCGCCCGTTAACGCGATCTAAGGAGGGCTAAGACATGGCAGCCCCGATGAGAAGTACTGACTTCCGTTCGATTGTTGAGCCTATCCTCAACGAATGCTTTGACGGAGTTTATGATCAGCGTACCGATGAATGGTCGCGTGTTTTCCGCGAGCAAAACGGTATTCCCCGCAACTACCACGAAGAGCCGGTGCTTTACGGCTTTGGCGCTGCTCCGGAACTTCCGGACGGCACGCCGGTTACCTACCAGCAGGGTGGTGTGCTGTTCCTGAAGCGTTATGTCTACCATGTTTATGGTCTGGCATTCGCGCTGACCAAAGTTCTGGTCGAGGACGGCGATCACATCCGTATCGGTCAAGTCTACGCCAAGCATCTGGCGCAGTCGCTGATCGAGACGAAAGAAACGCTGTGCGCTAACGTGCTGAATCGCGCTTTCAACGCTGCTTATCCGGGCGGTGACGGCGTGCAACTGAACAGCGCCTCGCACCCCATCGTCAACGGCACGTTCAGCAACCTGCTGACGACTGCGGCGAACCTGTCGCAAACGTCGCTGGAGCAGATGCTGATCCAGATCCGTCAGGCTGTGGACAACAACGGCAAGAAGATTCGTCTGGTTCCGAAGCAACTGGTTGTGGCTCCGGGCAACGTCTTCCAAGCTGAAGTTCTGCTGAAATCGGTTCTGCGTGCCGGTAACGCCAACAACGACATCAACCCGATCAAATCGATTGGTCTGATGGACGAAGGCGCTTCTGTGCTGTCGCGTCTGACTTCCGCCACTGCTTGGTGGGTTCAGACCGATGCTCCGGAAGGCATGAAGCTGATGATGCGCCGGAAGCTGGAGAAGACGATGGAAGGTGACTTCGAAACTGACTCGATGCGCTACAAAGCCACCGAGCGTTACGATGTCGGCTTCACCGATCCTCGCGCCGTTTACGGTACGCCGGGCGTCTAAACCAAGCTGGAGGGGACTTCGGTCCCCTCTGCATAGGAGAGTTTGTTATGGGAAATATCGTAACGAACATTGGTGGAGTTCTGTCTGCTGTTACCAACACTGTCGCTTATACCGATAGTTCTGCGGTGACGATTGGCACGATTCCGGCCAATGCTCAAATTATTGACATCAACATTGATGTCACTACGGCATTCAATGCCGCTACGACCAATACTGTGACTGTCGGAAAATCCGGATCTGCCGCGGCTTATGTTGCGTCCACTTCGGTTGGTTCGGCTGGTCGCGCCAGTGTTGCGTCTACCGGCGTTTACAGTGCTTGGGCCGATGTTGGTTCGGCTGAAGTTCCTGTGACTGCCACTTATAGCCAGACCGGCACTGCTGCATCTGCCGGTGCAATGCGAGTGACCGTGGTGTATCGGTCGCCTGCGCCGTAAGGAGGCATCATGGGTCAATTCAAACCGATGGTGAAGATGTATACCACCGAGCCTACAGTTGAACTGAAGCTCAAAAAAGGTGGTCATGTCAAGATGCCCAAAAAAGCCGTCAAAAAGATGGATGGCGGCACTATGGGTGCTTTGGCTGCTGCTCCTGCTGCTCGGGTTCCTGCTGTAGCTCCGGCTGGCCGTTCTCCGGCTCGTCCGTCTATGGCTGCTCGTCGGCGTGCAATGATTGGCCAGCGCGGTATGGCTGCTCCGGTTATGGCTAAAAAGGGCGGTGAGATGGAAACCAAGGCGGAACACGCTAAGGAAGCCACCAAAGCCGAACTGAAAGCTCATGCCGATAAACCGGCGTCGAAGGCTCATAAAGGGCTGAAGACTGGCGGCGTTGTCAAAGGTCAAGGTGGTTACAAGACCGGCGGCGTTGTTAAGGGTCAAGGCGGCTTCAAGAAAGGTGGTGCTGTAAAAAAGTATGCTAAGGGCGGCCAAGTGCAAGATGATGGTCGTCCGGAACAGATGCCGCAGGGAAAGAAAAAGCCCACGGCACCTGTCTCGATTAGCAGGCTTTCTGGCACCTTCAAGAAAGGTGGTGCTGTAAAAAAGGCTGAAGGCGGCGATATGAAGCCGCTGAATGCTCAGGCAGCAAGAGAAACGAAGGGTTATCAAGATCACTATAAGCGCGAGGCTGAAGAGAATCGTGCTATGAGTGAAGCTATGAACCCGATGAATCTCCTGCGTAAAGCTCGGGATGCTTTCAAAGGTCAAGGGGCCGTTACCACCACAGAACGAGAAGTTAGCCGGACGGTATCCCCGCCGCAGAATAAGCGGAAAGGTGGGTATTCCAAAGGTAGCCGTTGTTAAATAAGGTGGGGGCTTCGGCCCCTGCTTTTTTGAGGTAATAAAATGAAACTTCAAACTGTCTCAAAGACCGGCACTGGCTCTAGCTCGGCTTTGGTAATGAATACAAACGTCACGCCGTTTAATGTTGGTTTTGGCGTGGTTGTTACTGGAACGGTGGACTACACTGTTCAGCATACTTTTGACGATCCTGCAGTTGGATTTTCGACTTGGTTTTCGCATCCCACCATTACGGGTGAGACGGCAAATCAAGACGGCAACTATGCTTTTCCAGTAACTGGCATCAAGGTTCTGGTGAACTCTGGTGATGGCACCGCAACCCTGAAACTGGTTCAGGCTGGTATTTAATCATGCCCGTAGGGTATGGTGATGTAGCAGATCAGGCGAACACTACCGACGGATTTGCCGGTCAGACAAGCGCCGTTAATGCTTTGGGCGCTGGCATCGGAGAGGATGTCGGTGACGATGGTGTCGTTGATCTATATGGAGCCGCTCCTACAGCAACTTTCTACATCGCAGACGAATCTGCTCCGGGTTACGTTTTGCAAGAAAATGATGACAAAATTATTCTGGAGTCCTCGTAATGGCTGATCAAAAGATTTCGGCAATGCCTAGTGCCACCACATTGGATGGCTCCGAGCTTATTCCATTGGTGCAAGGCGGCGCTAATGCCCAAGCTACGTTGAACACTCTCCGGGCGTATAACGCGCATTATGGTGCTTTTAGTGGAAATGCCTCTCAAACAGGAAGCGTCTCCGCAGGAACCGCGATAACTTTTGATTCCATCGATGTTGCTGATGGCATCACACTTGTAGCAAATACGCGGATGACTGTTCCTGCTACGGGGGTCTATAACCTTCAATTCAGCGCCCAAGTAAAAAACATTGAAAACTCGCAAGAAGATGTGACCATTTGGACAAGAATCAATGGCGTTGATGTCCCGTTTTCTGCCGGAAAAGTTACCGTTCCAGCCAGAAAGACTGCAAGTATTTATGGGTATGTTTTAGTTTCTTGGAACATCTTTTTGCAGATGGACGCAAATGACTATGCTGAAATGATTTGGTTGCCGGATGTTGCCACAGTAACACTTGAAGCATTGCCAGCAAGCGTGTCTCCGGCACACCCGGCTATCCCTGCAATCATTGCAACCATGACTCAGGTGGCATGATGCCAGCAAAATCAAAAGCTCAGTTTCGCTTTATGAAGGCAGCGGAAACTGACCCGCGCTTTGCCAAGCGCGTCGGCATCAAGCCTAGCGTTGCCAAGGAATATACGGAAAGCAATGTTGCAAAAAAGGCTTACAAAAAGCTTCCGGAGAAGAAGGCTAAGGGCGGGAATGTCTCGCTAGCTATTGGTCGTGGCGAGAAGCTTCCTGCCGAGCGCGGGGCTGGTTTGACCGCCAAAGGGCGCGAAAAATACAACCGTGAAACTGGCAGTAATTTGAAGGCTCCGCAGCCCCAAGGCGGCCCTCGTCGGGATAGCTTCTGCGCTAGAATGGGGCCGGTAGCTCGTAAAAGTGAACGCGGTAGTCGGGCAAGGGCTTCAATGAAACGGTGGAACTGCCCCGGCTGGTGAAAGGATGCTAGATGGCCACTTCAGGAACTGTTGGTACGACGGTAATCAACGTACAGCAGCTTATCGATCACGGAGCGCGTCGGTGCGGTAAGCTTGCCGAAGAACTGACCGCAGAACAGCAAGTATCTGCTAGGGAAAGCTTGTTTTTCCTGCTTTCTCGCCTCATCAATATTGGCATCCAATATTGGGCAATCAACAAGAAAGTCATTGGCCTTCAGGCCAACAAGTATATCTATGATCTGCCTCTGGGATCTGTGGATGTCTTGAATGCGCTGTATCGGCGCATGAATCGCCCGACGCCGAATTCAACTGGTGGATATACGACTTCTGCGGGCGGTGTAATAGCCAATGCCTTTGACAGCGACGTAGATACGATCTGCACGCAGACTTCTGCGAATGGCAATATCGCCATCAATTTCGGGACTTCGAATCCAATTTATGCTGGATCGATTGGGATACTACCGGGCGTTAGCGGCACGTTTAATGTCTTGATTGAATACTCGGAAGATGGTTCTACTTGGTCAACGCTTTATGACCCGGGCGAGACTGTCTGGGTGAATAACGAGTGGCTGTGGTATGACATTGACCCGGGACAGAATGTCCAGTATTACCGCATCCGTGAGACTGGCGGCAATACGCTTTCCGTTCGTGAGTTTTATGTGGGCAACAACAGCACTGAAATCACGATGGCAAGATTGAATCGTGATGACTACACGAACCTGCCGAATAAGAACTTTACTGCAAATCAGCCATTCCAGTTCTGGTTTGATCGCACCATTCCGCAGCCAAAAATTTATCTGTGGCCAGTTCCTTCAGATCCTTTTGTCCAGATGACTGTTTGGTATTCGAGGCAGATTCAGGACGTAGGGGCGCTGCAGGATGAGCTTGAGGTTCCGCAGCGTTGGTATGAGGCCACGGTATTTATGTTGGCTCATAGGATGGCTCTGGAGCTTCCGGGCGTTGCGATGGATCGAATTGTTTATCTTGAAAAGATGGCAAACGAGTATCTCAATGAAGCGGAACAGGAAGAGCGAGACAAGTCTCCGATCTACTTCGCGCCAAATATTTCGCCATACACACGCTGATGCCATTATTTCTTGACACTAGAGGGTATTCATCGATTGCGATAGCAATCTGTGATCGCTGCAAGATGAAGCGACCATATTCGGCAATGACGAATGATCCGAACTTCCCCGGCCTTCGAGTGTGTGATCAGGGTTGTGCGGATCAGAAAGACCCGTATAGGCTTCCTGCCCGCCAGACCGAGAGAATTGCTCTGCGTTTTGCGCGTCCTGATGTTTCAGTCGCAACTGACCCGAACGACCTAACTACCGGAGGTTATGGTGGTTATGTTATTTCTACAGAACAAAATGGTGAGACTCCGGAAAATAACGGAAATCTTGACGGGCTTGAGGTTACGCCATAATGCCAAATGTAAAAATTACGGACCTTCCAGCCGCGCAACCACTTGATGGGTCAGAAATTGTCCCAATGGTGCAGAACGGGATTACCGTTCGCGCCACTACCGCTGCGATTGCGGCTTCCCCATCACTGACTCAGACCATCCTGACGGTCAATCAGGAGCCTACATTACCGAATTCTAGGGCTTTAAGTGCCGGAACCGGCCTTGGATTGACTGATGGTGGCGCATTAAGCACCCTTCAGATCACGCTAAATGGGGCTTCTGGCTCACTGGAGACTGCTGGTAATGGTCTGATAGCCAAAACCGCATCAAATACCGTTGCAGCGCGTTCTATAGCGGTTTCTGGCACTGGTTTGGCCGTGTCAAATGGCGATGGAGTGGCTGGGAACCCGACTTTGAGCCTTGATGGGCTGATTTCAGCAATTGCTCAGGTTGGCGGGACTGGTCTTTTAGCGTTTCAGGGAGGCGCAACCGCTGGCGGCGTGCTGATTGCCGGAACTGCAAATCAGATTGATGTTGCAAATGGCAATGGATCGGGCGGAAATCCGACTATTTCGATTGTTTCGAACCCGATAATCCCGGGAACTGCCGCAATGAAGATCCCTGTCGGGACTTCGGCGCAACAGCCGGTTGGCGCTGACGGGCAGATTAGATTTAACAGTGATACGCAGACTTTTGACGGATTTGCGTCTGGATCTTGGAATCAATTTTCTCTTGCTGGCGGTGTAACTACGTTTGATGCCGGAAGCACCGGCTTCACTCCGGCGTCTCCGACCAGTGGTGCCGTGGTTCTTGGTGGAATTCTCAACGGCGCAAGCGGCGGAACTGGAGTAGCGAATAGCGGCAAGACAATAACTCTTGGGGGTAACCTCGCAACTTCGGGCGCATACAACCTGACGTTGACGCTTACCGCGGGAACGAATGTAACGCTTCCGACTACAGGAACATTGTCTACCCTTGATGGATCAGAAACGCTGACCAATAAGACAATTTCTGGGTCAAGCAATACTCTTTCGAACATTGGGAATTCAAGCCTTACAAATAGCTCTATAACGATCAATGGATCTTCTGTAAGTCTTGGTGGATCAGTCACCGTTACTGCAACCGCTTCCAATGCATTGACGATTGGAACCGGACTTAGTGGAACCTCATACAATGGTTCTGCGCCAGTTACCATTGCTATTGATAGCACTGTAGCTACTCTCACTGGATCTCAGACTTTGACAAATAAGTCAATGTCTGGCGCATCAAATACGTTTACCAATATTCCAAACGGTGCGCTTTCAAACTCAAGCGTCACGTTTAACGGAACATCGGTTTCGCTTGGTGGATCTGGGACTATAACGGCAAATACCACCAACTCCCTGACGTTCAATAATTCTGGAACTGGCGATGCCTCTGGAACGACATTCGATGGATCTTCTGCGAAGACCATCAGCTACAACACTGTTGGTGCCTCTCCGCTTGCCGGTTCTTCAAGTATTACTACAGTAGGAACCGTAACTTCCGGAACGTGGAATGCAACGGCAATTGCCAATAATTATCTTGCCAATTCATCGATAACGATTGGTTCAACGAGCGTATCTCTTGGATCGACCGCATCGACTCTGGCTGGCCTTACTTCGGTAACTGTTACGCAAGATCCTACGTCTGCGCTGCAGCTTGCGACAAAGCAATATGTCGATGCGGTAGCAGAAGGTCTTCATGTTCATGCCGCCTGCGCTGCTGCCACGACTGGAACTTTGGCCTCGATTACTGGCGGCTCTGTAACCTACAACAATGGCACCGCTGGCGTCGGCGCTACGCTGACTTTGGGTGTCGCCCTGACAACGCTGGATGGATATACGCTTCTGAACGGCGACCGTATTTTGGTCAAGAACGAAGCCACTCAAGCAAATAACGGTATTTACACATGGGCGACCGGCGGGACTGTTCTGACCAGAGCGACTGATTTTGATACTTCTACAGAAATTGCATCTGGTGACTTTACCTTTGTTTCGAATGGAACTTTGTATGGAGACACTGGATGGGTTCAGACAGATCCTGTAACGACAGTAGGAACTGATCCGATAGTCTGGGTTCAGTTCTCAGGGTCTGGCACCTATACGGCAGGCACTGGCCTGACCTTAACTGGTAGCCAATTCAGCCTCACCAGTCCGGTGGCCGTGACCCTTGGCGGAACTGGATTAACCTCTGGAACGTCTGGTGGGGTTCTTTATTTCTCAGGCTCTACTGCAATTTCAAGCTCAGGGGTTTTGGCTTCTAACGCTTTAATGGTCGGCGGCGGCGCAGGATCATCCCCTTCCACCATAACCACCGGAACTGGCGTAGTAACTGCTCTGGGCGTCAATGTAGGCTCTGCAGGGGCATTTGTGGTTAATGGTGGTGCTTTGGGAACCCCGTCTTCCGGAACAGTCACAAATCTGACCGGAACGGCCTCAATCAATATCAATGGCACTGTCGGGGCGACAACCCCAACAACAGGTGCTTTTACGACAATTTCGGCATCTGGCGTCATTACCTCTACAGTTTCTACTGGAACTGCGCCTTTTACCGTTTCTAGCACCACTCAGGTGGCAAACCTGAATGCGGCGACTGCCGGATCGGCCACAACAGCTACAACCGCAACAAATGCCACCAATACGGCAGTTACTGTAAATTCCACTAATGCGACCAATTATCTGACGTTTGTGTCGGCCACTACTGGAAATTTGCCGCAATTGGTAAACTCATCAATAACTTGTAATCCATCAACAGGCGCAATTACCGGCGGCGTTGCTGGCGGAACTTTTTAAGGAATAGAGCATGGCCCAAACTGGATACACGCCAATCTCCCTTTATTATTCGACCACTGCTGCCGCAGCACCAACTGCAGGCAATTTGGTTGCTGGTGAGCTTGCCCTAAATACTCAGGACGAGAAGCTCTATTTCAAGAATGCCGCAGGAACGGTAAAGCTTCTGGCATCCAGTGCTGGTGCCTCTGGTGATGTAGTTGGTCCTGCATCAGCCACAGATAATGCTATTCCGACGTATGACGGAACAACTGGGAAGCTCATAAAGAATAATTCCGGCGTAACCATTTCGTCAGGAACTATTACAGCGACTGGATTTTCCGGCCCACTAAATGGAACGGTGGGCGCAACAACACCGAATACGGGTGCGTTTACGACGCTGAGTGCGAGTGGTGTAGCAACATTCTCCGCAGGAAGCGCAGCCGCCCCTGCAATTACGACTTCTGGAGATACAAATACAGGTATTTTCTTCCCTGCTGCCGATACGATTGCGTTTACTGAGGGCGGCGCAGAAGCCATGCGTATCAACTCCTCCGGTAATGTAGGTATTGGTACATCAAGCCTTACTGGATACTCACTTCGCGTAGGTAAGACGGTAACAGGAGCAGTCGATAGTGTTGGTGTTTTAAGTAATGGCTTGGTTCAATCTGATGTTACTTCATCGGCAGCTCAACTTCAGGCTCAGATTGGCCTTGCTGCAAGTGCGTTTACTTTATCAAATGCGTTTGGATTATACGTTGGACAAACCGCGCTAAGTGGCGGCGCAGCAATTACAAGTCAGTATGGTGTTTATGTAGCTAACAGTTTAACTGGTGCTACGAATAACTACGGATTCTATTCCAACATCGCTTCCGGAACAGGCCGCTGGAACTTCTACGCAAACGGAACTGCTGATAACTACTTTGCCGGTAACGTAGGTATTGGGACGAGTTCGCCTACAAACAAACTCACCGTAGATGGCAACGCCAACATCACAGGCAACACCACCCTAGGCGATGCCTCCACCGACACCGTGACGGTGAATGGGTATGTGGGGGTGGGGGTTGCGCCCGATTCCAGATATAAACTACAAATAGGTGGCACAACTACTAACGGGGTATCTAGTTATGGAGCTTTGATTGTTGCTGCTGGAGATAGTTCAGCAACAACAAGAATAACTGGGGTTGGCTCTCAGCCCACGACGAGTGCTAGTGCATATACGTCTACTGACGTAGAGGCGTTTAGAGCTTTAACCATAGGAAAAGGCGCAGGAAGTACGATTACAAATGCTCATGGCTTAAAAATAGAAGACCAAACCCAAGGCACCAACAACTACGGCATCACCAGCGCAGTCTCCTCCGGTGCTAACAAGTGGAACATCTATGCGTCTGGGACGGCACAGAATCTATTTGCGGGGCATTTGAATCTGAGTAGTGGTGTTTCAACAACGCAATACATTAACTATGGTGATGGAACTACAAATTACGCAAGGTTAGAAGGTGGGAAGACGGCGAGTGGACAAGGTAGCCTGATTTTCCACACTTACCTTAGTGGCACATTGTACGAGCGTATGCGTATCGACTCCTCCGGTAACGTAGGGATTGGAACAAGTTCGCCAAGCACATACGGAAAATTTGCGGTTCAAACTCAAACGTCCAATGCACCAACTGTTGCTATAACCGGCTCCGGTCTTAACCCACAATTAAATCATTACATA
>Ga0208147_1000025_pt1 | contig 42950 bp, 73 predicted proteins | sample DEB3_08_DNA_FD_184520 | JGI IMG/M metagenome (GOLD analysis project Ga0208147, IMG submission 184520) | Aqueous microbial communities from the Delaware River and Bay under freshwater to marine salinity gradient to study organic matter... | ecosystem: Environmental > Aquatic > Marine > Coastal ... | reverse complement strand
CAAGCGCATTAAATCATGTTTCCCCATTACATAAATTAGCGCAAGATGAAGGATATTTTATATAAATCATATAGTTAATGTGGTATAATAAAATAATTGATTATTTGTTGAAATAACCCTTGACGGTATCAAGAATGGGTGTATTATAGGGGAATCAACAAATAGGAGAATGGATATGGAAAACAAAAAAATTATCATTTCTACTGCTAAATCAAAACTTGCAAATCTTCTAGGTATGAAAGGTCGCGAGATAATGGCTTCAACTATTTCAACAATTACGCAGCCTAATGGCGTGACTATAGCTACTGTTCGTTTACACACAGAAAATAATACCATTAGTTGCCGCATGTGGGCTGGTAAGAACGAATATTTTGGTAACGAAGAATTTGGTAACGAAGACAGGAATGGTTTCTACGCAAAGAGTTTAAATGATGTGCGCCGCATGTTTGCAGCCTAAGAACCAACACAAAAGGACTAAGACTATGATAAATTTAACAGACTTTGAGCGCGGTGTATTACATGGATGGATGGAGCAAGCTGAAATGCCAACCCAAGTAAGAAATATATTTTATATAAATCATATAGTTAATGTGGTATAATGAAATAAATAGATATTTATTGAAATAACTCTTGACGGCGTCAAGAATAGGTGTATTATAGGGGAATCAAGACAATAAATAGGAGAATGGTATGAAGATTGAAATTATACAGGATGTTATGGATAAGACATTTTACCTTGTAATTAAAAATGGAATTCCGATAAAAATAACTAAAAAACAAGCAAAAGAAATAGAGGATCAATTAAAAGTAGTATAACCAACACAAGAAGACTAAGACCATGCTAAAAAGCTCTGGATTATGGATTAGATTGAAAGCAAGACTTTTTGGTAAAAGAGTATATGGGGCTTGTACAGGGTGTATAGTAAAAGTTTATACCTATAAAGGAAATATGTACGTAACAAGTTATCAAAAGGTTAGGCCATGCAGGAATTAAACGATATGCTAGCAGAAGGAAAAAAAGCAACCGCCGAAGTTAGAGACATAACTTTATCATTGGCGGCAAGAATAAAAGAACTAACAGAACAGAACACTAAGCTTGTTGATACGCTTAAATTGATTGAAGATTTCTTACCTGATAAACCGGATTATAACCCTCGATTAGGAGGTGATAATAAATTGCGTAATATTTATTGGGTATTAGAAGAACTTAACATAAAGGATTAATACATGTGGTTAATACAAACTTTATTTTGGCGACTTATTAAGCATAAGCCTGAATGGAGTGATTATTTCCCTATAGAATTTAACAAAGTAAAGATTAGATCAAGGGTGTGTGAAAAATGTGGTTTATTGAATCGCCAAGATCACGTCGAATCTTTATCAAATGCGCTACTTAAAATTAACGGAAGAAAAAAGGATTAACACAATGTCACATACAGCAGCACCCTGGGGCTATAATGGAGAAGAAACTGAAGCAAGTCATAATTGGGATGGGCACGGTTACTGTGTTTATCCGACAAACGAGAAGGGAGAATGCAACGGATGGATTGCTGATGTTGGAGAAGAAGTGGATGCAAGATTAATAGCAGCCGCTCCCGAACTCCTAGAGGCTTTGAAAGAAACGTTAGGATTGTTAAAGAAAATGATAACACATGATACTAACTTTCCTAAGATAGAGGCTATTATAGAAAAGGCAGAAGGTAAATGAAACACTGTAGGATATGCTTCAACAGTTTTATGCCAACAGCTAGACAGATAGCTAAGCATGATTACATGTGCCCGCCATGTGAGAAGAAATACAATGCAGAAGCACAAAGGGAAAGCAGGAAAAAGAAGCAGGAAGCAGGTTGGAAGAGAATATGGATACCGCCTCAAGCTTTAAAGGCTGTAAAAGAATTAATAAGTAAAATAGAAGATTACAAGAGTTGACATTTATGTAATATGTTATAAAATAAAAGAAAATTAACTACGGGGATGAAATGAAAAAGAAAAAACCAACCATGAAAGACGTAGAAAGCTCAGCAGAAGATAAAAAGCGTGATAAGAAGAAAGGTTACAAAGAAGGCTCAAAGGCTGATACTAAAGCTGATAGGGAGCAAGTTAAGAAAATGAAAATGAAAAAGAAAAAGTAATATAGCTGGTATGGGTAGACCAAAAAAAACACTTAATTCTAATGGCACTATTCAATGTAAAACTTGTTTAATAAATAAGTTTCCGGAGTCTTTTAATAAAGATAAACGTAGCTCTCTTGGGTTTCAAGTTTTTTGTAAAACGTGTGAAAAACAATATAGATTAATGAATAAAGAGCGTATACGTAAATTACGTAATGAAAATGAAAAATATTTAGCAAAAATGCGCGAATATTATTTAAATAATAAAGAACAAATTAATAAATACAAAAGACAAAGATATTCCACGGATGATGGAAGATTAAAAGTTCTTGCTAATAATCATAACAGGCGTGCGCAAAAAATATCAACCAGTGATGGGTCAGTAACGTATGCGTCGATTAAGAAATTATTATTAACACAAGATTACCGATGTGCTATTAGTGGAAAACCTTTAGATACTTATCATATTGATCATATCATTCCGTTAGCAAAAGGTGGTCATCATGTAATATCTAACATACAATTAGTATTACCTGAAATTAATTTATCAAAAAAAGATAGTTTAGATTATGGGTACAGATAGTAAATATTCTCCTATTTATTGTGAGTTGATAAAAGAATTGATGTCCGAAGGGGCTTCGATAGAAGAAGTGGCTGCAGAAATAGGGGTAGTAAAGCAAACATTATATAATTGGTGTAAAGAGCATTCTGAATTTATGGACGCCAAAAGTATAGGTGAACAATTATCAAAGGGTTGGTGGTATAAACAAGGAAGAATTGCTTTGCGAGATAAAGAATTTAGTCCTACATTATTTTATATGAATATGAAGAATAGATTTGATTGGGCGGACAAACAAGAAAACAAAGAAACTGGCAACCCACAAATAATCCTAACTAAGAATTACAACACACCTGCATGAAGTATTTAATCATAGCATTAATGTTATTACCCCTAACGGCCTATGCAGGACATCCTACGCATATAGAAAGAGTACAGAACTATGCTAGAGAAATAGACAAAGACCCGCAAATGAAAGTAATAGTTCCTGATTGGGTTAGGATATTACAGACTGAAAAGATTATATCTGGCCGTGGCAAACCTACGTTAGATAAACTTAGAATGGTTAATGATAGGGTTAACAGTAAGAGATTATTTGCATTATCACCTTGGATGACACCAACTCAATTTTATATGACGGCGGAAGCTGATTGCAAGGCTTATGCTACAACTAAGTATTACGAGCTACGCGCGTTAGGTTGGAAACCAGAAGAACTTAACCTATGGTCTGGTGATTATGATGGTAAGCCTCATTTAATCCTAACTGCAAGACTAGGTGATAAGGTATATGTATTAGATATAATGAATCAACACTTACCAGAGGCTAAGGATTACTTTTACAAACACTTCGTGCCTAGTTTTAGGTTTAATGAGCTAGGTGTAGATGTAAATTGATGTTACAAACGGGGTGTTTATTTGTAACGATAGTATAGAAACTAACAAGTAATATGCTAAAAATCACGGGAAAACACTTTTTTAAACCTTCCGAAGTGTAACAATGAAAGTTAGAAAGAAGCCATGCCGTCATTGTTTATTTACTAAACATGCTTGTGTAATTGAGCCAGCAATACAAAGAGCAATAGCATTGCAATCACCTAAACCATTTGAATGTCATGAGCATAGTGATAAGGTTGTTTGCTGTGGATATTATGCGCGATTACCCGATAATGTAGATAACCCTGAGAAGATTAGTTATAATGGTGATTTAAAGTCTAAGTTTGCTCAGATGACTAAAGTAGAGTTAAACTCATGGAGTGTAGGCGGTGGTAAATTTTAACCTTCATCCCAAACAAACATTTGTATTAGAAACTGAAGCCACTGAGATATTATACGGTGGTGCGGCTGGTGGTGGTAAATCACATCTATTACGCATTATTGCCATTCTCCTATGTGTGTACATCCCAAACATCCAGGTATATCTTTTTAGGCGATTGAGACCCGACTTATTAGCTAACCATTTAGACGGCGAAAGCGGGTTTAGGAATTTATTAAGTACATTTCCTAATGTATCGGTGTTGGAAGATGAAATAAAATTCCCTAATGGTGCTAAGATTCATTTATGCCATTGCCAACACGAAAAGGACAGATATAAATACCAAGGAGCAGAAATACATGTGTTACTTATTGACGAGCTTACCCATTTTACTGATGTTATATATCGCTTTCTTCGCAATCGAGTGCGTATGCCACCTGCTATCCCTACCATTATTAAACAAATCTTCGGAGAAGATTTTACTTTGCCTAAAATTATTTGCGGTTCTAATCCCGGTAACGTTGGTCATACTTTTGTTAAGCAAACTTTTGTTGACATGCTAACACCTTTCGAGGTTAAGCGAATGCCACCAGAAGAGGGTGGGATGTTGCGTCAATATATCCCTGCACTCTTAGAAGATAATCCCTCTTTATTAGAATGTGACCCAGGTTATGAGATGCGCCTTGAAGGATTAGGCTCGCCTGATCTTGTCAAGGCTATGAGATATGGTTTATGGGATATTACAGCAGGTGCGGCATTAGAGAAGCTTAGACGTGATAAGCATATGATACGTGATTTTGAAGTGCCTAACGAGTGGACTAAGTTTATGGTGATTGACTGGGGAAGTGCAAAACCTTTTTCAGTAGGTTGGTGGTGTGTGGTAGAAGACCATATGACTTTAAAGGCCAAAGATGATTGGAAGGAAAGGTTAATCCCAAGAGGAGCTTTAATCCGATATCGTGAATATTACGGCTGGAATGGTAAAGCTAATGAAGGGTGTAGGTTAGAAAGTACGGTAATAGCGAAACAGATACTTGATATAGAAGAAGACGCAGGGGAGGAAATGGATTACCGCGTAGGTGATGCGGCAATGTGGGCAGAGCATGACGGCGCAAGTGTGCAGCAAAGAATGTATGACGCGACTAATGGTAGGTTTTTAATGGAGCAATCACGCAAAGGGAGAATAGGGAACTTTGAGGAAGTGAGGGCAAGAATAGCAGGTGACGATGATGGCCCCATGTTGTATGTTACGGTTGGATGTAAACATTGGTGGCGCACAGTGCCGGATTTGCAATTAGATGAACGAAGACCAGAACTTGGTCCCGATACAGAGCAAGAAGACCATTGCTATGATGAAACACAGTATGCCTGTGCATCACGTCCGTATATCACAACTAAAGGCGATAGATTAAAAGCAGCTATACAGGAAGCTAAACGACAAGTGAGAAAAAATAGTTGACACGATAAATTGCAAAAGATAAAATGAATTCGCCTAGTAGTAGCTTGAACACCTTTGCTAGGCAATAACTTTCTGGTGGTTCGGAAAGGATTATATGATCTACGTATGGCAGACTGACCATCACATCAACGAGCATGTAAGTAAAGCCCTTCATGCCGGTATTCCTGAAAATATCATCAAACATACTAGTTGGGCTGATAATTATATCAAAAGCACCAATAAGCATACAGCTGTAGGATATGGCATCCTTCGTGGCACAGGTGATATATTTAAGCACAACGAACAATATGGTGTTGATTATTATATGGTAGACCGTGGATATATCAATCCGGGGCATTTTGATGGCTATTACCGTATTAGTAAGAATGGGTTGCAAGCTAAGTATGTAGAAAATTGGTTATGGGACGATAGGTTAAAAAAGCTTAAGTTTAAGCGCGAAGAGTGGTTTAACTCAAAAGGACGTATACTTGTTGTTCCTCCTTCGGAATATATGGAGGCATACCACGGACATAAACCTGGTTGGTGGGAAAAAGAGATTACACAGGTTTTAGATGGGAAGTCTTTCAAGGTGCGCCATAAATCAGACACGTCACCATTAGAACATGATTTACAGGACGCTAGTTGCGTAATAACATTTAATAGTAATGTTGCAGTAGATGCTGTGATTAAGGGAGTTCCTGTAGTAAGTGGAATGCATAGTATAGTGGGAAATTGGTCTCGAAATACTTTACAAGATGTTATCGATAATAAAATTCAACCAGAGACAAATGAGAGAGTAGACCAGTTATTAAGGTTTATAAGTTACAATCAATTCACATTAGAAGAAATTAAGAATGGCACGGCATGGAGGTTATTGCATGCATAATATATATATAGGATGGGACGCAAGGGAAGATGTAGCATATCAAGTATGTAAACATTCTATTTTACGTCAAGCTAAGAGGTTTAATATAAACATTATTCCTTTAAAACATAAGGAGCTACGTAAACAAGGTTTATTTTATAGGCCTTGGTTAACTCAAGCGCATGACGGTAATAGGGTTGATATGTTTGACCTTAAGCCATTTAGCACAGAGTTTTCACATACTAGGTTTTTAGTTCCTTATTTAAATGAATATAAGGGATGGGCGTTGTTTATGGATTGCGATATGATATTCACATCCAATCCAAAGAAGTTATTTGATCTATGCGATAATAAATACGCTTGTATGGTTGTAAAACATAACCAAAAGCCTATTGAAACTGTTAAGATGGATGACCAACCGCAGACTAAGTATCACCGTAAGAACTGGTCTAGTTTTGTGTTGTGGAACTGCGCACATCCTAAGAATAAACATCTTACTATTGATATGGTAAATCGGGCTAATGGTGGCGATATGCACGCTTTTAATTGGCTGGAAGACAAAGACATTGGTACTTTACCTTCGACATATAACTGGATTGAGGGGTTATCGCCTAATATTTCAGCTTACCAGTCTGCTAAACCAGATGTGATCCATTACACTTTAGGTGGGCCGTGGTTTCCTGAATGGCAGGATGTAGCGTACGCTCAACTATGGACAGAGGAATACGAATACTGGCAACGCGCTTGTGATAATGAATTTACTAACATACCTAGTACTAAATATGAATAAGATACGCAATAACATTGGCTGTATATTAGGTTCTATAGGAACTAGTTTTTTTAGATTCGCACACCAAGCAAGCGCAGATAAAGGAGCGAGCTTAGAAGTGCTTGGAGATACTAAGGGCGGCTATATATTCAGATTTGAAAAATGTGGTCAAAGTTTCGATTTTCCTATGCCAAGAGGAGAGGCTTATAAATTTGCTAATATGCTTCTGGAGGAAATAAAGTCATGAATAAAGAGTATATAGCCTCAGAATATCGCCGCATGCACGAAAAGAAAATGTTTGGTGGTGGTAGTCTAGAAATGCATTTGCCAGAGATAAAGAAGTTAATACAGGAGTATGATTGTCGTAGCATCCTAGATTACGGCTGCGGAAAGGCAAAGTGCCATAAAGAGAAATTAGCCGACAAAGTGTATTTGTATGACCCTTATTGTTATCCTTATGACTTAAAGCCTTCTGATGATGAGTTATTTGACATGGTAATATGTACTGATGTTTTAGAACACGTCCCAGAAAGCGATGTAGGTAAAGTATTACATGAGTTAATGTTTTTTACGCATAAAGTTTTGTTTTTATCTATCTCCACGCAACCAGCGAAAAAGACATTTACTAATGGCGAAAATGTCCACGTAACAATTAAGCCTAAAGAATGGTGGGAATTGATGTTGCAGACTAACAAGGACATAAAGATTGTGAGGCATTACACATGAAACAAGTATGCGGTGTATGGTTTCCCGAAAGCGATACTCATTTTAAATTAGGGATGATTGACGAACAAGGCAATTACCAGAAAGATATATTCGACACTGCTATATCTTATGTGAAAGAGCCTAAGATATTTTACGATATAGGAGCGCATGTAGGGTTATGGTCATTGATGGCGCATAGGGCTGGATTTAAGAAAATAGAGGCGTACGAACCTAATTTAAAAACTTATGAATGCTTAGAAAAGAATTTGGATAATAAAGATATTAAACGCTTTTTATGGGCGCATGGAGTTAGCGAAGAACTCAGGTTTGTGGAAATAGTTGAAGTAGATATAAATAATTCTGGGGCAGTCACTATTAAAAAGCTGCCTAGAAAAGAAGGAAGCGGTCCATTTGTTAAGCCTATAAACAACAAACATCTCCATTGGGATATAGAATTGTATGATATTAAACCTCATGAATGCTTAGTTAAAATAGACACTGAGGGCATGGAAGCTGATTGCGTTCTTGGTATGGATAAAATTTTATATGCATTACGTCCCGTGGTATGTGTAGAGCAACGCACAAACCATGATGCATTAAAGATACTACAACAAATGGGTATGCAGGTAGTTCAACAAGTAAGAAAGGATTATATATTAACATGGAAAAACCAATAGTATTACTTAGTGGTGGGTTCGACCCGTATCATGACGGACATGCTAAAATGTTTGCGCAAGCTGCAGAGATAGGAGAGATATGCGTCATTCTTAATAGTGATGACTGGCTTGTTAAGAAAAAAGGCAAAGCGTTCATGTCTTTAACACAAAGAGCAGATGTGCTTAACACTGTAAAAGGTGTGACAACAATATGGGAATCAACGACGCTTAGTGATGTATCTAAGGATATAGAAGCTATCCGTAATCATATAGGCTTTAAACATAGATTCCTAATATTTGGCAAGGGCGGCGATAGAACTGCTAAAAATACACCAGAGCAAGATATATGTGAGAAGCTTAATATTCCTGTAATATTTGGCCTTGGTGGTAATAACGCGCAAAGTAGCAGCCATTTATTAGCAAGGTGGTCTAATGGGTTTGATTTTAGTCAAGCTATTATTGAAGAAGATAGATTACATGGTTGAAATGATTTCCGGATTTATTGGGTTTATAGTAGCGATATTTATTATAACTAAAACTTTAGGAGACAGACAGCAAACTAGGGGTGAGTATTGGGCGATTAAAAATTTAAAAGAAAGAGAGCAGTATTTATTTCAGGTGCGACAAAAGAAGATACAAAATAAAATGGTTTATAAAACTTTACCTCTTTTATTAATATTGCCTTTTTTATTATATGAAAGAAATGCTTATGCAATAGCAGTGCTCAAGGTTTCGGTTGGAGTAATAATTTGGAGTTTTTATGTTGAATTGGCCAAAGAAACGTAATTGGGGATGGTATGCTACTTTGATGCGGACACCTTGGTTTTGTGTAAAGTTGTTGAGGTTTAAGCCAGGAGGAGAATTATCGTTACAAAGACATAAACATAGAACTGAAATATGGTGGTTTATTAAGGGGTGGGGAGTGCGTGAACCTCAAACATTTGAATGGTGTGCATTCCCTTTTCAGATTTGGAAAATTAAACCTAATACATGGCACACTTTTATGGCGTTTTCAGGAGAACCAGTTTACGCCTTAGAGCTACAATACGGAAAGAAAGTAACTGAAGACGATATTGAGAGAAAATAATGATTTGCGAATGTGAGGCGGAATATATACCCCTAATTGGACACGCTGTCTATCTAACTAGTAACGGCAAATTAAACAAAATTGGTAATAAATATCTAGGATTAATTATTAATACTTACAGAAATTCTAATAATAAATATTTCGCAGAGATAAAGGATTAATCATGAAATACGTAACAATAACAACGTTCCCTAATAAAGATTGGTACGAATACTTAAATGTATGCACTGTATCTTATTTGCAGAACTTCCCTACTGAAATACCTTTGCTTATAAAAATATACAAAGATGATTTGAGTGAAGTAGTTAGTAAAAGCCTAGATAACTTGATTAATAATGTAGGTGCTAAAGAAGGTAGATTAATTCATATAGAGACAGGCGCAACAAAAGACGAAACTGATTTTTACACACGTCACAAGGATTATAAAAACGAAGGTGATTACAGGACTAATTACATAGATTTCTCCCATAAGATATTTGCTCTTTATCAGGCCTACTTATTTGCCAAACAAAATGGCGTGGATTACATTATCTGGTTGGATGCTGATATTATGGTTAAATCTGAGGTAACAGTAGAAGATATAGAGAAATGGCATAATGGAGCCGATATATCTTATTTAGGGCGCAAAGATTGGGACCATTCAGAATGTGGTCTCGTTATCTATAAAACAGAAACAGCAGGACAATTCATAGAGCGATTCCATGAAATGTATGTAAAAGATGAGGTATTATCACATAAGCAATACCACGATAGTTATATATTTGATAGATTACGTGAAGAGTTCTCTAGCCTCACATATCACAACATATCAGAAGGTATAGAAGGGCGTGATGTATTTAATATATCTATCCTTGGCGAAACTATGGAGCATTTTAAAGGTGCGCCAGCTAAATTAGCGTTAGCGCAAAAAATTCAGCAAATGCGTAGCGGGGAACCTATAATTCCTCAGGCGGTTGATGTTAACGACATAAAGATTAAAACTAAAAACTGTGTAGATAAGGAAGTCATACGAAATAATATTTCCAAGAATGTAAGATTAATCCGTAATTGGTACGCGCCATGCAAACAAACAGACGAAACTATTGTTATTTGCAGTGCTGGGCCATCTTTAGACCCCATACAAGTTAAGGAGTATTATGATAATGGGATTAAGATAGTAGCTGTAAAGCACGCTATTAAACCATTACATGAGGCTGGCATAATTCCTTGGGCTGTTATTTTGTTAGACCCGCGCTCACATGTAGCAAATTTCACTGATGACATCCACCCAGATTCATTAGTGTTTGTTGCGTCAATGGTAGATCCGATTGTTACTGAAAGATTGTTGGAGCGTAAAGCTAAAGTCATAGGATACCATGTCGCAGTAGGCGCGCATGAGGAAGATTTCTTAAGTAACGGTGATTGTTTGATAGTAGGAGGTTCGGCTACTTCCACAAGGGGTATATCTGTCTTAGAGGGTTTAGGTTTTCGTAATATGGAGCTGTTCGGTTATGATTGTTCTTACTATTCTAAGCCAGATTTGCAGGAAAAGAAAGATAATGGTACTATGAAGTACGAAGAAGTTACCCTTGAAGTAGAAACTTATGGACCAAAAAAGATTAAACGTACTTTTTGGACAGAAGGACAATTCCTTGCTCAATTACAGGAATTTAGGAATTACTACTTTTTAAGGGAGAAACTTAATTTAAAAATACACGGTGACGGTATGATTCCTTGGGTATGGAGGAACAAACTACGTCACAAACTATATATGCAAGAAATGGAAAAAAAGGCTAATTCAAAAGCTCTTGAACTTGAAGATTATATACAAAGGTTAAATTTTGATGCGTAACAAAACAAAAGAAGAGACTAAGATTAAACCAAGGCGCAAAGACCCTTTAAACTTAGCTCCTCATTTTGAACCTAAGGAATTGCAAATATTAGGGGAAAAGGTTTGTTCTTTAACCAAAGAAGATGACGAAAGTCGTGCGGATTGGTTATCAAAGCATGCGGAATATCTGGAAATTTATCATCAAATAGATAATTATGATAATAACTTTTCTAGTGATTTTAACTCAGCTGATGCAAGAGTGCCTCTTTTGACAGAATCATGCCTTGGTTTCCAAGCTAGGGCATATAAAGCTATATTCCCGCAAAGGTCATTTGTTTCTACCACGTCCCTTGAAGATAATACCCCGGAGGAACAACAACGCGCTGAACGCTTGGCTAAATGGATGAATTACGATTTAAACTTTAGACAGCGTAGATATAAACGAGACAAAAAAAGAATGTTGTTAGCTGCGGCGTTAATGGGTAGCGATTTTAGTAAGACTTATCCAGACCCGGTAACTGGATTACCTAAAGTAGAAAGAGTAAGGGCGCAAGATTTTATTGTCTGTTATGGGACTGGACCGCGCGAGTTAGAGGATGTGCGGAGAAAGACCCACCGCATAACTATGGATTTTAATACAGCAAAAAAATTATACCGTGATGGGTTTTTTAGTAAATTACCTGTTGAATCTGATGTTAATTTTAAAGACATGGGAGATATGCAGGATGTTGAAGATGATGCGGAAGGTATGCATGAAGTAGGGAAAGAGGGTAAATCCGTTGTTATTTTAGAACAACACACTTGGTATGATTTAGATGGCGATGGGATAGAAGAGCCAGTTATTATATGGGTAGATGATAATAGCGAAAGGGTGCTTAGGATTGCCGCAAGATATAAGATAGATGATGACCAAAAAACCCCTATAGAATATTTTACACATTACGGTTTTATAGATAACACTGACGGCTTTTATTGTTTTGGTTACGGGCATCTTATTGCCAAATTAAACCAATCATTAAACCAAATGTTGCGTAACTCTTTGGATGCAGGAGAGTTGGCAAATGCTGGTAATATGGGCGGTTTTATATCTGAGAATATTGGTATAAAAGGCGGTGAGATTGAGTCGCCTATAGGTAAGTTTACCAAAGTTCCACGCACAGCGGATGATTTAAGCAAAGCAATTTATCAAATGAACTTTCCGGGGCCTAATACCGCGTATGTTGGTCTTATCGAGTTTATGCAATCTACTATACAGAGATTGTCCAATACTACGGAAGCGGTAAGCGGTGATGTGTCTAAAGTTTATCAGCCTATGACTATTTTAACTATGTTAGAGCAAAGCTTGCAAATGCCAAGCTCTATTATGGAGAATTTAGCCTTAGCTATGGAAGGTGAGCTTGAGAAGATATTTAACATAGTAAAAGATAACGCCCCTGCTATACAAACATTTACTAACGAAGAGGAAAAAGTTAGCGTTACTAGGGAAGATTTCCAGGGTGCAACTAGGATATTCCCTATTATGGATCCAAGATCGGTCACAAAACAACAAAAGATGGCTAAAGCGCAGAGTGTATATCAATTAGGTATGCAAAACCCCATAATTGCACAGAATCAAAACTCTGTTTACGTTATAACTAAGCAAACTTTAGAATCTATGGAGGTTCAGGATATAGATTTAATCTTACCTAAGCCAGAAGAACAAAAACCAGAAAGGATAGATGACCAGTATGAGGAAAATATGTTTTTTCTTATGCCTCCGCAAGAAAGGCCATTATTTGATGTATTCCCAGACCAAGACCACGCAACGCATATTAGAATAATAAACGAATTACTAAAAGGGCTAGAAAAACAACAAATGGGAACTGGTAAAATAGATATATCACCAGAAGGATTACAAGCTTTAATGCTACATAAACAAAAACATGTGGCTTTTTTATACGGACAAATGCATGGAGTATTCAATGGACAGGGACAGTTGGGAGGTATGGAAGCGCAAACCGGAGACGAAGCATTTCTTGCAGCACTTGAACAACAACTTCAATTGGGCGGAGGGGCTTCTGACATGCCCCCTGGAGAAAGTGGAGCGATACCGGGGACAGGCGGAGGTTTTGAAGGAAGCGGAGAGATACCTGGTGAAGGGGTACTTGAACGAGTTCCATTAGACCAACGAAACACGCAGATTTCCTCTTAATTTACCCACGTTTGACAGGTTATTTCTATAAGCTAAAATTAGCTTATGAACACACAAATGATTTCAAATATAATGGGTGCAATGGGACGTGGTGGCGATAACACTATCGCGCACCTTTCTCATGGCGATGTAGTTATCCCACGTGAGATAGTATTACAAAATCCTGAGTTCCTCACTAAATTCAAAAAAGCCATGCAAGACAATAGCGCTGATTACAGAGGGCATATTGTCGGCTCTGGTTATGAGAATAAAAACCCAGAGACAGGTGCGCCGGAGTTTTTCTTTAGTGGTTTAAAGAATTTCTTTAGTAATCCTGGTAAGCAAATTAGTAATTTTATAGCAGACCCTATAGGCGGAACAATTAACGCTGTTACAACAAGTAATCCATTATATCAGATTCCAATAGGTAAATCTATGCTTGATACGGCTGCTAATACATTAGGTGGAATATTAGGAGCTGGTGGTTCAAGTGGTACATCATCAATGCAAGCAGCGCCGAGCGCAAATCTAGGTGAAGTAGATCAGCTGTTTACTCCTAAACGTGGAGATGAGCCAACTAAACCTTTTGATTTATTCTCCCGTAGCGTTGGAGGGCAACAATTCGGCACTTTAGACCCGACACAACAACGTAGTTATTTAGCTACGCAAGGTTCGCAAGGTGGTGGTTTGGGGGATGAAGATAAGAATTATTATCTAAGTCTTTTAAAAAGAAACTTAATTGACGAATCGGGGCAGATGCAAAACATGAATACTGCATTATTGCCTGTGGAACGGAATTATTTATCAAGGTTAGGTTTACCAACGGACAACACTACTGATTTCTTCCAGGCCTTACAAAGTTAAGGCCGCCACTATTAATGACGGCCTCGCAGGTGGTTCTTGTAGGTAAGTATAAAACATTAATAGAGGAAAAGCAATGAGTAAGATACCGTTCACGCCTTTGTTTGCGCGTGTATTATTGAAACGAGAAAAAAAGGAGAAGGTGGGTTCTATTATTTTACCAGAACAAGCTATTGGTAAATACAATAAAGAAGAAGGAATAATTGTTGCGTTAGGCCATACGTGCGATGATGTACTAAAAGACCTAGTAGGCCAAAAGGTAATGTTTGCTAAGTTCTCAGGGGCTTGGACAAAGATTAAAGACGAAGAATATTTTATGTGCCAAGACGAAGATTTGCTGGGGGTAGTATATGAGTAATATAGAATCCCAAAAAGCAATAGACACCGCTGAAAACAAACTTAGCGAGGCTATTAAATCCCTAAAGCCTATATCTAAAGAAGCAGAACCAGAAGTAGAGGTTATTGCAGAAGCTACTCCAGATGTGGATGTAGTTATAGAAACCCCAAAAGAACCAAGACGTACAGAGTTTGTAAAAACAGATGACCCAAAGGTACAGGAACGCATTAATGATCTTTATCGCCAGGTAAAGGGTTCTGATGCGCGTAATCAGGCGATACTTGAGCATAATAAACTCATGGAAGAAAAACTTGCTGAATACCAAGAGAAACTTAATAAGTTTGAGCAAGAAAATAAAAATACAGCTGTAAATAAGATCGAGTCTGACCTTAAAACACAATTGCGTATCGCAAGGGAGGAAAATGATTATGAAGCTATAGAATCCATAGAAGATAGATTGCTGGATTTAAAGTTAGAAAAGAGATTGGTTGAGAAAATACCAGTTGAAAAACCAGAGCTTAAGCCAAGAGTAGACCCGCAAAAGCAACAATTTGAGGCGCAGTATCTTCGTAATGCGGCTTATCTTGAAGTGATAGCTGCCGAAAAAGACGTGACTGGAAAACCTTTAAGGGGTTATCTTTATGATGGGCATCCAGATAACGATAAAGCTTTAGAGTTATTTGAAAGCATTCCTAAGGAGTTTGCGGCGGCTGGGAAACAAGTTGATATTAAAACTATTATGGATGTAATGGATGAACGCCTTAGGGGTAAAAAAAATAATGCACATACCTCAGTATTGTCATCTGAAAGCAATAATGCACCAACCAAAACTACAGTTAGACTAACGCAAGCAGAAATAAATGTAGCGCGTAATATGGGTATTTCACCTGAAAGATACGCGCGCCAGAAACAATTAATGACCTAGATTTGCAAGGAGCAAAAAAAATGAGTACACTAAAAGAGAAAGAGAAATTAGTTGAGCAAGATATCTTAGAACAACACGTTGTCGAGGAGAAACTTGCGAAAGCTAAAAAAGCAGATAAGACACCAGTTGAGAAGAAAAAAGGCCAAAAAGTCGAATTTAAACCTGCTAGGCGCTTACCCGAATTGAAAGCACCGCCAGGATTTAGGGCGGCTTGGAAGAGTAATACTTTAGAAAACGTGCGTAGATTGCAATACGAAGGGTGGGTAACTGCCAATCGGTTAGAGCATAACATGGACGTTGAAATGGGTAATTACTACAAAAAGCTAAACGATAGGCCGATTGCTAAAGCAGAAAGTTCCATAGTTCACAATGAATTGATAGCTATGTTGCTTCCTGAAGAAATGGCAATAGCGCGTGAAGAATATCACCGCAACGAAACAGAAAAGCAGACAAGAGCAAAATTAATACCAGAACAAGGCGGCTCAGCGATAGCTAGGGCAGCTAATATAAAAACAACAATTGAAATTAATTAGGAGAATCACGAATGACAGCTACATCACAGACTGTTGCGGGATTTCAGGGTTGCCGTTCTTTAAATGGTGGTAGCGATATATGCATCACCGTGCCAGTTTCATCATCTACAGGAAACCAATTTTTTATTGGTGACGCAGTAAAGATGAAAACTACTGGAAAGGCAGCGCCTGCAGGTTCTACAGGCAACATATGGGGGATTGTACAAGGCATATTTAAATCAAATAACGCCGGACAACCAGCCCCATTAACATTTAACTTACCTAGCACTGGCTTATATCTACAGTCTAGCCAGGCAGGTTTTGTAACAATATCTACAGACCCATATAAGACATTTTTAGCATTAATAGATGTAACTGCATCAGCGGCTTTGATTGGTAGTAACGCATTTGTAAGCGCGGGTACACCAGTAACAGCAGCAGGACGTAGCGGCATGACGCTAAAGAAAGCAACATCTACTTCAGCAGATGGACAATTCCAGATAGTAGGGCTAGCTCCTACCGATCTAGTGAATGGTTATGCTTCGGAATATGGAAACGCAAACGGTAAAGGCGTAGTTGAGGTAAAAATCAACTTTGCAGCCTTTGGCGTTAATAATACAGGAGTATAACAACTATGGCAGCAGTAATGACAACCGGCAATTTTGCCGAACTATTATGGCCTGGTATTAAAGAAATCTATGGTACTAGGTATGATGGACATCCAACGATGTATACTGAGTTCATGGACGTAATGACCAGTAAACAAGCGTTTGAGAAAGTACAAGGCTTAACAGGCTTCCCTTTAGCTGCGGTTAAAGAGCAAGGCCAAGAGGCGGTATTCTCGCAAATGTTCCAAGGCTTCCAGCAAGAGTTCTTGCACCTTACCTATTCAATAGGTGGCGTGGTAACTAGGGAAATGGTTGAAGATGATTTATACAATCAAATCAACCAGATTCCACGTCTACTTGCTGAATCAATGAGACAGACTGAGGAAATCGTTGCTACTAACATTCTTAACAACGCATTCTCAACTACTGGTCCTGATGGCGTATCTTTAATTAGCGCGTCTCACCCATTGGTAGGCACAGGAGGAACAGGTTCTAATACACCATCTAGCGCAGCTGACTTAGTTCAGACTTCACTAGAGCAAGGTATTATTGACGTTAAAGACTTCCGTGACGACCAAGGTTTAAGGCTTAATACTGAAGTAGAGAAAATTGTAACTGGTAGAAGTTTATACTTTACAGTTAGGAAGATTCTTGAAACTCAGTACGAAACTCAAACTGGCAACAACGATGTTAATATTATATCTAATATGAACATTAAGCCTGTTACGACTAACTTTATAACAGACCAGGATGCTTGGTTCTTAATGACCAACAACCCTTCTAAACTGAAGTTCTTCCGTAGACGTGCTGCTGAAATACAGAAAGACAACGACTTTGCTACTGATAACTTGAAGATTAAAACATCTACAAGATTCAGTACTGGATTCGATGATTGGAGATGTATATATGGCACCGCTGGGGCTTAATATATTGATTTTACTCAATTAATTAGGGGGAGTTAATTCTCCCCCTTTACATAAGGACATTTAAAATGACAGCAGGTTCAACAACATTTCCTATTTTATCAGTAGGTGGTCCCGATAATGGGCAGGGGTCTACATTAAACACACAAGCAGGTGTGGCATTTATTCGTACGGTTACAGTTTCTGCTGGCGGCAGAGATAAAACTATTACTTTACCCGATAACGCTTTCTTACATGCTAGTAATGGCTTTGTAACAGTAGCATGTTCTAGTTTGTCTCAAGGTGGTAAAATTCTTCTTGGTGATGGTAGCACGGATACTCAATATGGCACAACTAACGGCGTACAAGCTGTAGGACAGTATTTATCTACACTCACAAAAGAAGCGGTTAGTGCTAAAACAATAGTTGTTAAAGTTACGGCTTCTGTGGCGGCCTCTGCGGCTCAGTTTACAGAGGGCAAAATAAACGTGACTATAATAGGTGGAATCATTAGGGGGTAGTTATGGCTACATTTTTAACGCCCGTCCTATTTATGAATGCTCAGAGTTCGGCGGGAACATATGGGACGTTTAACACAGACTATAGGTGTGAGAACGATAAGATACGTTCTATATCTGGCGTAAGAGCGGATACAGGCGATATTATTGTAGTTCTTACTGAAACGGTAGTTCCGCAATTTGCTAATGATGGCAGTACTACAACTAGTGTGGTGGTTACAGCTACGGCAACGGTGTTTACTAGTGCAGCAGGTACTTATTTTAGTTGCCAATTAGAAGCTCCATTTACGAGGGTAAAGGTACAAAAAATAGGTGCAGCGGGGACAGCAACGGTAGTGGGGTTGATATAATGTCATCGGGAATGCGTAATAGGTGGAAAAAAGGTAGTTTTTTAATTATTGATTCAGAAAGTGGTATGACGCGTTATTCTGATAAGGTAAAAAAAGACTACACAGGTGAGCGTGTAACTAAGCGGTATGCTGATTATGAGCAGCCGCAGGATTTTATACGCCCTTGCAATGACCCAAGACCTATTCCGTTTTCCAACCCTGGATTACAAGATTTTCAAGTTGGTAATTGTGTTCCTGTGGATGTAGGGCAAACTAATGTACCTACTCCATTTGGACCCGCTAATCATTTGTTTACGGTTTGCTCATGACATCTAGTATATTAGATACCAGAAAAACATATATCCAATTATTTAATGAAACGCGCCGTAAATTAGGCGTGAATGAAATATCTACGTTAGGTCAAGACACGCTTGGCATGGCAATGATTGACTATATGAATGATGTTATAACTGAAATATCAGATTTTGGTGATTGGCAGGAAATGTACAGGGAGGAAAGTTTTGCCTTTACTACGGCAAATTCTTCTACGTCCGATTGGGTATTTAATACTTCAGTTGCGACAAAGAATATTCACGAGATACAGTTCGGTAGTCAAATAGCCCCGCTATGGTTAGTTACTTTAGATGATATACGTAGGTTAAATAGGGTTAAAGCTTATGGCGTACCTACACAATTTGCGTTAGTTGGTGTTGATAACGTAGTTACTGGTAATCCAAGGGTAAGGGTATTTCCCACTCCAACTACGGCACAAGCTAGTGCTAATTTTAATGTGGCGTATTATAAGAAACCTGCATTAATAACTACGGCAGATACTTCGTCAATACCTGAATTTCCTTCAAGGATGATAGCACAGGGATTGCTTGCTTATACTTTAAGGGATGAAGAAAGAGGCAATCAATCGCAAGAATGGCAACAAGAATACACTATGTTTAAAAAATACGTAAGTGAGACTTACAACCGTTTTAATGGAGATACTGGAAGCGACACGTTCTTTGTGCCACCTCGCGGCAGAAGGGGGCGTTAATGCAGATAGTAAAGTATAAACCCGCCTCCCTTGGACTTGGTACAGAATCATCAAGTAAATTACAGCCTTTGGACTTTTCGCCTAATATAGTAAATAGATTTTATAATATGTTAGGTGATTTAGAAAAGAGAAGAGGAACGCAAGGAATAGCCTCAGGTGGCCCCTGGAAAGGAATAGGAGAGTATATAGATGTTTCAGGAAGTAGCCAATTTATAACTTTTGCCACAAAAACCAGTCCTTTAGGGCGCGGCGCATTTACAGCTGGGCAATTCGAGGGGCGGACAGTTTCAGTCCAGATGAACGAAAAGTTAATTATAGTGGATGGTATAACTAGGCCTCAATATTATACTGGTGGGAATAACTATCAACAATTACATTCTATAATTACTAAAGGAGTGGCGGCTTCCCCTACTTCTGCTACTCAATTATATGATTCTGATATAAGTAATTGGCGTTTAACAAATGTTGCAGTAAACGATATAGTTAATTTCCAATACGATACAGGACTTGGAACTGGTAATATATTTTCTTTAATTACAAGTGTAGGAACGTCTGCTTTAGATATACTAACGCGCAGTACAGGGGTGGGAGGAACGGCTTCTCCAGCTCCAGGTAATGCATATAGGATTTTTGATCTAGTAGAGCAAAATATTATTCCCATAGGGGTTAATAATTACGGTTCTGTAGATAACGTAGCAGTAGCGGGTGCAGCAACTAATGCATTGGCTATTTCGGTCACGGCTTTTGATTTTTCGACAACTGAAATAGCTATAGGCGATTATATCTATAACACAACACGAACCGCAATAACTCAAGTTACTACGGTAAGTTCTAATATATCAGTGACTAGTGTAGCTGGACAAACTGCTGGTGATAGTCTTGTGTTTCTCAAAGAAGCAATGCCTATAGCCTCATATGCGCATGTGCATTATGGGAGATTACATTTAATTGACGCAAGAGACCCCACAAAGATTCGTGTATCGGGGCCGAATGACCCCGAGGATTTTAGTACATTTAGTAAGACTCTTTCAAGTGTAACTATAGATTACGGAACTAGACAAGCGCAAGGGGATAGGCTGCAAACATTATCTACTTTCGGACGTTATCTAGTGGTAGGAGGAAAAAGGGCTGTATGGGTTACAGATGGAACAAGTCCAATTCAAGATGTGACAGCTGACGTAATTGACTTAGACCCTGTTGGTTTATTTCCTCAAGGCGCATTTAGTCCTTATTCATTACAGAATATTGGCAACGAAATGTTATACATAGGCTATGATGGTCTGCGTGGATTTATGGCGGCGTTTGATAGTAAGAATACCACTACAAATAATAAATCAGAGCAAATTAAAACTGAGATTATTCAAGCTTTACAAGCCCAGGAATCTACACCTGAAAATGTACAATTAATACATTATCCTAGGAGAAATTGGGTAATGATGAAAATAGGAAACGTTATTTATAATTATAATTATACCCCTATTTATTCAAATGGTAAATTTAATCCTGTTGGGACATTTACGAAATTTACAGGGCCACTTGCAACAGGAACTTATTATTTAACTAAACGTAATGGTGATTTAATAGTTGCAACCACTTCGCAGGCATACCAGTTTGATGTAAGTGGTATATATTACGATGCTTCAGCTAATGGGGATAGGGTAAATATTAATACTAGTTATGTTTCCCCTTGGCACACATTACAAGAAGCTGACTCTAATACAGATATTATAATAAAAGATGGTAGATATATTAAACCTGTCTTTGAAACTTCCGCAGCAATCAAGTATAATATTTCTGTGGTAGGTGATTATGATCAATTAGCTACGGATTCGGTAGTAGTAACGGCTACGACTAGTGGAATAACAAACCCCAAAACATCTCTTAGATGGCGGGGGAAGCAGGCGCAATTAACAATAACAACCGACACCTCAGTAGGTGCGGATATATTAAGCAGTTACACATTGTATGGTAACGTATTTGGGAGAAAGTAATGTTACAATATTTACCTATGATAGCAACGGGTTTATCAGCATTAAGTGCGCTTTCTGCAGCCAAAAATACAGCGAAGGGTTATCAACAAACGCCAGCCGAGACTGCTCAATTACAGTCCATGGCAAACCGCGAAAGGTTGTTACAAGCGTATTTAAACCCTAATGATACTATCACTAAGAATATTACCGCAGCAGAAAGCCAGGGATTAAATAATAGTACGCAACAATTCATCTCTAATCTTTTAGCTGCAAACCGTAAAGCTCAGTTAATGGGAAGGACTTCATATTTTAACCCAGAAAGGCAAGATGAAACAGTCAATCAGTTTTTAACCAAACAGGGTGATTTGAACAATCAAACCGCACGCTCTAATGCATTAAAAAGGATTATAGATGCGGCAGGAGGATATTCAACTAATGCATCTAATTATGGGGGAATGATACCTAATCAACAAGCAGCACAAGCTATAAATAACAACAGAGCGCCTTCTTTATTTGCTGCTGGTGCAGACGCTTTAAAAAGTGGTGGTTCATTATCGAATATATTCCAAATGTTAAGCAATCAAGGTGGTTCTAATAGGGTAGATTTAGGCAATTCAATGCCGTGGTTACAGGGGGCTTCATGACAAGTATAAATTCGGAAGATGCTCTAAGAGGGCAACAAACTAGAATAATGAACGCAATGCGTAATGCTATGCAACCTGCGCCAGGTTCTGATTTGAGAGATATTGCGTCCGCACTTACTACGCAAAACAATGGTGGGGCTAGTTATTTTGATACCATGCGTAAACTTAACCAAGACCAGTCTAAAGTTAATATAGACATGGAAACTGGTATTTATAACCAGATGAAAGAGCAAGTAGCAAGAGGTAATGCGGAGGCTAAAGGCGTGGATGATGCTATAGCTGAGGTTGCGGGTAGTGACCCTAAGCTTTACGCGTCTATCCTTCAAGACTTGCATGCTGACCCTGACCCTGTAAATGCCAGTAATGCTAAGTCTAAAGTTATGAAATATGCGGCGCAAAGGGGTATTACACCGCTCAGCACTCAAACTGAACAAGCGAAAATTAGCAAGCTTAAGGCTGAGGCTGTGAAGGATTTAAGGGGTGGTGAAGACCCTGCTTTAATAAAAACTACCAAAGCTTATATGAACGCTTCTCAAGAAGAGCGTGATATTATGGACAGATTCGGTAAAGTGTATGATAAAAATATGCAAAGAGACGCTAATGGGAATTTAGTTCCCATCGCGGGTGCTGTGGATTCTTTAGCTAATATAGAAAAGGCTAAGTCTACTGGCAGAGAAACAGGAAAAGCCAACGCTGCATTTGTAGCTAAAGCTCAACAGAATTTACCGCAAGTATTGGATAGTGCGCAATATTTAAGTGAGCATTTAGACGCGGTCTTAGACCATCCTGGCAAGAAATATTATGTAGGAAAAGGCGCGTTGCTTCCTGTTGTTCCCGGTACTAAACAAGCTGATTTTAAAGCTCGGATGGAACAAATTAATGGCGATGCATTCTTACAAGCTTACGATACATTAAAAGGTGGTGGTCAAATAACAGAGATAGAAGGCGAAAAAGCTACTAAAGCAAAGAATAGAATGCAAAGGGCGCAAAGTGTTAAGGATTTTGATGATGCAGCAAAAGAATATAAAACTATAGTAAAACAAGCTACAAAACGCGCTATAGATGCAGCGCGTGGTAATACCGTTGGCGTGGAGAATGTAGATAGAACTGTAGAAAACGTTCCTGATAAAGTAATGCCAAAAAGATTAAAGTATAACCCAGCAACCGGAGAGTTTGAATAATGCCAGTTGTAGAAGTTTATGGACAAGAATTAGAATTTCCTGACGAAATGCCACCAGAGCAAATAAAAGCTGTTCTGCAAAAGAAATTCCCTACTCCAAAACCCGTTGTTGATGTTCCTGAACCTGCTAACCCAGTAAACGATATGATGGCAGGTATTATAAAGAGCTTGGCTGGAAGGACGGGAAGGATAGCGACAGGGATAGCCGCGTCGCCATTAGATTTGCCTGTAATGGTGGGTCAATCAGCGTATGACGCGACTAGGGGTGTCCAACAAGCTATGGGTGCTGATGTTGCCCCTGCTTATAAAATTCCATTGCCAAGTGAAGGTGCAAAACAGTTATATGATATGGCGACCAATAACGCTGGAAAAGTAAATGGCGAAGTTCCTGGGATAGATCAAGCTGCTGAAATAGTTGCGCCACTAGGTGCGGCAGCTACTAAAATAATACCAGCTGCAGCAAAGCAATTAGTGCCTAGGGCGCAAGGAGCTGTTAGGTCTTTAGCTCAAAGGGCGCAAGAATTAGGTGTTCCTTTAAGAGTAGATCAAGTCGCGCCTTCAAGGGCAATTAATACAGCACAAAAAATTAGCCAAGAAATACCTTTGAGTGGTGTTGATACTTCTGAAGCTAATCAAATGCAAGCGTGGAATAAAGCATTAGCAAAAACTTTAGGACAAGATGCGGACAATCTTTCTCCTGAAATTATTCAAAAATTCCGCAAAGATGCGGCTATTAAATTTAGCAATACGCTAACAGGGCAAAACATTAATATAGACCCTTCTGATGTATCGAAAATAAAGAACATTGCACAAGTAGCTCCTAATAGCCTTGGTGCTGATTCTTTGGCGATAGTTAATAGTAATATTAAACTGGCATTACAGGATATTAAAAACGGTGTAATGCCTGGGGAAAAGCTAGCTAATATACGTTCTACATTCCTAAATAACGCTATTGACGCAGAGGGTGGTGCAAAAAAGTTTATAGGGAAAATTGTAGATACAATTGATGATATAGCTGCAAAAAACATTACTCCTGAAAAAGTAGAGTTATTAAAAACTGCACGAAAAGAATGGCGTAATTACAGAACTGTAGAGCCTTTGCTTGAGAAATCGACGGATGGGAATATCAATCCAGTTGAGCTTCTTAACCGTGTAAAAGGAAGTAAGTATATAAAAGCTTCACAAACAAAACTAGGTGATGACGAATTAGTAGATTTAGCTAGAATAGGAAAACAATTTTTAGTTAAAAAAGGTGGTTCCGATACTTTCCAAAAAGCTTTAGGTGCTGGTGGGGTTGGTGGACTTGCTACAGGGTTACTAACTAATCCGGCGTTAGCTTTGCAAGGGGCTGCTTTGGCTGGTACAGGTATGGTAGCTAACAGAGGATTGCAAGGGCTGAATAATTCACTTACAAATATAGCATTAACACCGCGTAAATTTGACCCTCAATTAGGCTCTTTATTAACGGCGTTAACGGCATCATCATTAAATAAAATAGGAGAATAAATATGAAAAAACCAAAGAAAATAAAAGAGCCTAAAACAAAACAACAAAAGAGCCTAGCTAAGAAAATAGCAAGCGGTTTAACTCCTGGTAAAGCAAAAAGGAGGTAGTTATGCCACTTAAAAAAGGCACCTCAAACAAAGTAGTTTCATCTAATATAAAAACTGAAATAAAATCGGGAAGACCTCAAAAGCAAGCAATAGCTATAGCCTTGTCTAAAGCTGGGAAATCTAAAAAGAAAAAGAAGAAAAATGGATGAAAAACTTTATGACGTTCTTGCTGCCTTAATCCAAAAAGCAGCTAATAACCCTGACATTGCTATGGCAGACCTTCGTGGGGAAGCTGGGCAAGATGGGAGAGGCATAAAAAGGCTTAAGATAGTCAATGGTGAATTAATTGCCCGTTATACTGATGGCGCGACAGAAAACCTAGGCTTGCTTCCAAAAGGTGAGAAAGGCGATAAGGGGGATTCGATTAAAGGCGACCCTGGTTTATCGATTAAAGGCGACCCTGGGGATGTGGGATTAGCCGGTAAAGACGGGCGTTACGTAAAAGAAATTAACGCTAATGCCGATGGTAATTTAATATTTACCATGAGTGATGGCGAGCAGATATTTGTAAAACTTCCCGAATCAAAAACTGGTGGTGCTAAAAGATGGGGTGGCGGCGGTACTACGAAGGTTTACGTAGATAATGCAATAGCTGCTGCTATAGCTGGTTTAGGTGATGTATACGTACCTTATACGGGAGCTACTACAGATCTTAATCTAGGCGTTCATAGTTTAATAGCGCACACCATTCTCCCAGACGCAACAGACGGTCTTAATATTTACGCAGCTAATGGCACGACACAAATAGCCAATTTAGGCGCGGCTAATACTGCTAATGTAACTTGGTACGGAAGCCATAATTTTAACACTGCAACAGCAAATACTGTAGCTTACTTTGGTGCTAGTAAAACCCTTTCATCTATAACCTCAGTTAATAGTGCGGTGTTGGTGACTAATGGAAGTGGTGTACCTTCCCTATCAACTACATTACCTAATATAAATATAGGCACTCCAACAGCCGGAGTATTAACAAATTGTACTGGATTACCCCTAACAACAGGTGTGACTGGTGTATTACCTATAGCTAATGGAGGCACTAATACTAATAGCCAAGTTGCTAACGGTATATGTTATTATGACGGTTCTAAAATAACTACATCCGCAAACGCCTCACTTAGCTTTATTGCTGGTGATGTGGATATGCTTATCACACATCCTAGCGTTAGCGGGACAGCGTACGAGATTGCAGTTACTTCGAGTTCTTGCCAATACCTTATGGCTTTTAATACTGTGTCTGCTTTCCAGGGTATATGTGGAACAGCGGCAACGGAAAATTACTGGACGCTAAGTACTCAAGGTATGGGGTTATCAGTTAGCGCGGCTGCTTTGTGGTTTGGTACTACAAGTAATGACGACCTTAAACTTTACCGCAACAACACAGAAAGGCTAAGGCTAACAAGCACAGGTGTTTATGTGCCGGATTTATTATCGGTAGGCTCTTCCTCTCTGACAATCAATGCAATGACTAGCGGCACGTCTCTCATTCAAGCGAACGTAAAGTTAATTGTTGATTACAATACCAGTTCAGGGGTGAATAATTATTTTCTAGGCTCTGGTAATGATGGCGGACTACTACAAGTCTTTGGTTGCTCTAATACTTTAGCTTCTCCCACCGCTATAACAACAAATGGCAGGTTAGGTGGACTGTTCGGTAGGGGTTATGCGGCTACAGGATATAGCAACGCCGTGGCAGCAATGCAATTTTATGCAGAATCAACCTTCACCGACACAAGCACACCGACATATATTACATTTTCGACTACTGCCTCAGCGGCGATAACCAGGCGGGAAGTGGCGCGATTTGACTCGAGGGGTGCTTTGCTTTTTGCTGATGGATTAGCGGACGGTATAGGTTTTAGAGGTTCTTTAGGTAGTTATTCGATTCAGTACTACAATGATGGCTCAAGGTATCCTCTTAGGTTTGTTGGTGCAAGTGACGCCGGTACACCAAGATGGTTTGAGTTTGGTAACTACACCTCAGATACTTATGGTGGCACTTGGAACGCAAAGGTTTCAATTAATTCTGTTACGGCTTACACAACGATAGGAACCGTAGCAACGGGTCCGTGGCCTGTAAGCACGACATATGCACTTTTTGGCAATACTGCATTAGATCAAACCAATGCTGGCAATTACTCAATGGTGGTATCAGCAGGTGGAGAGTTGAACCTTAACAGGCCGACTGGACAAACTATCTACATGCGCGAAAATAACGGCGCGACATCACAGCTCACAGTTTTAACTGGTGGTAAAGTTGGTATTAACGTTAACAGTCCAGCCAATTACTTAGATGCCTGGAATAACGCAAATAGTGCGGTTTACAACGAAGTCGGCCGGTTTGTGGTTACAAATAACATTTTTGGCACGAATTATTCTAGGCTTACTATCGGTCAAAACGCTACAAATGTTATGTTTATTGAGGCTGCTAACCAAAGTAATACTAAGGGTAATATACTTTTGCAACCGTTTGGCGGCTCAGTAGGTATTGGCCTGACTTCTGTAAGCGGTGTATTCCATGCTAACCAGATTTCAGGAGCGGCTGTTGCTATTATTGGGAGCAGTGACGGCGGAGCAAATAACGACACTTTACAATTCCGCTCCGCATACTCTGGCCTTGCAAATTCATCTGATATTACCGCTTCAATTATCGGCGCACCTAGCAACGCCGGTGGTAGGGTAATATTCAACACATCCCAGAATACTACTGGTACATTAACCGAAAGAATGAGAATAGATGATACTGGTTTGGTTGGTATCAACACATCAGGAGCAGCTTGGAGGCTTGTGGTCAACGAAAACGCAGGATATTCGAGTAGGGCGGCAAACCCATTGCCTGTACAGGTGGCAATCCAATCTGGTAATTCCGGCTATCTTAAAATGGGGAATTACTACACCGGCGGCGTAGGAACTTGTTCAACGATACAGTCTACTGACTTTTTCAGCGGCGCAGATCATGGATGTAATTTATTATTAAACCCTTTGGGTGGAAATGTTGGAATTGGCGAGGCCGACCCTAATTTCACCCTTGTCGCTAGATATACGGGTTCAGCCGCGCAAATATCGGCGCGATATAATGGGACAGTTCCTTCAGATTATAAAGAGTTATTGATAGGGTATGATATTCCAAGTGGAAATGGGTTTGGATGGATTCAAGGAGTAGCCAACGGTATAGCCTATACACCTCTTGTGCTTCAACGATATGACGGTAATGTAGGTATTGGCAAAACAGACCCGCAAGAAAAATTAGATATGAGCACAGGTAAAATTCGTTTTTATTCTAGTACAGATTATCAGAACGTTTTTGCTAATACTTGGGGGATTAATGTTTTTACAAACAAACTTACAGGCAGTGGATTGCGCTTAGGTGAAATAAATGGAAACCTTGGCCTTTATAGCGGTGATGGTGCTACTTCATATCATTTAGGTTTGTATGCTCCTTCTGGATATAACGTGTATTTAGCACCAAACAACACGGTTGCTATGTCATTAGATAGCAACGGGAACGTAGTAGCTGGGGCGACTTCCGCATTATCCACTAGCGCAACAAATGGTTTCTTTTACTTGCGTACTTGTGCGGGAACGCCAACAGGAGTACCTACTGCATATAGTGGTCACGTAGCTATGTTATATGACACAACAAACAATAAACTATGGTGTTACAATGGTGCGTGGAAAGGTGTTGTGTTAAGTTAACATTTACAATAACTGGTATTTATACTATAACAATTAAAAGGAGAATAACATGAAAGATTATATCGATTTAGGCGAAGGTAAATTCACAGAAGTTACTACTGTTGAAAGGGAAGTATTAGCGTCTGAGGTTGAGGCTAGTTTGGCTAACGAAGTAGCCCAGATTGAAAGACAAATCCTATCCCTACAAACAACACTGGCAGAAAAGCGCAAAAGTCATACGGACTTTGTGGCTAAAACAAGAAAAGGAGCTTAATTAATGACTACATCTTTATCATTAACCGTTACTCAACGCCTGCAACTTGCAAACGCTGTCGTGCCCAAAGAAGGTAGCTTAATCGAGCAATTAGGCGTAAAGGAAATCTTAAACAAAGTACAGGTTACACAAGAAGATTTAGACAGCATAGGCCATGTTCTTATTCAAGATGAAAAAGGCAATATAGTAAAAGACCAGATTGATCTTAATAAAGACAAAGCAAGCGCGAAAGAATACGACTTTAGCGAATCTCAAATACAGATCTTAAAGAACGCAGTAAATAAGTTAGACAGTGAAAAGAAGATTATTCTAACTATTTTGGATTTATGTGTTGCTATAAAAGACAGTTCACCAAAGAAAGAAGGTGACTAATGGCCAAAGCGATAGAAAATCGTGTAGATAATTTGGAGCGTTCTGTAAAAAATATGGAGCAATCCCAGAAAGTTTTTGAACATAAATTTGATGAACGTGGACAAAAACACGAGAAGTACGCTCAAGTCATGGCGGAATATACTTCTGATTATCTACGGTTTTCTGAGGCTAATACAGAACTAGCAAAGACAGTAGCTAGGCAAAACGAAGAGATTACTAGGATAAAGACTGAAGCCGCATTTTCTACCCTAGCGATTTCAGAGTTTAAAGACTTAGGCAAGAATATCTTAAACCGCATGGATTCTATTGAAAAGACTATAGCGGCCATGGTGGTTAGGGATAGCACACTTAAATGGGTTGCTAAGTTTGTTTTGCAAGCGTTTACTTTCGCTGGTATATTAATAAGCATAATACAGTATTTTTTTAAATGAAAATATCAATCTCGAAAAACTTCACTATAGACGAAGTGCAACGCTCGCAATATGCGCGTGATAACGAATTAGACAACGTCCTGCCATCTATCTATTATATGAATGCTATAAGGCTAGCTAACAACATCTTAGAGCCTATACGGGAACGCTACGGCGCATTCTCTCCGTTATCTTGGTACAGAAAACAAAAGGTAAACGAAGGTGTAGGCGGTTCAAAGAATAGTGACCACATAACAGCTTGTGCAGCAGATATAAGGCATCCTAAAGTATCTAATATGGAATTAGCAGAGTGGATAAGAGATAACCTAGAATTCAAACAGTTAATTCTAGAGCCAACGTGGGTACATATAAGTTATGTGTTGGGAAATAAAGACAAACAGGTATTGACTAAAGTAGGTGGTGGATACGTTCCAGGATTGATAACCACCCCGTAGTTGCCCAGAGGGGGTGGCCTTTCTAACAATAAGAAGTAATATATTAATACCACATTCCCTTGCTAAAGCAATAATTTTATGTTAATTTTATGAGTACGGCTAGAACCCGTATTTTTAATTAATTAGATAGGTATTTTATGTTAATAAAGATTGCTAATGCGCCTTATTTTGAAGGTAGTAAAAATTCTTTTATTATTTTTGATAATGTTTCAACTATACTTTCTTGTAAAACCTCTCCTACAGAACATTCCAGTAACGAAGATTTGTTGTTTTTTTTAAATCTTCCCCACGAACAAGATGACATTGTAATTGAAATATTTAATTATGAACGCATTTCTTTTCTGGGCGGTTTAGAAATATATAAAACATCTCCTATAATGGATACAAACATTCCAACTAATGAACATTTAAGTGAAAATAAAGTATATCTGACAAATAGTATTATTTTTGAAAGAGATGGTAAACGCCATATTGCTAGATTTGATACTATAGCTTATATTTGTAATGACGAAGGTAAGACATTAGAAAAGTGTTTTGCAGGAGGGATATTGCATAAGTCATAGATTTATGCTAAATTTATATTAACAGTAGCCGCTTCATCACAAGTGGCTCATCTTATGGGGATTATATGAAAGAAAGACTTACACAAGCATCATCATACGCAGGTATAGCGGCAACTACTGCATCAGTATTGCCAACACTAGGAGTAGCGCAGCCTTATGTAGCTGTAATTACGGCTATCTTTGGCGCAATAGCGTTTTGGTTGAAGAAATAACCATATCGAGCATATCCTCGTAATGGTAGATAAAACCCCGCAAGCCTATCCTTGGAAGCTCAAACCGTCGGGGTTACTCCTTAGCCTTTATCGGCATTATTCCAGTACTTTCTATTAGTTCTGGTGTTATCATCTCACTAACGCACGATTGGCAATAAACACGTCTTTTATCATCTTTTACTATCATTATAGTGTTATAAGTTTCTCCGTGTTTTGGACACTCGTATTTAGTAATTCCAAGTGTACCTATTCCTATCTTTCCATTGCTAGTATAAATATTATCTTTTGTAATAACTAAACAATCTGAATTATATTCTGTTGAACTAAATTCTGTTATTTCTAATTTAGGTGTTTCTGTCATAACTACTCCTTACTAGTTTTCATTTGTCCATAATTTCCAAACCTCATATACTATAAGTACTATTATGACTGCTGTTATAGCAGCAAAACCTACAGCGCAAGCCCAGTTAATAAGATTTAATGGTTGCATACTAACTCCATATCCAGCATATACCTGATATAATCATACCCGTTATACTTAAAACAACAGGGATAAAAGCTAATTTATGTAATTTGTTTTTGCTCATAGCAATGCCAAACCACACCGCTAAAAATGGAAAAATTAATATCCAAAACGTATAAAAGAACTTCTCAGGCATTATCTTTCTCCTTTCTTGCTTCTAGCATTGCGGTTGCTATATCATAACACCATTCAGCGGCTGCATCATGATTAGGTATATCCTGATTATCAGAAACTACATTTACCCATGCTACAGGGTTTTGTATAAGTCCCTGCATAGCCGCTATAGCTATTTCGTCTCTAAGTGTTTTTTTCATTATCGCCTCCTAATGATTCAATCACCGTTACTGTATAGTCGCTAGGACAAGCTAAATCTGATTCAAATATTGCCAATGCATCTCTTGCATCCGGTGCATCAATTACTATTGTTAGTTGAACGCCTTCTCTATGTGCGCTTAATAAATATTTCATAAATTACCTCTTATACCTCACCCACCCAAAACACCTAACTAACACAAACGTTAATAAGATAGTAGGGTAGTATACTATTAACCTAGATAAAACCGTTTTAATCATTACACACTTATACATGTATTCTACTAAATATATATCGGCCTCTAACCTGCTAAATTTATGATTACTATATAGGCTATCGTGATATGCACATGCATAACTAAAGTTTTTCTCAAACCATTTACGTAGGTTTCCTATATCTGGTATGCTACAATATCTCATTTAATAGCTTCCTCCCACTCCCTACGTGATATTTGTTGTAAATGTATTTGATAATCCTTTTTCCAGTGTATTATGTCAATTATCATGCCGCCGCTTGCGCGTAAAAAATAGAAGTTTCCTGAGTTATCTGTATAATAATATTGACCTTGCGCACCATATAATGGATCGGAATGCAGTTTTTTATGCTCTTCCCTTAAATGCAACCTATCATGGTATAATTTTTCACGTTCTAAAGCATTTTCAGCTTCCAAAGCTTTAATTTTAATTTGCAGTGTTTGTATTTTGTTTAACACAATATCAAGCAGCGCCGATTCTGCCAAGTCATCTAACTCTATACCTTCGATAACTTCTAATAATTTTGCTCTCATAATATACCTAACTCCTTTAGTGTGGCTTTGCCTATTTTACCACTATCATTATGCACACTGCGGTAAAGGTTCGATTCGTTTTCTAATTCATTTCTAGAAAGCCGTATTTCTTTCATATTCTATTCCTCTCTTTCCGGCATAAAGAATGCTTTTCCGTTGCGTTGGATTATTTCTATAGTTTTTTCGCCACAAGAAGGAAATTGAATAGAATCAAGTAATATAACTTCTGGTTTACTGCCGTCCTCCCCTTCCCAGCTATGGCGACCAATCACTTTAAATACGCGCTCTATATCATCCATAGAGTATAATGTTTTTACTACATCCTCCACTTGCGGCTTAAGCATTTCGTGGCAGTGGAATAAATAAAATTCTTTTCCTGTATATCCACATCCAATTGCATTAGAAGGGGTAAAATTAAAAGGGAAATCTTTATTGTTGTCATAGAATAATTCACAAGATTTATGCTTGTCTGTAAAGCGAAATTGAAACTCTCTTGCCATATATGCAGCTTTTATCGGGTCATCGTAATAATATCTCATATCTCTATTCCTTATATTGGTGGGTGGTTGTGAGTTGTTCTTTAGTTCGTTTATAATCCATGCACATTTCGATTATTGCCAAGCGTATTTTATTAGGCAATAGAAATGCGCCATCTGCAAAATCAACTAATTCTTTAAGCTTATCGCTCAAATCATCCCCTTTTTGAGCATCAAGCTCTTTTGTATCTATCATGGTTATTTACCTTTAATACTTTCTGCAAATTTATCAGCACCATAATGGCCTTTCACAAGTTCGGCTATTTCTTCTGCAGTGTAAGTATCATCTAGATTTTTTCCCACTTGCTCAACAAACATTTTAACACCAACAGCACAAGCGCCTGTTAGCCCTCTATATATCCCTATCCATTCCTTACCTGTAGTAGATTTGGGGATAACACCCTCAAATTTCGCTACCACTTTATAGATTAGATCTTGCTGCGCTTTAGCAATAGTTTCACCATGCGCGGAATTTCCTCTATCATCACTGACAATAAATAAAATTACACCATCGTCTGTTTTAACTTTCTTAACGCCATTTCTAATAGATATAACTCTGGAAAATATATTATCGGTAAAATCAACATGTACCCATTTATTATTTTCTACGATATACCAACAATCTGCTTTTAGCTTAGTTCCGTCAATTATATCAGCTTTACCGCCTATGGGCATAACAACGCCATCTTTCTTAATATATTCAGATGCCATTATCAGATTGCCCTTATCACCTTTTACTGCGGCACGATATCCTACAGCCGTACAAGCGCTATAGTCACCGGAGGAAGCTGCTTTACTATAGTTACCGGAGGAAGCTGCTTTACTATAGTAACCGGAGGAAGCTGCTTTACTAGAGTTACCGGAGGAAGCTGCTATACTATGAACACCGGAGGAAGCTGCTATACTAGAGTTACCGGAGGAAGCTGCTTTACTATGATCACCGGAGGAAGCTGCTTTACTATAGATACCGGAGGAAGCTGCTATACTATGAACACCGGAGGAAGCTGCTTTACTATGAACACCGGAGGAAGCTGCTATACTAGAGTTACCGGAGGAAGCTGCTTTACTATGATCACCGGAGGAAGCTGCTATACTATGAACACCGGAGGAAGCTGCTATACTATGATCACCGGAGGAAGCTGCTTTACTAGAGTAACCGGAGGAAGCTGCTTTACTAGAGTAACCGGAGGAAGCTGCTATACTATGATCACCGGAGGAAGCTGCTTTACTATAGATACCGAAGGCAATATTTTTGGCCTTTTTGCTAAGTTCTTCAAAATGCGTCGTTGCTATGTTAAAAACATCTGCTAACGCTTCAATTTCTAATTCAGCTTGTGATAATTTTTTTACCATAATCTACCTATTTATTACTATTGCTTCCAAAGGAACTACCCTTCTTGCATCTTCTCTTTCTCGCCAACTCTCATACTTAATTTGTATAAGCTTAAATAAATGGCCTGTGCTATATACGCATGAAGTGAATAAGCCAGTCTTAAACGCCAGGCTGTCATCACCATCACCCTTTGCTATAGCTACACTAGCACCTACTACATTCGTTAGTGAGGCTATAAGCATTATACCAGGCCATATTAGTTCTTTATTACGGGACATACATTTATTTTTATGGTCAGTGAGGCAGGATTTGAACCTGCGATCTCTTCGTTCCAAACAAAGCGGATTACCAAACTTTCCTACTCACTGATATATTAAATCCTCTCTAAATTATCTTTGTAATCGTTCACTAGTTGCCATGTCTTATAGCGTTCTAATAACTCTTTAAAACGCGCTTGGGCATCATGTATAACGTAATGCAATGGGACGACCCACCTATCGCAAGATTTTGTACTTAAGCCTTTACCTTCCACACGCAACAAATGATGTGCTTGTACACCGTATGTTGAGCCAGTAATAATGCAAGGCTGCTGGCTGACAAATTGCCTATGTATTTTACTTCTTATTTTCACTGACACACACCGCTTGTTTTTTTCCGCATTTCTTACATACCCGCTCTTTTATGGTTAGCAAAAAAGAATACTCCCAATCTTTGAGTAGTTTCCATTTATCATACCTATGCCAAAAACATTTCATAATTAAAACGGTATATGATCATCTAAAGGGGCTGCTTGATCTGTATTTTTGTCTTTCGGTTCATACAACGAAAGCAACACCGTATCTCTATCATCTTGAGTTGGAAGGCCAGCAGGATTAAACGTTCTATCCAAAAGGATAAAAGGTTTACCGTCCTTTTCCATTACTACACCAACATTCTTAAAACGGTTTTTAGTTTCTCCGTTCTTTTGGTATGTTCCCGTAGTTGCTACTATATCATATTTTTTTGTCATTATTTTCCTCAATTTCATTTATTGCTATATTTATTAAATTAGATAATTCTTCTAACTGTTCTAAACTTAACGATTCAAAAATTACTTGTCTTTCCCTTCTTATTACAAACCGCGCCGATTTATTAAAGGGTAAAGCTAAGATTTCTATTATAGTTTGTCTTCCAAAGGCGTCTATAAATTCTATCACTGGTCAAACCTCCCTATTACCTGCAAATGCACCGTATTAATTTCTTTAAATATATCAGGATAAGCCTCGCTATATCTCTTTAATTCTGTATGGTAACTCTCTTGTACTATAGCCAATTCGTTTAAATCCTTACATCCTTTATACGCTAGAATTATTACTTCGGCTTTTTTCTTAGCAGCCTCTATTTTTTGTTCGGGAGTTAAGGCTTTAGGTGGATTAGGTGGATTAGGTGGTACTTGTCTATTATCCTGAGAATCCGCATCTATGCCATCATCTATAGCAAACAATCCGTTTAAAGCATATTTGCGAGCATAAGAAGAAGCGGCGCCTGTTATTTGGCTTTCGTCAAAACCTTTTTTAGTCAACGGTTCTCTAGCGTAACCCTTGCATTCTATCTTATCTTTTTCGCCGTGTAATGTAGCAGTAGCTTCAATATAGAACCTATCGCCAAGAATTATCATGCTATCAGTCAAAAGCAGTGAATAGCCTTCAGGAAGCAATGCTTTTACAGCATCAACTATATCCTCAGCACTGCGGTAATTGTAACCCCCGAAAGTATTCTTCTTGTTCTTTGGCACTGATAAAGTCTTTTGTATGTTGTGTAAAACTGTATGTATAGTCATAATACTCCTCTAAATCTTGTTCCTCATATAACGTGTATTCGCCGTCTTGTTTCATAAATCCTCTTTGGTGGGTGGCCAAAACTGTTGGTGTTATACTGACTGTCCCGCACCACCCATAAAACTTAATTCATCCTCATTTTTTCTATTATAATCAATTCTTGCAAACCAAACTTCATTTCAAATTCTACCTTTTCATAATCGTTAAATAACTTCTTTAATTTATCGTTATGCAATCTTGGTAAAATTTGACTAGCTGCCCTTATAAATTCATATGGATTTTCCATTATAACCCCCAATATGTAGATTCTTGTATTTCATGCTCAGCATTACCGCGCCTATCTCTGATTATCTCCTCTAAAGCCTCAGTATCATCCTCTAGGGAGACGACCAGGTTATCCATGTCTAGCACCATGGTTTCTATGTAATTAGGATTAACCCCCTCTCCAAAGAATCCACTAACTATGTTATGGTCATAACGCATGTCATTATGGCGCGTTACAAATGGCTCAGAGTCACCATCCATAATAATATAATACTTACCTTTAAATGGCATACTTTCAGCTTGTACGTCGAAGATACGCACGCCATCACCAAACGTTTCGTATTCTATGCTAAATAAATAACCGTCAAACTTTTTATCAGTATAATTTTCATCACTACCAGAGGTACAGACAAACATCATACCATTGATATTATTGACTTCAAACACCTGCGACATATTAACCTCGTTATATTTACCTACCAGAGCCATCGCCATAGCCATAGCCATAGCCAGAGCCATAGCCATCGCCATCGCCAGAGCCATCGCCAGAGCCATCGCCAGAGCCAGAGCCAGAGCCAGAGCCAGAGCCAGAGCCATAGCCATCGCCAGAGCCATCGCCATCGCCATCGCCAGAGCCATCGCCATAGCCAGAGCCAGAGCCAGAGCCAGAGCCATAGCCATCGCCAGAGCCAGAGCCAGAGCCATAGCCAGAGCCATCGCCATCGCCATCGCCATCGCCATAGATTGATATTTTATGCTTTATACTCATTGGCCGCCTCTATATTTTTTATAGACTCTTTTGTACATGGGATAATTTCTATAGCTTCAAGCCAGTGAAGCTCAACAGGTGCGCATACTTTACTGTCTTTGTGCAAACCAGCATTAGCAACTTCACTTAATGAAATGCCATTATTAGCTGTTTTCCAATACCAAAGCCTTCTGGCATTCCTAAGTATTACCTCATGTCCTTCCTTTTCTACTACTTCGCCATAATGCACACCAGCACTATACGTACGCACTATTACTTTTTTTCCTACAAAAGAAGAAAGACTTGATTTAGGTGTATTATTAAACAATGCATTTAATTGTTTAATTTCACCGTATGTAAGTTCGTCAATGTTCATTTATTACTCCGTAATATTTACTTGATTTGTCTTTATAACTTATTTATACTGCAGTATATAACTATAAGTCAACTATTATTTTCACTGCAGTAAAAGATTTTTATGAAATTTTCAAATAAATTAAAAGCTTGGTTAATAAAGTATAAGATAAAAGACTCGCAATTTGCGCGTGAAATAAAGGTTTCTCCTTCAATGATAGGTAGATACAAAAATAATATTTCCATGCCTAATTATCATACAGCAAAGAGAATAGCTTTGTTTACGGACTATTACATTTCAATGAATGATATGGGGTTTTGATGAAAAAATACCCTAATATACAACGCGCCACCAAAAGAAAGCGGTGTGTTGTTCCTGTCCTTGAAAACCAAATACACCTAGCAATAGCCAAGTATCTTAATACAGTTATCAAAAGACCGTCTAGGTGGCATACGGTGGAAGTAAGCAATCAAGCTTCAGGTAAAGCCGCAATGTTTCGGCAGGTAGCTTTAAAAGCTCGTGGTGTTGTTACAGGATGGCCTGACATAGAGATATTTTGGCAATACGAAGGTGACGGATGGGGGAAACGTTCTGGTTTAAGAATGATATTTTTAGAAGTAAAAGCCCCTGAAGGTAAACTAACAGAAAGACAAGAAGCCCTTCACGCAGAACTAAGAGAAGATGGTCATGAAGTCCACGTAGTAAGATCAGTAGAGGATGTAGAACGAATCCTAAAGGAGTTAGGTGTAATATGATAAGACGTAAATGCGCTATGTGCGCTTGTGAATTTATCCCATATAATAAAAATCAAATATACTGCAAAAAGAAATGCACCAATAAAGCTTTCCGCATTAGAGAATTAGGTGGTGTTCCTAAACCACAAAAGAAAACCTCTAATGAATATTTAGCCGCAGATCGTAGTGCTTACGATTGGTTACAAGCTTAATTAATTAACAACTAATAATTTAACCTAGAATTATTTTTATAATTACTAGTTGACATGTGTTTTTATTATTTATAGGTTGGAATTATGTTATTAATTTCAACTAATAGGTAATTTATGAAAAAAGAACTAACTGACAATATTTTAGAACTAGAAGACTGGAAATGGGGCTTTTGGTTTGTGACTATATGTTTTTTTTGCGCATCTATGTGGATTGTAGAACTTAAACTAGACATTGAAGAATTGAAATATAAATACCCGAAGAAAGTTATTTGCATGGAGAATTATTGCATTGTTAATAAAACAAAATATTTAAAGGAGATTAGGAATGAGGAATACTAGTTGCACTAAATTACTTGATAAAACTATAGGCAAAAGGGTTGCTATTTTCCGAAAAGGGAAAAACATACTTAGAAAAGATTTTGCTCAAAATATAGGGATTTCTACTAATCAGTTAGATAAGTACGAATCAGGTAAAGATCGCATAGCTATGTCTAAAATGGTTCTTATAGCTAAAGCTCTTGGAGAGAGTATAGACGTTATTTGCGGTTATGAGAAGCCGTTATCAACCGTTGATTTAAATGTACTTGTAGAGATAGGTGAAAACCTAGAGAAAATAGAACCGCAACAGCAAAAGATTTTAGTAGATTTGTCAAGGATAATGGCAACTAAAAAGTTGCAAGACTAAGTATAAAAATAATTTATAATTGAAATATTATATTGCAATTATTTATTAGAAATATACAATACAACAAGTGGGTAAGCAGGGGCTTATAATCTCTGTTACGGGCGTGTTTACGGGCGCGCTCCCCATACCTTTCCGTAAATACCGTAAACAACCCGTAAGGTTAAAGATATGAATATTATAGAATGGCGCGATAATTTACTTGAATCAAATTTAAATTACAAAGCTAAATTTGTAGGCTTAGTGCTTTCTCAATTTTATCGCAATAATCATTGCACCTATCCGTCTATTAGAACACTGTCACAATTATCAGGCTTAACGGTTAATCCAGTGCAAGAAGGAATCAAGGATTTAATAACCTATGGTCACCTTACCCGAACCCAGGTGCGTATGGCAGGGGATAGGTACTTATCGAACGTCTATGTCTTTGTAAATGTTGATAAAGTTTCAAATGTATCGCCACGTGATACATCAAATGATACATCAAATGATACATCAAATGATACATCAAATGATACATCACCACGTGATACTGAAGTAGATAAAGAAGATAAAGTAGATAAAGTAGTTAGTACTACCCCTTTAGTTCTAGATCAAAAAACAGAAATGGAATGGATAAAAATTGCTATGAATGAAAGAAATGTTTCTTTGATGATAGCAACAGATTGGATGCAAGAATTTAAACTATATTGGGAAAGTGTAAAACATTTGAAGAAAGGCAAAAAAACAGATTGGTTATTAACTTGGAAAGTAAATTACAGAAGAAAATACATTCCTTATGACTTGAAAGAGAAACCAAAAATACAAGACGAAAGAGAAACCGTACATTTGAGGAAAATATGATTGATTTAATTAACGTAGATATGGAGGCTTCCGTATTAGGAACTATACTTGCAAACAACGATATTGTTTATAAAGTTTTAGATATCCTGACGGAAGATTGTTTTAGCGAGGGTTTGCATAAAGATATTTACACCTGCATAAAAAAACTTTTAGACGAGGGCGAAAAGGTTAGCGCATTCAGGCTCTACAACAGATTTTCTGCAATATTCAAAGAGGAAAATAAAAGTTACTTAGCGACGCTAGCGTCTCTTGCAAGCCCGATAAGCTTTAAAAGTGATATTAAACACCTAGCAGACCTAGGGTATAGGAGAAACTTAAAACACTTATGCAATATAACCCTTGATAAAATAAATACATTTGACAAAGGCGGGATTGCATGTGCAGCGGAATTAATTACAGACGCAACAAAAATCATTACCGGGACAAGTAGCGCAAGCTCAATTGGCATAGTTGAAGCTATGGATAAGCTATACAAACAAATGGTTTCTGATAAACCAATTTACATGGCAAAAACTGGCTTGAGGCTTTTAGATGAAGCAATGGGAGGTGGTATACAAAAAGGCCGTGTATATGCATTTATGGCAGCCCCTAAGTGTGGCAAGACTATGCTTGCAACCATGATAAGCAACAATCTTAACGATGCCGACCACAAACATGTTTTTGTTTGCGCTGAAATGGGTTCTAATGAAATATCCCAAAGAATGTTAGGGCAAAAATTAGATGTGCCTGCCTGCGCGTTTATGACTAAAGATAAAGCTTTAGTTGTTAAAGCTGGAGAGGCAATAGGTAAGTTAAAGCATAATGTTATTTTTGAAGATGTACCAGGCGTAGAGTTTGACCATTTAAAAACTTTAATAGAGTTGCATGTATACAAAAACAAGATTGAGGGTTTTATTTTGGATTATTACCAGTTGGTATCTGGATGTAAGAAAGGGGAAACGCAAGCACAACACTTAGAAAATGTAGCTAACTGGGTTCATAGGGTATGTAAACAACATAATATCTGGTGTGTTTTGTTAGTCCAAACCAATGATGAACAAAAAGTATTAGGTAGTAGGGGGCTTAATCGCGCATGTGACCAAGGTTATTTAATTGAAAGGCCGCTTGATGAACAAGGAGACCCAGTGGGGAATGGAGTAGCTCTCAAGCTTAGATTTTCACGTTACACCAAAACTATAAACCTAGGCTCAGTATCGCAACCTTATTTAGAGATTCACAAAAATGGAACGCACTTTGAAGAAAGATGCTGGTAATTGGCAGAAATTAGATACTGTTTTAGATAAATTATTAAAAGAAATAGAGAATAAACGGGAGCAAGTTAATGAAACTAAAGATAGATTACCAGACCGAATGTCAAAGGTTACGCAGACAGATAGAGGAAATGCATTCTAGATTTTTGTATCAGCAGAAAATAGTTGATAGGCTTTTAACCTACATAGAAAAACAAAGCGGTGGTAAATACATCTCTGGGACTATGTTTAGCAGAGATCATGTCAATATGGATAATTTTGCTATAGATGAATGTGGGAAAGTTTATTATACGAACGGGGATTTTACCTTTGGGGGTTAGAATGGCGTTTAAAACGATTCTAAGGGGGGCTACAGCAACAAGAATGGATTTTAGTATCCGACAGTGTTTAAAACAAGATTGCGTTCCTAGGGCTTTAAAATGAGAAATTTAACAAAGAGGATTATATGACTAAACATTATTTACCAAATGGCGATGAATTGAGGGTTTGGAGTTTTTATAAAGTTAGGAAGGGCAAAAAGATATTTATCCATTGGATTGGTAAAAATTCAGAAGGAAGGGATTCGGTTGTGGGTGTTATTGAAGGTTCAATTTTGCCCCTGCAATGGTTTATAGATGGTAAACGATTTAAAAACGAGCTATCCGATTGTGATATAATCAGCCTATGGAAAGAGGAAAGCAAGATAGATGTTACAGAGGAAATAATAGATATAGCTAGAAAAATATATTATCACCACGGAGGCGATGAGGCCGAATCGTGGGAAGCAGCCTTAGAAGCTGTATTTACTCATATAGCCAGTAATTCGAGAAAATTGAATAACTCAATCTTTGACAGCTTCTCACCTGAAAACCCTATACTTGACGAACAAAAGCAAGGGGAGTGGATAAATCATAATGGTAATGATACACCTAAAAATATAATAAAATCTAACTTTGTGGATATTAAATTTTTAGGAGGACGTGAATTATTGCATGTATCTCCATTTAATTATCAGTGGGAGAATTGGATTCTTCCTGAGGAGAAAGGACACGAACATATAATCGCCTATAGAATAATACCAGAGCAAACAGAACCTAAGAAGCAAACGTTATTGCAATATTTTTATCCACCGTTAGATACGGTAGAAATTAAAGAATATAAACTAATTAGCAAAATCAGCGAATATATAGAGCTACATTTAGAGCAATCCAAATGACATACGCTTCAGACAAACAACTAATAGAAGATGCAATTATTCCAGCTTTATTAGCTACTTTACTAAAGATGCATTTTAACAATACTAACAACGATGAGATAAAAGAAGCATTACAAATTTGTCAAGAAGAGGTAGAGAAGTCCTTCTCCACCCGTGACCCTAAACGTAGGGCTAGATTGTATAACCGTATGGATAGGTTTGTACGTAAGGTAGGTTCGTACATGTGTAAAAATAAGTTTTGCACACGTAAGTATTTATTAGCAGTTACAGGATGGGCGACAAGTCTAGTAGAGGCAGGGGGTATAATTATATCTGATGAAATTTACCAAGTATTAGACGCTTTAGGGAGTGTAATAAATAAAGGTTACGAGACTATAGAAGATTTCGACAAGATAGATGCAAGCGCATTAAATCATGTTTCCCCATTACATAAATTAGCGCAAGATGAAGGATATTTTATATAAATCATATAGTTAATGTGGTATAATAAAATAATTGATTATTTGTTGAAATAACCCTTGACGGCGTCAAGAA
>Ga0208147_1000024_pt1 | contig 43203 bp, 58 predicted proteins | sample DEB3_08_DNA_FD_184520 | JGI IMG/M metagenome (GOLD analysis project Ga0208147, IMG submission 184520) | Aqueous microbial communities from the Delaware River and Bay under freshwater to marine salinity gradient to study organic matter... | ecosystem: Environmental > Aquatic > Marine > Coastal ... | reverse complement strand
GATCACTACCCGCGTGCAAGACGGTTAATTCGGCCGTCGTCGTGCTGGTCACTGTCGTAATCTGGTACACGCCGTCGAACCACCGGATCGTGCGCCCCACGTCTTCGGCGGAAGTAAGCCCGCCCGGCTTGGGGACCGCGGAGAACACTACAGCCAGCGGCGGACCGTTGTTGATCGTGCAAGTAACCGGCGTGATGTTCGACGGCTGCATGGGCGCGTGGCCATCCTTCCACGATACCTTGGTCCATGTGAAGGACGTGAGGCTGGTGCGCGTCAGCTTGTACGGGTGGCCATTGGGATGGACCATATACATGACGTCGACCTGTTGCGCGGTACGAATGTCCTGCTGCTCGTCGTTGCCATAGGTCGTCACAGTTTCCAGCGGCGTGCCGGGGCTGCTCTCCACGAGGCCATGGTTGGCATAATAGCGGATATAGTTGTGCCCAACCTCCATGATGTACTGCTGGTCGGACGCGACGTCGAACGTGATAAGGGCGTTCTTCGTGCTGGTGCGGTTCTTTACGGCGTTGACGAAGATCGAGCCCGAACGGCGCATGAACCCGCCGTGCGGCAGGATCGTGCCATTGAGCGCCTGGCGTAGTCCTTGATGGTACTGCTCAATATCGTCACGCGCCCGGAGACGACGAGTAAGAAGACCCGCGGTAAAATTGGACTGGATCGGATTTGCGCGCGCCATGCTAGACTACAGGTCCAATCCGCAGAGGGTAGTTATCGCTGAAGCGGCTGTCGATCCATTCGCTAGCGACGATGACTTCCGGGGTATTCTGGATCGCGCCCTTGAACTTGGCCTGCTTGGCGGCCTGCTCGCGGCCCTGCACGAGGGCGGTGTAGCGATCGGCGCCCTTGGTCATGTCGTAGAAGATCGTCGTGGCCAGGAGGTAGCCCATGTACTTGACGAACTCCGGGGGGTACATGCCGGTGTCCGTGATACGCTTGACATAGATGATGCGGCACGGGGCGTCATCGGCTAGGATATACGCGCCCTCTCGCTTGAAGATCGTTTCGGCCGACGTGTAGTTGCGCTTGCTCTCCTGACTGTCGAACAGTCCGATAAGCTGGAGAAGATCGGACGGCACCGTGAAGCGGTTCTGAAAACCGAAGGCCGGGGGCGTAGGGTCCGCGGCCAGCTCGGCACGGGAAACCGCGAAGTTCCAGCGGTAGTCCGTGAGCGCCTGGTCCCTCACCATGTCGTAGACCCGGTTCAGGACGCGGGCGGCCTTGTTGTCCTCGTTGAGGGAAGTGATCGTGGCCTCGCCGCAATGCACGAGGGCGAGATTGCAAATCTGGATTTGGCTAGCCATGACCGGATAGTATCACGGATGGCGGCGAAAGAAAAACCCCCTGACCAGAAGGCCAGGGGGCTGCGGCGGGGAGGAGGTTGAGGAGGAAAACCCGCCGCGGGAGCTATTCCGCGGTCGTTCCCGAAGTGGCGATACCCGACACCTTGGAAGCCTTGGATGACTGGCGATGGTACGAACGCACCAGGGCCGCGATCATCTTCTCGACGGACATGCGATCCGTGAGCGTATTGTCGATCAGAAGGGCCACGGAGCCGCTAAGGGACCCGCCCGTCCCGTAGGTCACAGTGACCTGGCGAGACGGGGTGATCGAGGCGTTGAGGGTTAGAGTGGCCATCTAGGCTACTCGACCGTGTACCAAACGTAGCCGTAAAGCGAGCCCGAGGCCGGATCAGCGGCTTCCAGTTTGGCCGTCAGTGTGATCGCCGTCGACAGGCGCTCGCGGCCGAGGCCGTATCGCGCGTAGGTGTTGGCGAAGTCTGCCTGGCCCGCCGCGGTCGCAATGTCCGTGCCCGAGAGGTACTTGTTCTCGGTCGTGCCGTCACCGATATCGAGGGTGACGGACGTGCCGAAGTCGGTAAAGTCTACGCGGCCGTGCATGATGCGGGCGCCGACCGGGAGGCGTGCCAGCTCGACAAGGTCGTTCTGTGCGGCGTCTCCCGTCCACGAGAAGACATCGCAGCGGAGCTTGCCGTTGCTCACCCCGCTGTCCGGCTTGGACTGCGGGGTGGCGCGAAGGCCGGTAATCTGGTCGGAGTAGAGAGTAGCCATGTGTCAGTTTCCTTTAGTTTACGATTAGGCTTCCGAGCAGAGAACCGACACCACCATGGCGTCTTCCGTGCGGAGCGCGCCCCACGAGCCGCAGGTGTAAATCTGCGAAGCGTAGCGCTTGTCCGGGCGGGGCGAAGCCGTGGAGTTGGGCGACATGGCCATGCCGAAGCGGATGGCGGGCTGCGCCCAGGCGAAGCAGTTGCGGACGCTCGACGTCGAGATCAGGCGCTCGGTGCGGATGAACTTGAAGCCGAGGAAGGTGTCGACCTGGCCCTGAACCAGCGCCTTGACCGTGTTGAAGTCGGTCGACGTGATCTTGTCGTCCTCAAGCAGCTCGCGGAGCTGGCGCGAGGTAAGGGCGAAGAAGCGCGGGTAGAACTCGTCGACTTCGTTGTGGTCGAGGATTTCCTTAGCGCGGTTCAGCTTGTCGATCGTCAGGCCCGTGGAGCCCGAAGCGAGCTGCTGGGTCGACGTCGGGAAGGGAGTCGTGCCCGAGCCGGTGTGGCCGGTGATGGCCGTAGCGTAGAGCGCGCTGATAATGGCGTCGTCGATACCGCGGCCCATCGTGCCCGCATGGCGCATCGTGTAGACGCTGTCGAGCTGGATCAGCATCTTGACGCGATCCTGCTTGTCGATCAGGTCGGCAACATCATAGTCCTTGATGAAGCCCCAGCGCCGGGTCTGCGGAGTGTTGTTTAGCGGGGTGTCGCCATGGCGCTCGTTGATCTCATTGGGGGCGTCAATGCCGCCCGTGATCTCGACCGCCCAGCTCTCACCCGTGACGTCCTCTCGCATGACTGCCGGAAGCATGCGCGAAACCTTCTGCTCCGCGAGCAGATGGACGTTGCTGGAGAACTGAGTGACATACGACACCGGAATGTCGACAGAATAAAGAATACGCATTTAGATACGTTGCCTACTGCATAGGTTGTGGGGGTTCGGTGGAACCGCGCCGGGTGTCCCTATGCAGGGGCCGAACTTGGGTCCGTGGAAGTATGGTTGCCATAATCCCACGGACTTGTCAAGTCTCTATCCTGTGATCCCTTTTACCGCCCACATAACCGCCTGCTCGGCGTTAGTCCGGGCCAGCGCCGTCTCCCGGCCCGGCTGGCAATACTTGTCGAAAGCCTCCAGCAAAGCCGCCCCTGCGTCTTTTACCGCGGCCATGGCCAGTTTCTCCGGCTCTGAGAGAACCCGGTACTTGTGGCGCATAGTGTTGTTCACTGTCCGATCATCGGAACCGCTGTCGACCATAGACATTACTTGTTGCCCCCTTCGAAATTACTTGAATGTCCGGGTGAGAACCTGCCCCACCCAAAGGTAGAAAAGCACCACCACGGCGATAACGCCTAGGAGGATACCGCCGAATATCAGTAGCGCGGCGGTCATTTGAACGCCGCGATCCGCGCGCACAGAATGTCGTAGTAGCTGCGCATGGCGTCTCGCTGATCCCGCAAGCGCCCCTGCTCCGCGCGATCAAGCCCGTCAAACACCGGGTTGCTGGCGATGAAATGAACGAGCGCGCTAAACTTGACGCCCAACTCGTCCTTCTCGTCGACTACTCTTTGCTGGTGAGGCAGCATTATTTAACACTCCGCTTCTCGGCCTTGGCAAAGAACTCCTGGGCCTTCTTGTTCAACTCGCGGGCCTTGAGCGGGTCCGTGCCCTGAATGTCGATCGCCTCCTTGAGGAGACGCTGGCCTTCGTCCTTGGCCGCATCCGGGGTCATACCCCCACCGAAGTCGCCCGGCTTGTCACCGCCGCCTTCATCCTCGGCCAGCATCTTGCCGACCTTGGTAAGCATCTTGAGGAGGTGTGCGTCGGTCCCCAAGCCTGCCTTATTTATGCTCTCCATTAGCTCTTTACCACCCAGCTTTTGTACCGCGAAGTTGGCCGCGGCCACGTCGCCGTCGAACGCCTCGCCCAACTCTTCCTTGAGCGCCGCGATGTTGTCGGCGTTGCGCTTGATCTCCGCGTTGGCCATATCGGTACGGCCCTGCTCGATCATGCCATTGAACGTGCCCAGCAAACCTTCAAGCTGTTTGGGCAGCACGCCCGCCTTGAACGCCGCTTCCGTAAGCGTCTTCATGCCCGGAGCGTCGAGTTGGATATTCTTGCCAACCGCTTCCGCGTCCAGCTTGTAGGCCGCGATATCCTTGGGCAGGCCCATCTTCTCCAAGGCCGCACGCTGGGCCTCCGGGGGAGCGTTCGGGGGCAGCTCGACCAGATGTTCGGTCGGGCGCCCAAGGAACTGCTGGGCGTTGTCGAACCCGCGCACCAGCTCCGCGATGTTGGCGTACTTCTTGGCCGAAGGGCTTTCCTTCAGCTCCGGGGGCAGGACCGATCGATAGTCCCATCCATCGGGAAGCTTAAATTCAGCGTTAGTTGCCCCGCCTTCTCCAGCGCCCTCATTCGGCTTTCCGCCGCCTCCGGCGGGCGTTCCGCCTTCGCCGTTGAGTAGACTACCGCTCGGCGGCGTTCCTGCTCCACCAGCACCGCCTCCAGCGCCCCCGTCACCACCCGCACCATCGTAATACACCCTGAAGCTAGAACTCATTTTCATTGCCCTCACCCTTTCGTTTAACCGGCTCGCTCTCTGCCTTCGTCGGCTGCTTGACGTCATCCGGCGTCATTGACAGCATCTTGCCGATGTAGACCAGGACCCCACGATGCCCTTCGTTGACGTGCGTACCGTAGGGGTCACCCGGCACGTTCGTTGACTTCGTCGTGAAGCCGAACTTGGCCACCAGGTGCGCAAGCACTACCTTGCCCACTGGCGAACCAAAGCACTCCTGATAGGCCAGAAGAAGTTCCTCCGGCCCAACCTCCCGCCTATCCTGCATTATTGGCCTGCGTTACCTTTGCTCCCGCCGTCATAACCTGCGCCGCCGCACTCGCCGCTTCCGGCATGAGCTGCGCCGTCATAGCCGCGGCTTCCTGCTTCGCGCGGGCATCGCGGATCGTCTTGACCTTTGTGCTGCTCTGCACGATCTTGGCCGGGGCGCCGTTCGCCTGCGGGATAAGCTGGGCCACCATGTCCGTATCGATCCAGTCAAACAGGCCCTTGTCCGTCTGCGCCCACAACGCCATCTGTTCGAAGGTACGCATGAGGGACAAGCCGTCCATCTGCTTCTGCGACGCGATCAGCGGCGAGACGTATTCCAGCTTCAGGCGCTTCCCGGCCAGCTCGGCGGGGGCCTTGGGTAGAAGGCCGGAGCGCTCCAGGATATTGTAGGTGCGTGTGACGAGGCGGGAGAACAACTCCGTCTGCATGCGCACGAGCATTGGCGACAGGGCGCGGTTGCGCTCGTCGACTTCCTGCAAGACCTGCGTAGCCGTCTTGACCGGGCTGTCCGGGGTCACGAAGAGCGGCGTGAAGAAGGCTTCCTTGATGGCCGCCTGGCGCTGCTCAAGCAACACCTGGCCCGTCTCGATCCGCGACGTGCCGGGCGGGATCAGTGTCTTAATGTCAATCTGGCCTTCGGTGAAGGTGAGGCCGCCTGAATAGGTACGCACCGGGGACACCAGCGAGCCATCGGGGATCACCAGCGGCGGGTCGACGATCTTCTCCGCACCACGCAGGATCGTATCCGACATGCGGTTGACCATGCGGATATCCGGCATGGCGGTCATGGCCGGGCTGCGCCCATAAATTTCGCCGCGGGACTTGTACCAGCGCGGGACGAAGTAGGGGAACTCCTCGTAGGAGCCGTACTCCAGAATACGGTTCTCGTTGCCCGTCAAAATCCAGCACGAGTAGTAGGCCGCGCCCTTGAGACGCTGGCGCAGGGGCAATTCTTCGGCCAGGGGGTCCGTAGCCGGGAACACCGCATGGAGGAAGCGGTCCTTGGTGCCCAGCTTGTCGTCCGACAGGTTCTCGTACTCGCGGCCCAGCTTCTCCTTGCCAAACCGCTGGAGCGCCGCGCGCTTCGTCTGACGGCGCTGGCGGATCATGCTGTCGATATTCTCGTCCTCGCCCTCGTCGATCACGCAGTCATCAAGGTGATAGACGCGGCAACGGAGACGCTTCTGCACGACGTCCTCAAACATAACCGCCGTTCCGAAGGCACCGATATCGAGGTAAATCTGGTGGAGCTGCGAATAGATATCAGCGCTGGGCGACGTCAGCGCGTTCATGATCTTCTTCTGGCACGTCTCCATGTACGCGCGCACGGCCGACGAAAGCTGAAGTTCCGGCTCGCCTTCCACGCCCAGGCGTACCCACTCCGAGGCCGGGTTGTTCAGGAGCGTGTGCAGGAAGGACGCAAACATTTCCAGCGATCGCGGCGCGGTGCTGTCCAAAATCCAGCGCATGCGATCCTGGCCGGGCATGACCTGCTCCATGAAGGAAGCAGAGTTGGGCAGGCAGTAGCGCGCAATCGACTGCCACAGGCTTTCCCAAGTACCACGCTCTCCGCGCTTGGTCTTCTCCCGTTCTACGATCGCGTCCGCTAGCTTATTCTTGGCCACTAGACCTTAGCTCCTGCGGGCATTAGCCCAAGACAAAAACTGCGCCGCCCGCGCACTGTCAAGGGGCCGGGTGAAAGCGACAGCATTCCATACACCCTGCCAAAACAGCGAAGCGCTGGTGTTGGCCGCGGCGCCAATGCGAACACGGGTTGCCGTGGTAGACGGTACAACCGCCGCCTCTGCCATCGTCACCCCGTCTATCTCGACAGTTGTTCCGGTGGCCGTGAACTTGACACGCACGACGTGCCTACCGGAGAAGTCAACGGACGTGTTGTTGACCGTCGTCGCCCCCGCACCGTCGCCCGTAACGCCCCGCGCACGATTGGCCGCAGACACGACGGCGCGCTGGGCGACACGGGAAGTCGTGTTGGCTGCGCCGACCGACAGGAACGTGCGCGCGCCCGTGTCCGCGACGAGCGCCGTCTGATCGATTACGCCCCACATTTCATAGGACGTCGCGCCACCAAGTTGCGCAAGCAGTCCAGAAGCCGTGCAGGTCAATTGATCGTCTGTGCCGTCATGCGTGAAGCCTGGCCGCCCGTTGAAAGACGTGGCGCTGTAAGCCGGTTGCGCAGACGCGGTGGCCTGTAGGGCGTCATAGGCGGCAACCGTGTCCTTGACCGACAGTGTTGCGCCCGCCGTAATAAGGTCGGACCGCTCCGCGTCCCAAAGGGCGATCAACAGCGCGCCGAGGTCGGAGGGATAAAACAGCGAGCTAAATGGTCCGCGCGTCGGGGGGCGGATGACTGGTCCCATGACAGGAAGGGCGACAGTCATCAACTACCAGCTTAGGGCCGCGACGCCTGTACCGGCCGTGTACCCGCCCGTCTTGACACCTACCCGGAACTCCCACACTCCAGCGAAGTTGGCAGTCTGCATGCCCCCGGTGGACGCTGCGGCTGACGTATAGATATCCATGATATTGCCAGTCGTGCCATCCGCCTTGATACGGCGGGCCTGCACTACCCACACGACGTTCAGGGTGGTGCTGTCATCCGTCAGACTGGCCGTAAAACCGTTCGGAGAGTTGCGACTGTCGAGACGCACCCAATCCGTGAAGGTGTTCTGCGCGGAGACCGCCACGTCCTTGGTGCGGACATTACCGCCTGTTGCGTATGCCATTATGCGCCCCCGAGGAGAGTTTTGCGGGTCTTGAGCCCGGCGAAGTCCGCGCCGCTATCGGCCGCGGTGATGAGCGAGGAGGCGGCGCCCTGGCGGTTGGCCGCGTCGGCCAGGCTCTTGTTCTTGGCGTCCTCCGCGGCCTTGCGCTCCTGCTCGCGCGTCTGCGCGGCGCTGGGGCCGGAGTTGAAATACTGCGGCTGTTGCGAACCACCGCCGCCGAACAGCTTCATAATGGGGGCGAAGATCGCACCGACGTCGTAGAGAACTCGCATGATCGGGAGGCTATCACACCTACCCGTCAAATTCAACTACGTCCTTGCGGGCGAATTTCTTGCCGTGCAGCGCCCACCAGCGCGCCTTGCCCGCCTCGCCGCGATCGTCCAGGGGGAGGAAGTTCTGCGACAGAGGGTTGTCGCTGTCGTCACGCATGCCTGCACCCGCGCCGCGTTGGGTAGAGGAGTGGTACTTGATGCGGCGCGGGCGGATCGTCTCGCTGGGCTTATCCTGCGACAATGGCTTCCATCTGCTTTTCCAGCGGTAGCTTACGCAGGGAGAACGCCCAGCGCAAGGGCCGCTCGTACACCGGGTCCTTGCGACACGCACGGACATGCTCGTTGAACGACTGGCGCTCGCCCGGCTCCAACGTGCGGTACCGGGGCACGTTCACGTCGGCCAGGAGGGCGAAGGCTTCGTGCTGCTCGATCCCCCACTCGCGGGACTGCGGGTACAGCTTGTCACACACGGCGTGCCCAACCTCATGCGCAAAGGTGGCCACGCCCTTCTCGACCGGGCAGAAGATGAAGGCCACGTCCGACTTGGTATCGCACACGAACGCGGGCTTGCCAAAGAGGATCACGTCCTCCGGTTCGGCGTAACCCCACTCGCGGACGAGCGTGTCGACGTGTTCGCTGCGGAGAACGTCGTCCACGATCTTCACACCTTTCAGGCCCGCCCACATGTGGTTGCCCCACGCGCAGTGCGCGATCATCATTTCAGCGCCGGTCGCGTTACGAAACTTCAACCGAAATCTCCCGACCACTTTTCCATGTACCGCATAAGACGGGCATCGATATCCATGTTCATATCGTCCCAATCCAGAAACTCTTCCGCGTCCTTGCCCAGCCAGAAGTAGTACGTCATCGCATCCTCCTACATCACTGCCGTCTGTTGATTATAGTCCTGTCCCGCCTCCGGGGCAAACTTGCGCAGGCCCATGGCCAGGGTCCTCAGTGCATCGGCACTGTGAGACGTCCAATCGTGCTTGGGCTTTTGCCGGAATACCTGCTGCCGTTCATCATACTCTCGGTGGTACAGAGCCACGCGGTCAAGGCCGTCCTGCGTTGAGCTGGCGTCAAAGAGGCATCGCGGCAGAAGCATTCGTACCGCAGCAATGCCGTCCTCCACGTTGGCGCGCGGTACAGTGACGCCACGAACGCCAAGGGCACGGAGGACAGAAGCACGGGACTTGCCGCTTCCAAGTTCGGTGACTTCGACGTCGTGAGGCCAGTAGTGCCTTCCATAGCGATACCCCTTCTTCTCCAGAATGTCGGCGTAGTGGTCCAGCGCAGCTCCGCTGGCCTCGTAATAGTCTATTACTCTAACTTCGTTAGCGACACACTGTACAAACCAAATGGCAGTGCAATCGTCAAAGCCGAGGTCCCATCCTGTATGGACGGGCAGCAAAGGATTGTAAGGGACTGCCCTAATGCGATCTCGATCTTTGAGTTCCGCAAGCTGCTTGGCATAGATCGCGCCCTTGACGGCCGCGTCCCAACTGCACTCGTACTCCTGCTCGTAGGCGTCGTCATCGTTCATGTCCATCCTGGCTAGGCGAAGTTCCTCTGCATTGAGGACGCCGGTTTGGCTGGCCTTCCAAAGTTCCGCGGCCCAATCCCGGCGGAAGACCAACTCGTCGCCCGCGGCGCTGTCGATCTCGCCGCCACCCATCTTGGCGCCAAGACCCTGCGCCCACAACTCCGCGCGACGGTGCATGTGGTGGGCATGGTTGCGTCCGAACGGCGTGGTCATGAAGATTGCCCACTGGTTCGGATCGAGGCGGTTGTCGAACCCGTTACGGTTTACGTCCGACAGCATCGGGCGAACCTGCTGTGTCCAGACGTGCGGCGGTATCTGCGCCCACTCGTCGAACACCACCCCGTCGAGATACATGCCGCGCAAGCGCTGCTTCGGCGTATCCGTGCCATAGAGGGCAATTTGCGCACGGCCGCCCAAGCGCGTCGGCAGCTCGACAGTAAGTTTGCTCTCCATCTTTTCCGCTGTCGGGATGCGGTCGGCAAAATCCTTCAGGTACGTCCATGCAATGTTCCTCGCCATGTCATAGGTTGGCGCCAGGTAGGCGTAGCGTCCGTTGGGGAACGGGCACTCGATCGCGCGCTCGCCCAGCGTATTCACGGCCAGCACCGACTTGCCGAAGCGCCTGTGCACCACCCACGAGTTGAAGCGCTTCATGCGCAGGTACATGGCCTGCTGTAGCGGACGCGGGATGAAGCGCGTCAGTTCGCGGATATCCTCCGGCAGGTCGACGATGCGGGATGACTGTGTCGCCTTGACGATCGCGGCGACCTTGGCAATTAGGCTCACTTCCGCAGCCGCTCCGCGTGCCACTTCATAAACGCGCTGCGCAGTGTACGATCCTTAAAATACAACTCGATAAGGCCGGTAAGCGCAAGCAAGGCGCCCGCTGCGCAGGACAGAACAGCCCAAAAAACACCGTACCAGTATAGCACCGTGTCTATCATGCGCGGTCCCTTACGAAGTCGGTGAACAGCTTGGCAGTGTGGGTCACGGGGTCGTACACCCACATCACATTGTCGACCGGGATGGGCCTATCGGCAATCTTTTCCAGCGCTACCGCAATGCGCTCCAGGATGGCGCGGTCCTCTTCGTTCACTTCAATTCCTCCAGGTCCACGATGTAAGTCTTGGGGATCGTGACGTCACCGCCCGACGAACCGTCCTCCTCGCACACCGAGGCCACGATGACGATGTACCTCTCCGTCTCCTTGGCCACGAAGCCTACCGACTGGATCGTGGCCGGGGCGGACTTCTGTACCTTTTTCCAACTGATCCACCCACCCTCGTCGTAGCTGGCGGCGTCCTCCCAACGGACGCGGACGAGGCGGGTGGGCATTTCGAACTTCTTGGCCATGCGTCCATTGTAGCACGGCTCGCCCGAAAAAGAGAACCCCTCCCGCAGCGGCCCCCGCCTGTTCGATAACGGGGACTTGCGAGAGGGGTTTGCGCGGGTCGGGTTAACCCTTGCTGACGGATCAGCAGGACGTTCCTGAAGCTCCAAAAACGGACCGACCGAGTACGGGGGTAACCTCCCAAGAGAAGCGTGACCCTCTTTAGCCTCGGGAGAAGAGCTTTCCACCTCCTTGTCACGTATCGCGCCCATTTATTATGGCGCATCTGCTTGAGCGGCGCAAGTCGGGTAATTTTAAATCAAGAATGGATTTTCCCGGAACTGGTTTCTTACCCAAAAACCCGTTTTGAATTTTAAAAAATCCCCCATTATTTCCGATGGCGAGGGGGCGGCGGCATGGGACCCGCGCACCCGGCGGGCATACCCCGTCCTCGATCGCCAGATTTCGAAGGGGTACGTTATAACATACCAATCGCCAAGCGCCTAACCACACAAGGGGTTAGATATTCCATAATACATGTTATACGATGACGCAGCACAATAGCCAATGGGATCAATGACTTAGCCCATTAGTGCCAGGATGCAGGCAAAGAAAAACCCCGCCGAAGCGGGGTTAGGTCTAGATGTGGTGCTGTCCAGCGCGTCAGGCTAGCAGTATGCGAGGGTCAGTCTCTTGTTGCAACCTAGCTTGAAGATAGATTGCAATTAGCAACTGAAGAAATGACCATGTCCGGACTGCGGGATCAGCACTCTCAGAGGAGTTTTGTACCACTTCGCACATAATCCTAATCCTTTCCATGGTCAATCAAGCCAACAGGTCGCTGGCATAGCCCTTGAAATAATCGCCGCGAACGCACGCCCGCATATCTGCCCAATTGTGCCAGTCAAATTGACTGTCATTCTCCCGGATATACTTAATACGCTCGTCAACAGAATAGCAGTCACGCCATACGTGATCCGCGCTTTCCTGTTCCCTCCGACTGAAATCCTCTTCATCTAGAACCGGATAATCCGCCAACGCTGCCACGTTGTTGTCTGCTATCTCCAGTGCCCTGCCGTCATCCTTATGAATAGCAATCCATTCAACCCATCCCACCGCCCAATGCCCCTCGTGAACCACTATAACAGTGTCACTCTCCCCGCCCAAATCTTTGAGCATCATGGCAAAATTGGATGCTTCAAGGTCATCGCTGTCCCGCGACTGGCCCACACCAGCGCTGTAATAGCCGGGCCACACCGCGCCCGCATAATCGCGCGGCATTGTCCAAAGCTTCAAGTATTTCGGCTCATAATCGGTCATAACTCAATCTCCCTTCAATTAGCGCGGATCGCGCATTTCACGACGAACGCAGAATGAAAAGACAAAGCGGCCAAGCCATACGAACCGCAAGCCACCAACGCGGCGGGTATGAAAGTTAAACAGCGGCTCGTTCATGGCTCAATTGCTCCTCAATGCGATGATGTAACCTAGCGAAGAGTTATCCACATCGCAAGCAAAAAGAGAGCCCCCGTAGGGGCTATTTAGCTAAATTAGGTCCGTAGACTATTATATGATTCCCCTCTCTTACATGATAGGGGCCGACCGCACGCGATACATCTTCGTATGTCGCCAGTACCTTGCCAATATATCGACCAGCGGCCGTAACATACCACCACATCATCATTATTCTTGATCCTCCTGTTAGAGCATCCAGCCTATGAGCATGACGCCCAGGGCTATCGCTGCGAGTGTGTGCAGGGCTTCCCTGCCTTCAATGACATGCCGGGGCTTCATTCCCCCATGTCCTTTGGAGGGATGGCCATTGTATTCCGGCATGGTCTATTCCTCCTCATCTTGATCGGCGCGTGGCGCCAGGATGCCCGGCCTGCGTTGGTTGGCATCCTGCATTGCAATGCAGGCGTCAACGGGCAGCGGACCGATAGGGCTATAGCGCGCCATGAATTTGGCCAGCGGCTCGCCGTCAAAATCGTCGTTAATGCGTGTCATGGTTCTATCTCCTATTCAATGACGCGGATGGATTTGAACGGCGCACCGCTGACAGCGACGCCCCCGGTGCTGCTACGCCGCTTGATCTCCAAATGGCATGGCATCCACCCTGAAGATTTGCCAACTATGAAGCGTCGCGTCTCGCCGTAGCAATCCACAATCTCAACACGCCGCCCCTCGTGTCGCACCAGTTCCGGCACCAGTTCCGCATTGCACCGCTCGCCTGTGACGTCATGGTGCACAAAACCGGCCATCATTGCGTTGTGGTACGCGTAATACGCCTCTAGCGTGCCCGTCTCAACCGGCTCAACCGGCTCGCCTATCCATTCCAGAACCGCGCGACGACGCTTTTCAGCGTATTCAAAACCAAGGCACGAATATCCGCCATGGCTGGCCGGGATAACATACAACTCTTGTTCTTTGTTAACTGTTACTTGGCGCTCCATGGCGTTATTCCTCTTCGTTCGCTGCGTTGAACTCTTCTTCAGTCAAGCCGTGGAACTCAAGCGCGTTAGCGCCATGATACAGGCCGAAATGCGCGGTACTGGAACCGTGCCGCTTGATGAAAGACCACAAGCTGCGGATTTTTACCTCCCGAAACAGGCTCGCGGGAAGGTCATAAAACTGTAACTCATACCGGATTGCATCGGCCAATGCCTTGCGTGTGGCAGCCTCAAACGGGCCGCTAACGCTATCGGGCATATAGCAGCCGTGCAAACCGAATGTGACAGTGTAGCGTGCAACATTGCGTGTCATAGTTCTGCGTTCCTTATTTGTCAAAAAGTGCAATGAATTTGTGGCCAGGCATCTTTCTATTGGCCGCATCCACTGCATCCTTACAGCGCTTATGCCAGTTCGTAGAATGCTCATATGCCCAATAGCGTTCGCCGTTGGGCCTCGCAATCCAGCGAAAAACATTTATCTTTCGCTGCAATACCCCCGTTCGTTCATACTCACTTTTCATACCGCTGCACCTTGTCCCGTCCGTTGCGGGGCTTGCCGCTGGCCGCCGCCAGGAAGCGCGCGCGGTCAAAGCGCGGATTGTCCTGAGCGAACATATGCGCGAAACCATCGCGCATAGTATCGCCGTATCCATAAGCATTATCGAGATCAGCGATTAGCGCGGCAATCGCCTTGTAGTGGCGATGCTGAAAAACCGGACCATTGGCCATTGCTACGTCTCCTTCAATTCGTGCTACAATAGATGGTTAAACCATCGCTGCACCGGGGGCGTTTGCTTCCCGGTCACTCTTTCTCCCATAGGGGCCGCAATGGCGCAAGCGGAATTTATCCACAAATGACAGAAAAAAGCGCGTCGCCGTCCAGCGCCAGGGGCGGGCCGATCCGGGCGGTGAACTCCGCTAATGTGAGCGCTCAATCACCTGTAATGTTATAACATAACACCAGGGTACGCGCAGTTATCGCAGCCTATATGCAAGGTGGTTGCGCATAGGTTTTTGAAACCATATCGCCAAGTGCGCGCCTAGAACTCTTCTTCCATATTGCTGGCGATCGCGGGCAGGTCGGCGCCTGGCCCGCCGTCGCCCTCCTCGACCACCTTGAACTCATCCACGGGCGTCCCGCGGGCTCCTGTGCCCTTCTTGTACGACTTCGTGACCGCACGATAGTTCCTGGGCGCCAGATCGGGCATCCCGCCGTCGTGGCCCAGCGGATGCTGGCTGCTCTCCTCCATATCGAGCCCGGCCGCCACCAGCGTCTTTTCCGCGACGAATATCTCGGCCATGGCCTTTACCGCCACCGCGACCGCCGCCATGTCCTTCATGGGCCGTAGCCCCTCGTAGCACTCCACCGTGGTCCTCTCCAGGAGCCTGCGCATGGCTCTGAGGCTGGAGAACGCCTTGCGGTGCCTGCCCATGCGCAGGTCATCCTTGAGGGTGTCTAAATCCGGCTTGACGATTGGCGCTACCATCGAACCACCTTACACGCCCCCCACCGCCGATGCAATCCACGGGGCACAAACCACTGTCCGGCCACAGTGGCTTTCTTGAGCGCTCTTGCCGCGCAAACGTCTATTCTTCTCTTTCACTCTTCTACCGTACTGTGGTGGGGGTACATAAAGTACCCCCCCACACAACGGGTAGGAGATATCGTGTGATATATCAATAGCTTACGCTTTTTAGTCTGCCTCCATTTGCCTTTCGCTTTCATGTTCCGTATACTCTTAAGGCTTTTTTCGGAACACAATCAGGAAAGAGATAAAGGAACATGCACAAATCAGACGAAAACCCCCTCGGCCTTGAGGAACTGGATTTTTCAAAGCCCCTTATGTCCTCCACCGGCCTCCCGGTTTTTGTGCGCCCCGACCTGTTCGTGGTGGAGGGAACAACCGGTCGGCACTCCGTTGTCGACAAGTATGGCCGCACGACCGTTAACCAAATTCGCCGTGTTTTTCACACGACCGAGGGCGCCGAGACGATCCGCGCGGCTGCGGCGGAGAAATTTAAGGGCGATCCGGAAGAGAAGGAGAGGGCTCGCCAGGAGCGTAAGAAGCGCAATGCTGCGCGGGAAAAGGCCAGAGCCGCCGTGGAAAAGGACCGCATGACTGCGCTTCAGCAGGTCATGGGGCGCCTGGAGAAGGGCTACCAGCTCGACACAGGCAAGGCGGCGTCGCAGATAGCCCGTCGCACGGGGGAAAGCCGTTCTCAGGTGTTCTGGTGGCTCATTCGTATATCCAAGAGCCATCCAGAACACCCGGCCCGCGCCTATATGGCCGATCCGGGAACGTCGTATATGGTGCTATTTAACCCCGGCCCGAAAACTGACAACGCTGCCTAGCGCGTCCACCACATAACTGTGTAGCGGGTGGCTCATGTCCTCCGGGGCCGCCCGCAACCACGCTTTCAGGACCTTGGGAACAATCCCTCCCATTTCCAAGGCCATGTATTTCGCCAGGGTGTCCCCGTCCACTGCATCCATTTGGCCGCTCATGGCCCGCAGGATGCGAATAGCCACCTGCGCGCGGTTCTCTTGCAGCGTCGCGTTCTCCAGTTTTTGTGACACTTGCTCCGGTGTATTATGTTTTGGCGCCGCGGTGGCCTTCTCCTGCGCCACCGGCTCGATCGCCGTGACCACCAGCGAACGCTCCGCCTCCTCGTCCCGCACACGCCCCGTATCCGTCTCCTGGAGCGCAATACGCCACGCCTTGCCCTCCGGGCCGTCCTTGGTGCGGGACAGCTTCAGGGCGGCGCTGTTGACGCCCTTCTTGCGGACCTCCAGGGCGACGTCGAGGGCGTTCCACACGGCCGACGAGCCGCGCCACTCGCTGTTGGCCTTGGGGGTGTGATGCACCAGAAGGACGCACGTTTGCGCCCAATCCTTGATACTGTCTGCACGGGCCACGAGCAAACCCATATCCTTGGCGCTGTTCTCGTCCTGGCCGGGGGCCGCCCGCGCCATGGTGTCGAACACCACCAGGCCAGGAGCCCGCCCCCACGCCGTGTACAGGGCCTCCAAATCCTCGCGGAAGCCGTCTAGCTGGTTTTCGTCCATGAGATCGAGGCCATGGTAGGTCACGAACCGCTGGCCCACCATTTCGCTGGTGCCCTTGATCTTCTCCCATGCCCGCGCCCGGCCCGCCGCGGAGCCTTCACCGGCCACGTAGACCACCGGGGCGCCCACGTCGCTGATCTTCTGGCCGCCCCATTCTGACGCCCCGGAGGCCAGCGCCAGGGCCATGTCCAGCACGATAAACGACTTGTAGGACCCACCTGGCCCGTACATGCCCGCCAGTGCCGTCCTGGGCAGCAGTCCCCTAATCAACCACGGCGGGGGGTCGCGGTCCCTTTCTTCCGACCAAAGAGTAAAGCGCTTACGCCCTCCAGTGCCTCGGCTCGCCTTCTCCGGTGCTGGCGTTCCAATGTCGAAACCTTCAGCGGCCTTGTTTCGGGCGGCCTCGTCGATCGCGTCGATCCCCGGCTGGCGCTGCCCGTTCTTGTACGCGGACCGGACTGTCGCATTGAACTCCTCCACATTCTCTTCACACAGGGGCGGGATGCCCGTCACACTCGGAAACTCCTCCAGCACTTCGAACACCTTGGCCAGGCTCAGGCCCAGGTCCTTCAAGGTGCAGGCGGTCTTGAATACGCTGATATTGCGCTGCCCCTCCTCCGGGGAGGGCAAGTCCTTCACATAGGCCAGCGCACGCTCGATATTGGCCGGTTGGTCCAGCTCTACCCGCGGCGTTTCCCGGTCTTCGCTGACTTGGTTTTCGCGGTTTTTAGCGAGGGCTTGCGTGAGGCTTTCGGGCGCGGCCAGACAATCAGACGCAAGGACGGGCGGTCCATCCCCATATGCGTAGACAAATCCAAGGCCGCCTTCTTTAGTTCCTCCTCGGGTATCCAGACCTTCACCGAGCAGACGTTGAACGGATGAGGGGGCTTGCCCGCGTAGAAATAAATGACGCCCTCCCGTAGGGGTCGCTTGCTGTGGGTATTCCCACGCTTCGAAGCCATGTTCTGCCTCCAGTTTTGCCAGTGAAGTCTCGCCGTCCTTGCCGTTCTTTACGTCCACGTCGATCACGAAACAGCCAGCCAGGCCCGGCACGGCGCACACGCGGGCGCCGTCCCAATCCCATGCCCGGATCGTGGCCTCGTCTGTCGTTGCGCGCTTTTGCCACTCCGTAATGGGTCTATCGTAACAGGGAAACACCGGCCACCCCGCGGCGGCCCACGCCAATGCACGATCGAGCATTACTTTACTTGTTCCCTTCGTCTGCGTTTTCCGTATTCGCGTTGCCAGGCAAGGCGACGCTCTCTTTCCTCGGCGGTTTCGATAAGACGACGGAAACGGGTTGCAGCAATCTGGCGTTGATACCAAACCCGGTCACGAGGCATTGTACGTGTTCCGCCCTTGCCCTTCTTACGTCCACGGCGCCGGGCTTTAGCACACTCCAGAACTTCTCCGAGCAGAACACGATCGCCTTTCTCCTTCCCCCACCGCGGCAGGATTTTCAGGAAACCGCTTTGTATCCAACGGTTTACCGTGTTGGGATAGACATTGGCCACGCGAGCGGCCTGCCTCACTGTCAATACGCGCTTCGCGTCCAGGCCATCCAGCATAGCAAAAACATACCTCTTGCGCCATAGCTTGTACTTCGGCTATGCTATTGGGGTCAAGTTGAAGGAGGTGTGATGACCCGCGACTACCGCAATTTCCCGCCGCCGCCGCCGCCGCCGCTTACGCCACGTTGCACCGGCGCAAACCACGCGGCCGACTGGTGGCGCTATATGGGTTGCCCGCTACACGGGCAGGACTGGCCCGCAACCAAGGAAGAGGAGAGCAGGATGAAGCAGATTGATTTTTCCAAGCCGCTGTGCAAGGTCGGGAAGACTTCTGGCCGTAAGGACGGGCCGGTAGAGGTTATCAAAGAAGGTCTTACACTCGTGCGGTTTACGGGCGCGCTGCATGTGATCGACGAGAACGGCAGGATCGAAGGCTACGCGGTCCAGCCGGGAGACGGTACGCTGTGGGTCGAAAACGTGCCGGAGCCCAAGCGGGAATACCTGCACCTGTATCGTCGCGCGACCGGCGAGTGGGTGATCGATACCGCGGGCGGCAGCCCGCTCTTTACCAAGGAAGCGGCGGAAAGCCTGAGCCGCATGTGGGCGCGTAATGCGGACGCGAAGAACACGGTTGTCGTCAAGGTGCCCGTGTGATGAAGCACAACTTTCGCATGGAACTTGTGGTCACGCGGACGAACGTGCTGGGCGCCGACTTCGATGACGCCCTGGCCAAGTTGCGGGAGATCGAGCAGTTTGCCGCCGCCCGCGGCCTGGTTGCCCACTACGCCGTGTCGTTCGTGCATGGCGCCCCTGAACCGATGGAGAAGAATTGATGAAGACGATCGACTGGACGAAGCCCGTTCGTTTTACCACGGGCGACCCTTTGAAGGTTATCGCCACACACAGGGGAAAGGCTTTTGTCACGTGGGGGACTGCGGCCACGGCTCACTCTGTTGCGGAAGACGGCCGGGTGGAGACTGTTAATGGTTATTACGTCGAGAACGTTCCGGAGGAGCCCGCGGACACCATCTGCCTGTATCGCTGCGGCGGGAAGTGGTATGTCAATGGGTTCAGACAAAACGGAAAGCCGTGGGCGCAGAAGCAGGTTGCACCGCGCAGTGTGTGGGAAGCCGAGTACCCCGGTGGTCTTGGCCCGGATCGTATGCTGGTGAAGGTGCCCGTCTAAAGTGAAGCTGACGCTTAATGGCGACACCTACCTGTGGGGCGGGCGCGAAGCTGAAGTCGAGACACTGGCCAAAGAAGCGGGGCTAACCCTCTCGACGACGGCTTCGCGCTCGCGCGGCCATAACGTGTACTTCACGCCGGAGCCGCACGCTGTTCTGCATCTGTGGAACCATGCGGACGAGAAGGCCAAGGCGGCGCTCCAGGCTCTACGGACGGAGTGGGAGCGCTCCAATCTGAACGAAGCGCCACCGGGGTTTCAGGTCCCAGTGCCGGAGTTTTGCGAGTTGATGCCGTTTCAGGTGGCGGGCGTACATTATGCAAAAGACCGAAGTAACTGCCTTATTGGGGACGCACCGGGTCTTGGTAAGACGATCCAAGCCATCGCCCTGGCTAATCTGCGAGGATGCAAAAGGGTCCTTGTGGTTTGTCCAGCCAACGTCCGACCACAGTGGGCACGCCAGATTAAAATTTGGTCTACGCTGCCGAAAGTCGTCGTCTATCCGGTGTTCAAGTCTTCAGACGGGGTACACCCGACCGCGAACTACGTCATCACGAGCTTCGAAGTAGCCCGTGACGGACTATGGGACACACTACGCTCTTACAATTGGGACCTGTTGGTGATTGATGAAGGACATTATCTCAAAACCCCTGACGCCGCCCGAACTCGCGCATTGTTCGGAGCTAGTCGACAAAGCAAATGCCGCTATGCGGGAACTGGAGGCATTTCTGAACGGGCGGAACAAATCATTGCCCTCACTGGAACTCCGCTTCCCAACCGACCGCGTGAGTGCTTCACCCTCGCAAATGCGCTTGATCCTTCGTCTATTGACTGGATGAATTTCAACACCTTCAAGGATCGTTTCAACCCTGGAGGCAGCGACCGCGAGACAGGCGCGACGTGGGAGTACGTCTCCCGGTTGCCGGAGTTGAACGCCCGTCTGCGCTGCAATATCATGGTGCGCCGTTTGAAGGAGGACGTGCTGAAGGACCTCCCGGCCAAGCGATACGAGATCGTGCCGGTGGAGACGAACGGTGCGATCGCCGCGGCCCTGCACGCAGAGAAGATGCTGGATTTTGACGAAGAGGAAATGCTGCAACGGTCGGGAGGTAAGATTGATGGCGCCATATCAACCGTGCGAAGGCAAATGGGGGAAGCTATGGCGCCTGCCATTCTTGAGCATTGCCTTGTCTTGCTCGACGGCGGGGTGGATAAGCTCGTCGTATTCGCGCACCATCACTCTGTCCTGTCGGCCCTCCAAGGGGGAATGGCGAGACATGGTGTCATTCGTGTGGACGGTTCGACCAGTGCCAAGGGAAAGCACGCGGCGGTCGAGAAGTTTAAGTTTGACCCTCGGATGAAGGTGTTCCTCGGCCAGATGCAGGCGGTGGGTACGGGCACGGATGGCCTTCAGGACGTGGCCACGCACTGTGTGTTCGGAGAGGCGTCATGGGTGCCGGGCGACAACGAGCAGTGTGTCGATCGCCTGCATCGCATGGGCCAGAAAGGTTCGGTCCTAGCGCAGCTCATGGTCGCGCCAGGGTCTATTTCGGAGCGCATCCTGGGGCGCAGCATTTCCAAGGGGCGCACGGTTCAGAAGGTTTTGGATGGAGCGCCGGTATGACTGTTACATGGAAACAACAGGTTGATGTTGCGCGAGAGCAACTAGGCCGAGAATTGACACTAGCTGAATTGCTTGAACTGGCGAAGGACTATAAAATGACCCCGGAAGAAGTGGAGGAGCAGCGCCAATCTTGGGCGAGGCAGGATATGGATTGACATTGGTCCCCAAAATGGCCGATAATATTCCGCTTCCGAAATTCATCACCCCGAGGACAACCTATGCAAGACGTGCCGTTCGTTATCTCCACCCTGTTTTCCAAGACCGTGCAGACGGCTCCGTTTGAGAGCGAGAAGGCGGAAATCTCGGCGCAGTGCAAGGTAGACGAGGGCGCGGATGCGCAGACGACGATCGAGGCCACCATGTCCATGGTGCGCAAGCAGGTCTTGATCGCACTGGGCAAGGAAGCCGGTACGCTGGTTGCCGTGGCGACCGATCCGCAGAAGCGCGGTCCAGGCCGCCCCCGCAAGGACCAGGGCGCCGAGCCGGAGAAGACCGTCGAGAAGACGGCCCCGGTAACGCAGGTCATCCCGGACAAGGAAACCGAGAAGGCCGCCCAGCCTGCGCCCAAGCCGGAAGCCGATGACGACTTTGGCGACCCGGCCGAGAAGGTGAGCGAGATCACCGACAAGATGCTCCAGGAAGCCTGCGCGGCGGCGTCCAAGAAGCCGGGCATGGACGCGGCCAAGGTCAAGAAGCTGTTCAACACCAAGTACGGCACGACGCTGGTCGCCAAGATCAAGCCGGAGGAGCGCCAGGCATTCCTTGACGACCTTGCCGAGACGGTCAAAGCCAACACGCCGAAGGAGTAGGGAATGACCACCCTAGCCGAAAGGAATTGCAACCCGCTAAATCTCCGCCCCTTGCCGGGCGGGGAGAAGTGGCAGGGCCAGGTGGGCGTCGATCGCAACCCGGTCACGGGCGCCTTTTGCGTGTTCAAGAGCAACGCCTATGGCGTGCGCGCAGCGGTCGTCAACATGCGGTCCTACGTCAAGTATTCCGGCGTCAAGACCCTGCGCGACGTCATCTATCGCTGGGCGCCCCCGCCTCCGAGTGGGGAGATCGTCGGGCAGGCCGGTTCCGCGGTCGGCGGCGTGGACATGAACCACACGGAGGCGTATCTGGCGTCCGTGTGCCGCTCGACGGGCCTCCCGCCCAACTTCGATATGACGGCGCTGGTGTCCCCGGAAAGTTCGCCGTACTTTCGCGGCAAGGTTGTGGCCATCGTCTGCGCCATGAACCTCGTGGAGGCGGGCAAGGCCACTGTGTCCTACGAGGAGGTAAAGGAGGGCGTCGACATGGCGCTGGGCCTGCCCAAGGGCTACATTCGGCAGGACGACGGCAACGTGATCCGCGAGGACATGAAGCAGTCGGAGACGCTGAAGATCAACACGCAGGGCCAGGTTGCCAACTTCGCGGCCACGGGTACGGCGGCGGTGACGGCGTTCTCGGCCATCGCGGATTGGAAGATCGCGGCGATCGTGGCCGGAGTTATCGTCGTGGCCGGCGCCGCGGCGGCGTTCTACTTCTGGCGCCTGCGTAAGGACCGCAAGATGATGCATGAGGCCGACATTGCCTAGCAAGCGCGAGGTGATCCCCGACCTGGAGCGCGCGGACTTCTCCTTTGAGGTTCCGGGCATGGATGGCTTGGTACTGCAACTGCCCTACGCCAAGTGGGAAGCGTTCCACGAACGTCTCGGGCAGGAGCTGGCTAAGCGCATGAGGCTGGAGGCGTAGTGTTCGACCTTGCCAAGCTGAAACTATGGGCGATCGGTGCGCTGATCGCCGTTGCGGTTATCGGTATCTTTCTGTGGAGGGTATTCGACGCCGGGCGCAACGAGGAGAAGATCAAGACGGTTGAAGCGGCATTGACCAACATTCGCCGGGCGGCCGAGGCCCGTGCGCAGGAGAGAGGAAAGCCGACTAATGCTGAGGATGATCCTTGGAACCGTGATAATTGGGGCGCTCGCTAGCTGCGCCCCGCGGCCAGTTGACACTTTCTGCACGAGCTACATTCCTGTAAACTATTCTGCATCGAAGGACACGCCGGAAACGGTGCGCCAGGTGCAGGAGAACAATGCTGTGTGGCGGTCCCTCTGCCGATCTTAACTTGCGGCCATGATGCGGCCCAAACTATAACCAAGGGCATAAACGCTGGTGCGTGTAAAATATGTATTCACCGGCAACGCGCGTCTGCCTATTATCGGAACAACCCGGAAAAAGTTAGCGCGTACTGGAAAAGGAAACGGGAGAGTGGGCATGACTGGCGGCGGTTAAATGTAGAAAAAGCACTGTTTAACGGCGCTAAGCAACGTGCTAAAATTAAGGGGCATGAGTTTTCTATAACAGTAGATGATATTGTGATACCGGAGACATGCCCGGTCCTAGGAATTAAATTGCAGCTCGGCGGAGGTAGAACAATAGGCGCAAGCCCCACCATCGATCGAGTTAACAACGCCTTCGGGTATGTGAAAGGAAATATTGTGGTCATGAGCTGGCGAGCAAACAGAATTAAGTCTGACGCGACACCAGAAGAGATAGAGGCATTGGCCAAGTGGGTGAAGAAGCTATGCAAGTAGAACTTCCCGCGCACTCCAAGTTGGGTGCCAGCTCGACGCACCGCTGGTTTCATTGCCCCGGTAGCGTCAAGCTGATCGAGGCTATGGGCGAGGGCGCCAAGAAGTCCAGCACCTTTGCCGACGATGGCACCCTGGCGCACGACATTGCGGCGCGTTGCCTGAAGTCGGGCGAGGACGCCGCGGTGCATCTTGGTGAAGCCGACTTCGCTACGGAGGCGGTATTCAAGGAGGAAGATGCCGAAGCGGTGCAGGTCTACCTTGACCATATCCGCGCGAAGATAAAGGAGTTGGAGGCGGATGGCCCTGTTCGTGTGCTGATCGAAGAACGCTTCCACCTGGCCGAAGTACATGAGGATTTCTTCGGAACGACAGACTGCACGATCATTGGCCGCAGCCAGGCTACCGTGAATGACTACAAGCACGGCGCGGGTATCGTCGTGCAGGCCGAGAAGAACACCCAGCTCATGCAGTACGCGGTGGGCGCGCTCTATGGAACGGAGGCTTGGAATGACGACGCTTTCCCCGTCGAAATCAACATATGCCAGCCCCGAGTTTATGGCGCTGACCCTGTCCGTTCTTGGTGGACAAATGTGGGCGACCTCAAGCGCTGGCTGCGTGATGATTGGCTTGCCGCCGCCCGACGCACGGAGCAGGATACTCCCTTCCTACAGCCTGGTCCGTGGTGCAACTCGACATTTTGTCCTAAGCGTCTAACCTGCCCGGCCATCAAGGAACTACGGGCGCGCGTCCTGACCTACACACCGGAGATCATCAAGGCTATGGAAGATTGGGAGTTGGGCCTTGCGGCCACGGAGACGAACATCGTGAAGGGCTTGGCGAAGGTCTTTGACGAAGAGGTGTTCACGCGCCTGCGGGCGGGTAAGCAGATCAGCGGGTGGAAGATCGTGGCCAAGCGCGCTGACCGCGTGTTCAAGGACGACGCCCCACTGGCCGAGACGTTTGGCGACGAGGCGTATGAGAGTAAGCTGAAGTCCCCGCCCGCGATCGAGAAGCTGGGTCCCGCGGGCAAGGACTTCGTGAAGAAGTACGCCTACAAGCCCGACAACGGCGTAACCGTGGCCCCGGATACCGATGCCAGGTCGGGGCAGACGGTGCGAAATCGTGACGATGTTTTTAAAGGGGCCTTGTAAGCGTAAGCGTAGCGTGGCATAATAGTTGGGTTGAACACTCTTAAATGCTTTGAAAGGCAAAGTTGAAATGGCTGACAAGAAGACACCGTCCCTCGTCGTCATCGGACCCGCCACGCTGGTCCTCTACCACCCCATCCTCACCAAGACCAAGTACGACAGCAAGACCAAGAAGTCTGTTGTCTCGGAAGACGGCAGCTACAATGCCACGTTCCTGATCCCGCAGTCCGACACGGCCACGGTGGAGGCGGTCAAGGCCGCTTACGCCAAGGCCGCGAAGGAAGCCAACTCGGGCGTCGAGTTCAAGGACTGGAGCAAGAAGTTCCAGCTTGGCGAGAAGGTGATCGAGAAGGCCCTGAAGAAGAACCCCGACAAGTCCGCCGATCGTATGGACTATATGCGGGGCATGTGGGTCCTGGAGGCCAAGTCCAAGTTCGCTCCCGACCTGTCCAAGGCGGTGGCGGGCAAGGCCGTGGAGGTTCCCGCGGAGACGGCAGACCGTGAGTTCTACTCGGGCTGCTTGACCAAGGCCGAGATCAACATTGTGGGCAGCGAGATCGAGCAGGGCGAGAACACCGCGCGCTATCTCACGGCCTACGTGAACTTCATCGTCAAGGTGGGCGAGGGCACGCGCCTCGGCCGCAAGTCGCGCGACGACGTGTTCAAGGGCGCCCTGGGCGGGTCATCGACCGCGGACCCCACTTCGGGCGACGAGGACTTTTAAGAGAAGGGAGAGACGATGGTTCGAATCCGTCAGGGATATTTATATCCTTTCGTCTAGAGGTTAAGGATACTCCCGCTACAAACTGATCGAGGGACCAGTATAGCCCCACGCCCGGTGAAAGTCCGGGCATCTTTTTATGAGGGGCCACCTTGCACGTAACGATCGACTTTGAAACCTACAGCGAAGCCGACCTGAAGAAGTGCGGCGCGTGGAAGTACAGCGAGCATCCGTCCACGGAAGTACTGTGCCTGGCATACGCCTTCGGGAATGACGAGCCGAAGTTGTGGCACCCCGGCATGTCGCCCCCGCTAGACCTGTTCGCGGCGATCGAGAAGGGTGCCACCGTGGACGCACACGGCATCACCTTCGAACGCGCGCAGTGGGAGAACGTCTGCGTCAAGCGTATGGGATGGCCGGAGATCGAGCCGCACCAATGGGACTGCACGATGGGTCGCGCGGCCAGCCGGGCATTGCCGCTGGGCCTTGACCAGTGCGCCCGCGCCCTCGGCTCCCCGCTCGACAAGGACAAGCGCGGCAAGCAGTTGATCCAGCTTCTCTGCAAACCACAGAAGCCCAAGAAGAAAGACCCGCGCACCCGCATCCAGGACCCGGAATTACTGGCCGAGTTGTACGCCTACTGCAAGCAGGACGTGCGGGTGGAGCAATGGCTGCGCCAGCAACTCGGTCCGCTGCCCGCCCCCGAACGCCAGGTCTTCATCCTGAACGAGAAGATGAACGCGCGGGGCATCACGATCGACGTCGAGAGCGTGCATAACGCTCTGGCCATCGTGGCGCAGGTCGAGAAGGAAATGACCGCGGAGCTGGTCGAGATCACAGGCGGGCGCATACAGACGGCCAACCAGGTAGCCGAGATACTGGACTTCGTTCGGTGGAAAGTGGATAGAGGGTTGGATGACCTCACGGCAGACACTGTCGCAGCGGCGATCCCTCGCGCGGAAAAAGGCAGCGTCGAGAGAAGGGTCCTTGAGATACGCGGATCGCTTGCCAAGGCCAGCACAAAGAAACTGGCAGGTCTATTGGCGGCCGTCGGCGGTGACGGCCGTGTACGTGGTCTTAGTCAGTATCATGGTGCTTTTACCGGGCGCAATGCTGGGCGCCTTGTTCAACCGCTGAACCTGCCGCGCCCGAAGCTAGACGCGGACCCGGAGGCGCTGATCGAGGCCATCGCCACGCGCGATCCCGACTGGCTGCGCATGATGTACGGCGACCCCATGCAATGTGTGGCCGACGCACTGCGCCCCATGTTCATGGCCGCGGAGGGGCACAACCTCTGCGCGGTCGACCTGTCGTCGATTGAGAGCGTGGGTATCGCGGCCATCGCGGGAGAGGAGAGCAAACTTGATCTATTTCGGCGTGGGGATGATCCTTATTGCGCTTTTGCTTCTGACGTATTCGGTCGAACGATCACTAAGGCTAATGATCCGCGAGAGCGGCAGGACGTGGGCAAGGTGGGAGAACTTGCCTTTGGATTTGGCGGTGGCATTGGAGCTTGGCGGAACTTTGACGATAGCGATAAGTTCGATGACGACGAGGTAAACAACTTCAAGAACGTGTGGCGGCGCAAGCACCCGATGATCGCCCGTCCGCCGTGGGACCCGGAGGTTCGCGAGGGCGAGGCCAGCGTGGGCCTGTGGTATGGCCTCCAGGACGCGGCGCACGAGGCGGTGCTACACCCCGGCAAGCAGGTGGAAGCCTTCGGGGTGAAGTACCAGATGCGGGGCCGCTGGCTCGTCTGCACGCTGCCGTCCTCGCGCAACATCGCCTACTACGATCCCCGCCTGGCCGAGAAGGTCAACCCGCACACGGACAAGGCGGAAGTGGTGCTGACTTACATGAGCCAGAAGAGCGGCCACTGGCAGCGCATTGATACGTGGGGCGGGAAGCTGGCGCAGGGCGTGACACAGGCGACGTGCCGCGATATCCTGGTGCATGGCCAGCGTAGATGCGACCCGGAAATGCCCGTCTTGATGACGGTCTACGACGAGATCATCACGGAGGTAGACGAGGAATTAGGTGTGGACGTGCCGGTTGCCCGCCTGATAGAATATATGACAGCCGATCTTCCGGCGTGGTGCGCGAGCTGGCCGGTCAAGGCGAGCGGCTGGTGCGCGAAGCGATACAGAAAGGATTAATGTGGGACAGCACAAACTCTCTGAGGCGGCGCGGTTCTTCAACAAACTGGATTTCGTGCGCCGCTTGGCCGTCGTTGGCGCTGCGGTGCGCAACAGCCCGGCCAAGTTCACGCCGGTTCCCGCCAAGCCGCGCCGCAGCACGCGCGGCCAGCGCAAGCCCTCCTGGTATACGAAAGCGTGGACCCCATCTCGCATGCGCGATCGCGAGGAGGCGTTCGCCTGATGGGCAAGATGTCCAAGACCAAAGGGAAGACGGGCGAACTTGAAGTGGCGGCGCTCCTCCGTGAATATGACTTCGAAGGCAAGAGGGGGGTGCAGTACCAGGGCGGTAAAGACAGCGCCGACGTCACCGGGCTACCGGGCTTCCATATCGAGGTAAAGCGCACGGAGAAGTTCGCTCTTGAGGCGGCGCTGGCCCAAGCGTACCACGACTGCGACAAGACCAGTTACCCGGTGGTGTTCCACCGCAAAAGCAAGTATCCGTGGGCGGTGGTCATGAACGCACGGGACTTCCTGGCAGTTGTGAAGGAGAAGCACGGCCTAGGCGCTGCGCTGCTGCGATCGGTTCACACTCGGGTAAATCCCCCGGTGATCGTGAAGAACCAGCCGGAAGACAGCGATTGGGAGAGGCTGAAAGAGCGGGTCGCGGAACTGACCAGTGAGAACAGACGGCTCCAAGACGAGCTGGACAGCTTGGCTGATACACGGGAGGATTGCTAGTGGCTAAACTGGATGGGGCCAGTAAGGAACTGTATCCGGGCGAAGCAGTGGGCGTGTTCCGCAAGATCGAGCAGAACCGCCGCGCGGCCGAGCGCACCAACTTCCGCATCACCAACGAGCGGATGATCGAGCGCAAGGTCGCGTCCGGGTTCAAGATCATATACAAGAACATCGGGGGTTTCCGAGGGTGAAGCGCTACCTGTTCTCCTGCATGCAGAACGACACACCCCTGCATCGCCCGTCATGGAACAACCTCGTGGCGCTGGCCAAACACTACAATGCCGAGATCGTGCTATCCCGGTTTGTTTACGACCTGTCCGCGCACAACGACAGCTCCAAGCCGCGAGCCAAGTCTGCGCGTGAAGAACGATCCTGGCCGAAGGACGCCATGCCCTACGTCCGCGACGAGCGCATTGTCGTTGCTCCCGGCCTGGAGTGGTGCGGCGAGCTGCAAATCTTGCCGACAGCCAAACGTCCGATCAGCGGGTTCGAAAGCTATACAGGACGCAACTCCTGCATAATTCCCCATCCCAAGATCGCCCTTGAAAGCGTAGCCTCGGGGAAACACGAGGGCACGAAGCTGATCTACACGACCGGCTGCGTTACCCGGAAGAACTATATCCAGAAGAAGGCGGGCCAGGTGGCGCAATTCCACCATTCCTACGGCGCCCTTCTTGTGGAAGTCTCGGAAGGGGGGTGGTTCTGCCGCCAGGTCACGGCGGCTAACAACGGCACCATGTACGACCTGGACGTTCGCGTCAAGGACGGCAAGGTAACTACGGGCCACCGCGTCGAGGCGATCATTTGGGGTGACGCCCACGTCCGTAAAGCCGATCCCACCGTGGCCAAGCTGGCGTGGAGCAAGGGCGGCATCCTCGATACCCTGCGTCCCAAGCGCCAGGTCTTTCACGATCTTCTCGACTTCCACTCGCGCAACCACCACGAGATCGGGAATGGCCGGATGCGCTTTCGGCGGTACGTCGGGGCGCCGGAAGATGACTGCGTTGGCGCGGAACTGGACGAAGTTGCTGTCGAGCTGGCCAAGCGCAGCCGGACGTGGTGTGAAACGATTGTTGTGGCGAGCAATCACGATGGAGCCCTCCTCAAGTGGCTGGACACGGCGGATTACCGTTCTGATCCACGCAATGCGCTTACCTTCCTTGAGTTGCAGGGGGAGGTTTATAAAAATGAGGCGAAGAAAAACACTCGCTTCTCGGTGTTTGAGCATGCTATGATTAAGCGGGGCGTGCGCGGCGTGAACTTCCTGCGAGAGGACGACAGCTATGTCATATGCAAAGACGCTAATGGGGGCATTGAGCTGGGCATGCATGGCCATCTTGGTGTTAACGGGGGTCGTGGTTCCATGCTTGGGTTTGCCCGCATGGGTCGCAAGTCGTTTATCGGACACGGGCATCGTGCTGGCATCGTGGACGGTGTATGGATGGTTGGTACTAGCAGTCTTCTGGACCTTGGGTACAATGCTGGCCCTGGTGCGTGGTCGCACACGTTCGGAATAGCGCACCAGAACGGAAAGCGGCAGATGGTGACAATCTATGGAGGGAAGTGGCGTGGGTAGTTTGTTCAAGCGTTGCAATGACTGCGGCCATATCGGCGGGCACCATCCTTGGTGCGGCGTCAAGTGGAAAGAGGAGAAGCCTGTGGACCGGTATCCCAATGACCCGCGCCCCTTGAATGAAATTAAGGAGGTATGGCAGAAGCCGTCTTTCGCTGCGGGTTATGACGCGGTAAATCCGCCGCACTATTCCCGCCGCGCGATCGAGCCGTGGGACTACGTGGCCGCGAACAAGCTGGGCTACTTTGAAGGCAACGCCATCAAGTACATTACCCGGTGGAAAGACAAGAACGGGATCACGGACTTGCGCAAGGCCATCCGCTTCCTGGAGAAGCTGATCGAGGTGGAGGAGAAGCTAGTGCGGGATGCGTGGCAGGAGGTTTGTGGCCAGCCAGGACCCGGCAATGCCGACTATCGCGCTGATACCGGAAACCGTACCTAGCAGCTTCGAACGGCTATGCTCCAGCGAGGCAACACGTTTCGAAAGACCCGTGTTGTTCTCCTGGAGCATTTCCTTTAGCTCCTTGATATCCTTCTCCAGGCTGTCGACTTTGCCCTCTACGCGACCCATGGAGCGTTCAAGATGGTAGTTGGCGTCCATTAGAAGTCCGGGGCCGCCGCGTAGAACCCGGCAAACGCTATCGCACTTGTGCCGGTGATGTTGGCGTCCGTCAGGTAGTTGCGGGTGTGGCCGGTTCCCGCGTAGGTATTCCAGAAGAACCGGCACTGCGTTGTGCCAGGGATCAGCTCTGCGTACACCGCCGAAGCCGTACCAATGCCGGTAAGCCCCGACGCGACGCACTGAATTGCCTGTGCCGGAACGAGAGAAGACGCCACAGTCTCGGAGAACACAGTGAAGGGAAGGCCGGTTCCGCGAACCTCTCCGGACATTGTCCCGCCCTTCGTGGCCATGGTTGCCGACCACGCTACGAAAGCGGTATCGCCGTCCTTTCGGCCCTGCACATGACGATCGGAATACGTCTGTGTCCCGGCGACGCTGGCCCCAATCAAGGTGTTTGTGGCCACCTGGGCTTTGCGGTACGTGGCGATCTGCCGAAGGTCTAGCGTGCCTGCGTTGTTGATCGACACAGTGCTGGAGGGATCGTACCCGTCCACTCTGTTGGGATCAACGGCGATGTAGGTAGTCGTCCCGGCCGCGGAACGGAAGAACCCGGCGCTACCGCGCTTGTAGGGATTTACAATCTCCATCGTGGCCGTGCCACTGGCGCCGAACGAGTGGCTGTTATTCGACTGCAAATGCGTCACGCCGCAGTTAACGATACGGCTTTCCGACGTACCGGACCCGATGAAGGCGCGCTGCGCAGAAGAGATAACGGTGGTGAAGTCCGTGATTACGTCCACGCCGTCCAGAACAATGCGAGTGTTGGCGTCTTCCAGCGATACACCCGTGAAGGACGCGCCTGTCGCACCGCGGAACAGAACCTCGCTACCGAAGTAGTGGGTGTCGCCTGTGTCGGTTATACGGGCGCCGTATCCGCTCGCAGGAATATTCAGGACCGTTACGTTGTTGGTCTTGGTCCGAAAGCTGTGCGACCATGTGATACCAGAATTGCCGTCGACTAGGCTGTCGGTCAACGTACAATCTTTCATGTTTGACAGCTTGATAGCTTCGCCAAACGGATGCTCGTATATGTCGTCGATCCGAGACAAATGCAAATTGGAGCAGAAACCTTCGTAGGTTCCGCCCGTGGCCTGCGGGTTTTGAAGATAGATGATGTGGTTGTCGACAGTGTAGTGCGTCGTGTTCTTGGACGTGAGGCCAGTGATGATGCCGTTCTTGTACTGGCTTCCCGTGACTACAAAGTCGCAGCCGTCCGCGGCCACGTTGCGGATTTCAAGACCGTCTGCCTGGGGGCGGTTGTCGTATCCCGTGGGCGAGGCGCCGTCCACCAGCACGGGGCCGCGCAGCGCTACGCACGTGAAGAAATTCTTGACGTTGAAGTTTACTACTTTGGCGCGATCGCTTTCCAGCCAGGCGCCCGCCACGCGCTGCCACCCGCCAGAAAAGCCAAGGTAGCTGGGGGGCCGGAAGGAAGCGTTGCCCCCGCTTGTATAGGGAGTGTAGCCCGTGCTGTCTTGTTCGACGGTAAACTTGGTCGAGCTGACTACCGCTTTGACGTTGTGCGCAGTCTGGTTGAACTCTACCATTCCTGCGATGTTGCTGAAGTAGACCGGGTTTCCAACGATTAGCCCATGCGCCGCCGCGCAAGTGAACTCAGCGTCCGCGGCCTGCGTAATGGCCGTGATGACGTTGGTGCGAGAAGGCACGCGCTCCGCGTTAACATCGTGGATTTCGGAGCCCGCCACGTCAAAGCGGAAGCAGGCGCGATTGATCGTGTACTGCTTGAAAGTCTGCGTCCCGTCGCCGTGCAGCTTGGCGCCGCGCAGGAACAACTCGTCGGTTATATAGAACGTCGAGTCGGGGTCCATGACTACGACACCGCCCAGCGCTCCTACATAATCAAACGCCGCCTGCAAATTGACGGTGTCGTCAGTTGTTCCGTCTCCCTTTACGCCCCAAATTTTTACGTGATAACGGATGCGGGCGTTCGTGAAAGCCCCGCCGTCGAACACCAAGGCATCGCCGGTCACAGGCCCGTCAACGAAGGATACCGGGATATTCGAAGGAACAACGATTTCTTCAAGATACTTGTTGATCCATCCTGACCCGTCGCCTTTTCCCATCAGAATTTTCCCGCTTTCAGGCAGAGGAATACTGATCGGATCGTCGCTGTCGGGATCGAACGTCTCGGGTAGCTTGGGGCTTTGCTGGGCGCGACGGCGAACCTGCTGGGCCAGCATGGTACTGCGATCCAGACCTTCTTCGTTTACGTCGGCCGGGAAGCCGTCGTTGGCCTGGTAATCAATCTCCTGCGTGTAGGGGATTTCGCGGACGATGACGAGATTGTAGCCTGTGGCCGGGGCCACAAGCATGGTGACGGAGCCGGTTTCGCCTTCACCCCCGGACACCGTGAAATTGGTGGTCAAAACCTGCGGCGTTTCCGCGGCGGTGGTCGAATTGACGAGCGTTACCTGGATATCCGTATCGTCGAAAAATACGAACGGGATCGGGAAAACCTGGGTAGAACCGTTCCCGACGTAGCTGATACGGGAGGCGTCGGATGGAACAGTATAACGTACCTTCATAGGCGGGATTGTACCACCTTAGCGCGGCGTTTGTCTAGGCACCAACCCGTACTGGTCCACGATGCCGTCCTCCACCTTGTCGAACAGCCACTTGGTCGCGAGGAAGTTCTGGAGGGGGATCGTCCTGCGGATGGCGTGGACGTCTGCCCCGCTTACCGTGCCGTCCGCCAGGCCGCGCAGCGCCCGCGCCGTGCCGTCGATCGTGGCCGCGGTGGGGCCGCCCAACTGGCCCACCAGGCTGCGCCCCTGGAAGCGGCTGGCGTCCTCCCCGGTGAGGGTACGCTGGACGTTGACGCCCGTAGCCTTGCCAATGATCGTGTCCAGTTCCATGACGCGGGACAGGACGCCGGAGCGGTCGATACTGTCGCGCACCCACATGCGCATATCCCGCTTGTCGTCTACCTTGCCGTCCTTCACGATATCTCGCAGGGCCAAGGACAGGGCGCCCAGCGCTATCATGGAAATTATTGATGACAATGCGTTAGCGTCACGCTGTTGCAGTCCGGCGATCAAGACGCGCTGGTGGGCCGCAAAGCCAAAGCCTTGAAACTGCGTTAGCATGGAGCCGACCGGCCCTTGCGACCACAAAGGGCGGTCGGTGGCGCCGGGTGTAAGGACATTGCCGTCGACATAGCGAAGCAGCGCGCGCTCGTAAGCCGCCCGCGCCTCTACGCCCTTCCACTGATCGGCGTTGGAGAATAAAGCGCCGCGAGTATTTTCCCCCCATATTTCTTTTTCCTTGGCGATTTGCTCAATCTCATAATCACCGATGCCGATAGACCGCATGCGCACGGCCGTCATTTCTGGGACGCTCTTGCCGGTTGTTACTGCATCCACATATCGCAGGATCGTGTCCGCGCCCCGATAAGACGCATGACTTTTCATAATTACGTTCCACGGGGACACCCCAAATAAGATCAGCGATTTGTGGGCTATAATACCGGAAATCATTTCTATCTTCGATTGGCCGGTGTACTTATCCCCGATATCGGCCAGCGCCCCCGCACGCCCCCCCATAACCATATCGGTGATAGTACCGGCGCGCTGGGCTTCCGCGTGGGCCATCTTAATGGACTTGAAGCCATCCATCATGTGGCCGAACAGACCGCCGAACGTATTTAGAACACCATCCGACATAACCATGCGCCCGGCGTCAACAAGCTGGGATATAACGGAGGAGCCCATGAACACAGGAACATTAAGGTTTTTTATAACCTTGGCGATTGTGCGCGCCCCGGCATAGCGCGGGTCCGCCGCGCCCGCGGGGTCGGTTCCGCGGATGCGATGCACCAGCGCCTCGATCGTGCTGCGGTCGCGCTCGTACATGGCCTCGATCTGAAGGTTCTTCTTTTCCAGCGCGGCGATCTCGCGGGGCTTGGGCGGTTGACCTTCGCTCATCTTGGCGTCGGCCTTCTCCGCGAGCGCCGCCAGCATGTCGTTCTTCTCGTCTTTCAGTTGCTTTAGAATTACCGCTACGCCTTCATCCCCGCCCATGATTTTTTGGTAGGCGATATCCGCGGACATAGTGCGAATATATCGCGTCATGACGTTCACGATGTTACGATCCACGAAGTCCGACATTTTGTAGCGCCCATCGGCCGTGCGCCAGTCATCGGGGATATCAAAAGTACGCTCTTTGGCGGAGCCACGCCCTTCGGGAACAGAGACGCGGTCGGGCAGGCGGCCTTCCGGCTGTCCCAAGATTTTCCCGGTGATTATATCCGCGATATCGTCTAGAAACGCTTCATCCACCACTTTATCGCTGGTGCGGCGGAAGCGGTCCTTGACAATCTCACGCCATCCCACAGGATTAGCTTTGATACGTTCATGATGATACACGCGCTGAAGATGGCTCTTGCCCTTCATGGACTTTGCCACGGCTTCCGGGTTCTTGAACACGCCGACGCCCCACTCGGTCGCCAGGTCAGCGAAGTGCTTGTCGATCAGGCGGTGCGCCTTGGCCGCGTCCGTGATGATCTTGTGCGGGCCGACGTCGTTCTCTGTCATGGCGGTGCCGATGGCGTCGTACAACTGGCCGCGCGTCATTACCGGAGCATCGGCCGCCTTCATGGCCTGTTTATAGTCCGACCATGCCGTGTCCGCGATCTTCTGCACCTGCATGATCGCGGGCTCCCCGAGTATTTTGACTTCGGTTTCGAAGTCGTCGGCGTGTCGCGCGCCCTTGTAGTGATCGTCCAGAAGGAGGCCGGTATAGGCGAGGCGGTTGATGACCTTGCGCGACGTCTCGAACATGGACGTCGACATATACAGGGACGGCGAGGCCAGTCCGATCTTGGACAGCTTGGCCGTAATCTCCGCAACCCACGCGGACTTGCGCAGACGGGCCACGAACTCGGAAGCCGGGGCGCCGGGGCCGGTAGCTGCGGACGAGGCGTCCTTCGGGGCGGGCTGCTCCGTGCCCGCGGGGACTTTACTAGATGAAGGTGTTTCAACATTTGCTGAAACCTTCTTTTCGCCCGGATATCGCGCGAAGCCGCGCAGCCAGTCCAGCGGGTCGCCCTGCGGGTACAGCTTCAGCGGGTCGCGCCCTTCGGCCAATTCCTTTTCGAACTGTGCCTGCATACGGGCGATTTCGAGGTTGGCTTCCGCGCGGCCCTTGTTGCCAAGGTTCTGCTCGATCTCGGCCATCGCCGCCTTGGCCTTCTCGATCGTCTTGGCCAGTCGGGTTTCCGCGGCTTCCCACTCCGCAAGCAAGTCCTCGTTCTCGCGCTTGAGGCGGTTCAGCGTGACCTTGGGCTGGAGGCTTTCCTGGATGCTGGCGAGCTGCGCCTTGGCCCCCGGCGTGCCCTCCTTGGCCAGCGCCTCCATCAAGTCACGGGTCGCCTTGTCACGCGGCACGACAGGGCGGGTGATCGGCGTGAGCGGGTCGGCCTCCAGTTTGGAGATACGCTCGTCCGCCTTCTGGATATCCGTGGCCAGGCGGGAGACTTCCTCCAGCAACTTCGGCTGCGTCTCCGCAATGTAGTTCAGTACGTCGTTATCCGTCGCCTTGACGATGTTGTTCCGCGGGATGGTGAAGTTGGGTGCGGTGGTGGTATCGAGGAAACGCCCTACCGCCGTCGTATCGAGGAGCCCGGCCTTGGGCGGGGGCAGGTCGCCAAGGTTGGACGCGCGCAGTACTTGGACGATATCACTCTCGACCTGCTTGCGGACCGTCTCCATCTGCTTCGTGAACTGCGCGATCTCGCGCCGCCCAAGCGTACCCGCCGCGGAGCCTATAACGCCGCCCAGGAGCAAGGCGCCTAGCACGCTGGCCGCGCTCTCCTCCATGGTGCGGCTTACCTGCGTGCCCTGAAGGACGGCCTCCTGCACGCCAGCACCGGCCGCAGCCGACGCGCCCACGCGGGCGAAGGAGCCCAACGCAACCGCCGCGCGCCCGCCCTTGATAAGCGGCCCGGCCACGGGAAGAACAGTCGTAGGGTCGACCACCGCGGCGATCGTGCCAACCAGCCACTCCGGGAGCGGGCCGCTGGCCATCGTCTCCTTGGCAGCCTTCTCGTCTGCGATGCGGGCGCGGATAGCCTCCACGTCCCGGAAACTGTTGGCCTCGTTGAAGCGTTCGCTGTAGCCCTTCTCTTCGGGCGTGAGGAAATCCTGCGCGTCGAACAGCGCCGCGGCCAACGGGTCCGTCTGCGCGAGGTTCTGGTCGGGCGAACCGCGGTCGGCCAGCGCGGAGCCGATGGTGTTCTCCAGGCTGAACGCCGAACGAACCTGCTTATCGAGGCGCGGTAGGAAGCCCGCGTCCGTTCCTTCAGGCTTGTTGAAGCGCTCGGCTACTTCAGGCGCGAGCGGCTGGACTTCCGTTTCGAACGGCAATTACTTCTTCCTCTGCGGCTTGTCTACGAGCGGCTGTGGCATCTGGCTCGGGCGGGGAACGTCGGTGCGCTCCTTGCGCGTGCGGATTTCCGTCTGGTTGGTGAGGTAGTCCTGGCGGGCCTTCAGGTCGCGCTGGATACGCTGCGCGTTGATCTCCTGATAGGTCGGATCGGCCAGCACTTCCGACTCAGTCGGGACCCGGAACCGCGGCATACCCGGTATATCTTCGTACTGCCCGTCGCCGCCCTTGCGTAGCACTTGAATACGCTGTGTCATCGGCTTGTTATCGCGCAGGTCTTGCTCCGTGCGGTTGTCCGCGACCAAGCGGTAAGACGCCAACGCCGGAAACGCGGGGTCCTTGACAAGCGTAATGCCCGCGGCTTTTATCCCTGTCTCGATCATACCCTGATACACCAGCGCGTGTTCTTCTGGCGAGAGGGCTTGCAGGCTGGGCGGGGAGTATTTCTCGATTGGGCGGCGCACCATTTGCGGCTTGCTCCCGGCCGGGTCAAATTCGAGAGGCTTGAGCGCTGCGGCTTCAGGCGGACCGTCTACGGGCGGGGCCTTCTTGCCCACCGCGCCCACCTGCGTAACGCCGAACGTGCTTTGTAGGGTCTTGTTGGCAATCGCTTCGGCCTGCTCCGCGCTACCCGTCCGCATGTAGGCCGCCTCGTACTCACGCTTCCACACACCCTGCATGGCGACGTCCTGGCCGGGCATCGTTACGAAGGGAACATTGCGCTCCGCGAACGACGTCATGGCCGTGTTGACCTTGCCCTTCAGGTCGATCTTCTGAAGTTCCTTCTGGATGGCATCCTTGCGGTCGTTCTCTTCCTGGAGGGTAAGCGGCCCCTTGGACATATGCGTGTCGGCCGCCTGCTTGTACGCCTGCTGTTTGGGCACGCCCTGCTCGATCAGACGCTTGGCCTCGCTGCGCACGATGGCGAGTGTGCCGGTGCTGTCCAGCTTGGCGCCGCTAAGGGCGCGTCCTGCCGTGTTTTCAAGATCGTCTGCGGCTTCCGCGGCAAAGGCGACCTGGCCTGCGCGGCTCTTGTCCGTCGTCTTGTCGCTATTCTCCAGCAACTCCTTGAACGGGCCATACAGATAGCCGCTCGTTCCGGCCACACCGGCCATGATCTTGATGGCGTTGGCGCGCTGCTCCACGCTGCCTTCGACGGCGATACGCCCGATGGGAATTGTGCCGAGTGCGTTGTTGATAGCGCGGTCCGCGTTCTCCTGGCTCTTGAGCGTGCCGGTGTTGAACTCCTCCAGCGCAACCGCAGTCTTGGCCTGCTCGGCCTTGAAGCGCGCTTCGTTGTTATTGAGCGTGCGTACCGCAGTCAGGTAGCCTTCAGGGGAGATAGCACCCTTGGCCTTCATCGCATCCAGATTGGCGCGGTTGTTGGGATTGATTTCCTTGTTGCCGGAATACTGGTCGTCAATGTCGACTAGGAACGTGGCCGCGTTCTGCGTGCGGGCACGATCGCCGTCCGCGCGGGCCTTGCTCTCTTTGTCGTCCACGTGTTTGGACAGGCCCGTGACTACGCTGGTGTCTAGGTGTTCGGCTTGCGCCTTGATGGCCGCGCGAGCGCCCGCAAAGTTTCCCTTCTCCGCGTAGCCGATGACCTGGTTCTTGGCGAACTCATCGGCAGCCTGGCGAGAGAACGCGCGCAGAGTGTTCGGGTCCATCCCGACCTTCAAGCGCTCCATGTCCGCTTGATGCTCGGCCAGATAGGCGTTGGCGTTGCCCGGATCGTTTCTGATCTTGGCCGACGTTGCGTTCATGGCGTCCTTGGCGGACAGGAACGCTTCCTTGCTTACCGCGTCCTTGCGCAGCTTCACACCGATCAACTCGGCGCCCGCGGTGTGGCGCGTCATGCGCCGCTCAAGGTCGTCCTTCGCCGCGGACGTCGTGATGCCGGACGTCTCAAGGGCGCTCTTGGTGGCGTCGCCCCAAATCTGCTTGACCTTGTCCTGGTAGTCCGGGGCCATCGGGTCCAGCTCGGCCATGGCTTTTTCGGCGCTCGTCACCGCGCTCGTCTCGGCTTTCACCGACGCGACAGCATCACGCTCCGCGTTGGCCTTCTGCACCATGTCCAACGCGACCGCCGCACCGGCCCCGATATCCGCCGCGGTCGTGTTCTTGAAGCCCCCTACATTCGGGCCGCCGCCTGCTACGGCGCGGGCGCGGTTGCCGGTGCTTTCGAACTCCGTTCCGGGGAGGCGCGTCGACTTATTGGCCATTTACCACTTGATCTTTTTGGCTTCGCCGTACAGGGAAGAACCACCGGGGATAGCGCCCGTGATGCCCTTCAGTAGCGCGGTATCCGCCGCCTGCTGGCCTGCCTTCATGGCGAAGCCCGCCTTGGTGCGGAGGACGGACTGCCGCGCCTCGCTGTCCTGGATCAGCGACAGGCGCTCGGCCGCAAACAGGCCCTCCGTGGACGCAAGGTAATCCGGCTCCGACCCGCCGCCCTGCGCAGCCATGATGGCCCGCGTGCGCGAGATAGTCGCCGTGCGCTCGCGCGTCTGCGCGTCAAGATCGCGGTTCAGGGCGATCTTCTCCTGCTCGGCCTGGAAGTTGAAGAAGTCGCGGTTATAGGTGCCTTCGTCCCGCGCCTGCCCAGCGCCCATGACGCCGCCCGCGATGGAGCCCACGGCGGATACGCCCGCCATAACGGCGGTAATGGGGTCGTGTCTAACGATCATTTACCCACGTATCCATAGTACCTTCTTCGTCCACTTTAACCTTTCGGAGCCCCAATAGCAACATGAAGCGCTCGCCGTCCGGATTGTTGCGATCGACCCGCGCCCAGCAATGGCCGTACATTTCCAGCATGGCCCGCGTATAGCGCACCAGGCGGACCATGTGGCGCTTCAGGTCATGCCCAAGGTACGCCCAAATCTCGCGGGTATCTGTGGGGCCAAGCGCGGCCACAGGCTTCCCGTCTACCTCCATCGTGAAGGAAAACGGGCTGTCCGTGAGCGCGTGAAGCACGAGCGGGTTGGCGTGAAACATCGGCTCCGCGTGCGCGTGACGCGGCTGCAACTCGATATTGTAGAAGTCGGACACCCGCAGCGGGCGGAACTTAATTTTCACCGCGCGCCGCTCTTTCCGCTGCAAAGAAATCCAAGATCGGCTCACTGGCTATTTTGGCGCGTATAAACTCTTTCATTTCCGGCGTGTACCTCCCGTCCCCTACCGCGTCGGGGTCCTCCCCAAACTTATCCATGAACTCCGCTTTCCATCGCGTAGGGTGGTTTTCAGCCTTTCCCGCGCTTCCCCAATGCGGTGAGCCATCTGCGGATGGGCGCGGGGTGTCTCCTGCGGCCCATGCTTTTCGGTAATCAAACGACGGGTCCGTGTCGGTGTTCGGCGGCCCGCCTACATTTTTCTCGAAATTCTGCCGCCAATCTCTAATCCCCGGATCAAAAGCCATGTCCACTTGATACTGCTTCTCCTGCTCCGGGGGCAGTATCCCAACCCGCGGGCCAGTTAAAATCGGCAGAATGGCTTTAGGGTCGTACCTAACCTTCATTGAGCGTGAGCCTCGGCGCCACCGCCAGCACGGTCATGGGCAGCGGCTGCTCGTTCTCGAAATACACGGTCGGCTCGGTATCCCAACTGCTTTCCATGTTTACCGTCTTGGTCCCCGTGAACAACGGGGGCGACTGGTCCATGGGGCCGTTGCCTTCGCGCAGGTTTACCGGCTCAAGCGCGCGCTCAAGCCCGTTGCCCATGGAGAAGGAACCGCCCACGGTGTTGTGCAGGACCACGGCGACCTTGTCGATCGACACCGGCTGGCCCTGCCCCGTGCCCAACCTGCCGCCCGCCGTGAAGCGCTGCGTCTCCCCGCGGTACGAACACGGAAGGCCCACGGCCACGATGGACGCGCGCCGGATAAGCTCGATCTCACCGCCCGTCACCGTGCGGTTCGGATGCACCATACCATCGGCCAGTATCCATACCTCAAGGCCCTCAAGGTGATCGAGCCCGGTGATCGTCGTGACTTCCTTGCGCACGAGCGCGGAGTTGTAGTTGGTCACGGACGGGTCGATCACCGTGCCGCGGTCCGCCCAACCCGTCGTGTCGATATAGTCGCCCGCCGCGTTCTTCAACTTGAACGTATTGGCGGTCTTGTCCGACACGATAGCGGACAGGCGGTCCATTTCCGCTGGTCCCTGCGGGGCGCGCAGCTTCACGCGGTCGCCGTCCAGGAAGCCGTGCGCCGTGGCCGTGAACACGCCCTCTGTCGCCTGTGTGTAGCTGGCGAGGAGAACCGGGTTATCGAACTTCAGGCCAACGTCCACGAAATAGGCTTCGTCGAGCGCTCGGATTTTCTCGTCCGTAGTCGCGCGCTCGTAAGACAGCGCCGGGCGGTACTGCTTGTCCATGTAGCAGACGTACTGTTTCGTCGTGCCGTCTACCTCGATCGTGGCCAGGAACCACAGCTCTTGCGCCGTGGCGTCCGGGTTCTGGCACACCGCGATATCGTCGACCAGCGCGAGGCCATTGCCGATGGAGTGCGGGTGGACGCCGATGACCTTCTGGTCCGGTTCGTAGGTAAGGCCGATGATCGAGCCGTCGCCATGCACCATCCAAATAGTACTGTCGGGCGATGCCTGGTAGGCCATGCGCAGGATGCCGCCGCGCCCGTTCACGTCCGCGTAGGGAACGTCCTCGGCCAGGAGGAGTAGGTTGCGCGAAGAGAAGTTGTCCTTGACCACTTCGTAGCGCAGCTCGTACAGCTCGCGAAGGTTCTGCTGGATGAAGATAATTTGGTTGTCGAACTGCACCGGAGACTTGAACGCGCTGCCCCGATACGTGGCCGAACGGATGACCGTGGCGTTGGGTGTCAGCACACCCGCAGCATCGGACGAGAACATGCGGAACTCGCCGCCCGCCGAACCGATGGCCATGTAATCGTTTTGCGAGGCAAGCCACTGGATCGTCTGGAGGCGCTTGCCCTGCACGCGCTTCACGATCGCCTTGTCGTCCTGGTTGATCGTCGGCGTCGTGCCGTAGCTTACACCCCGATCGAAGTTGTCGTAATCGTCCGACACGGAGCCAACGATAACGTCCGGTGCCGTGCGCGAGCCCGCGTACCACAAACGCCCGTCGTGAAAGAGGACAGCGCGAGGGCCGTCCGTGTCGGAGAACAAGCCCAGCGCCCAATCGAGCGTAGCAGTGCCGGATGACGCGGACGGATCACTACCCGCGTGCAAGACGGTTAATTCGGCCGTCGTCGTGCTGGTCACTGTCGTAATCTGGTACACGCCGTCGAACCACCGGATCGTGCGCCCCACGTCTTCGGCGGAAGTAAGCCCGCCCGGTTTGGGGACCGCGGAGAACACCACGGCCAGCGGCGGACCGTTGTTGATCGTGCAAGTAACCGGCGTGATGTTCGACGGCTGCATGGGCGCGTGGCCGTCCTTCCACGCCACCTTGGTCCAGGTAAAGGACGTGAGGCTGGTGCGCGTCAGCTTGTACGGATGACCATTAGGGTGGACCATATACATGACGTCGACCTGCTGCGCAGTACGAATGTCCTGCTGTTCGTCGTTGCCGTAGGTCGTCACCGTTTCCAGCGGCGTACCGGGGCTACTCTCCACGAGGCCGTGGTTGGCGTAGTAGCGGATATAGTTGTGCCCAACCTCCATGATGTACTGCTGGTCGGACGCGACGTCGAACGTGATAAGGGCGTTCTTCGTGCTGGTGCGGTTCTTGACGGCGTTTACGAAGATCGAGCCCGACCGGCGCATGAACCCACCATGGGGCAGGATCGTACCATTGAGCGCCTGGCGCATACCCTGGTGGTACTGCTCGATATCGTCGCGCGCCCGCAGGCGGCGGGTAAGAAGGCCCGCCGTGAAGTTCGACTGGATCGGATTAGCGCGCGCCATTACAGCCTATTACCCTTACTAATGTTCTCACGCTCCGTTAGGACTTGGAGGTTCCAAGGGACATGCAGCCCCCGAGCGTGCTTGCCTTGAAGCGGGCAGACGTGGTCGACTTCATGATTAATTCCAGTTTGTGTAGTACGCGCCGCAGATATTTCATAGAATTCCTGTATCTGCGCGTGGTGGATGGCCGTTAACCACACGGGGGTTGCTTTCTTTTGAGCCGCGCGTCTCTTTGCAGTTTTTGCCGCGTTCATTGCGGGGTTCTGCTCGCGCCATTTTCGCCCGTATTCACGTGTGGTTTCCGGGTTACGTAAGTAACTTTGACGGCAATGAAAATTATGCCACTCTGGATTATCTCGCTGCCACTGCGCTTGATACGCTCGCATCTTCTCCCGATTAGCAGCTTTGTATTTTGCGCCACTCGCACGAACCCGGGTCGGGTCCGCCGCGTACCGCGCCCGGCGATAAGCGTTATGACAAGGCGCGCACCAAATATGATCGCGACTATGCTCCGTCACCTTACACTTGGAGCAAATCCTCATACGACCGGGCCGATCCTCAAGGGGTAATTGTCCGAAAACCGAGCGTCTATCCATTCGCTGGCGACCAAAACCTCGGGGGTATTCTGGATCGCGCCCTTGAACTTGGCCTGCTTGGCGGCCTGCTCGCGGCCCTGCACGAGGGCGGTGTAGCGATCGGCGCCCTTGGTCATGTCGTAGAAGATCGTCGTGGCCAGGA
>Ga0208147_1000023_pt1 | contig 43303 bp, 46 predicted proteins | sample DEB3_08_DNA_FD_184520 | JGI IMG/M metagenome (GOLD analysis project Ga0208147, IMG submission 184520) | Aqueous microbial communities from the Delaware River and Bay under freshwater to marine salinity gradient to study organic matter... | ecosystem: Environmental > Aquatic > Marine > Coastal ... | reverse complement strand
TCTTTTCTTATGGTTGTATCCCGCCATGTAATCGGGTTGGTTTGGGAAACGTGGTTCAGGTCTTCCTAGCATTGAATCTTCTTTCCCCATCTTCATCCATTCCCGCCATGTAGCCCATACCTTACCGTTTGCATCGATTCTCATAGTGTCTACTCCTTGGTTAGGCCCATTGCTGCATCATACCCACTCATGGAAGCAATCCATATGCCATGCGAAAACTACTGATAACTCCGCGTTATTCCTCAGGTTACGCCTTAGGCTACTTTGTGCGGGTGTGGTATCAATCCCACAAGTGTGTCATTGCCATGTGTGGAAAGTGCAACAAAGACTATGCCCTGAGGTTATTCTACGGATACTTGACTAGGTTACTGTAGATTGAAAACGCATTGATACACCCGATGTCAGAAAGACATGCGAATGTACCACATTGTTGAGTAATCTAGTCGGGAATCGAAAAAATAAGGACCGATAGGGCTTTATAGCCTTGTCGGTCCTGTGAAACGGATACAATATCCCTTGGTTAGCCAATGATTACAAGGGTTTATGTGTCTTTGTTGCTGGGTTTGTTGCTTAGTTATCCACAAATCGGGGTTTCCTGGTGTCTATGCAAGTCTAATGCCCAGCGTTGTCAACAGGTTATGAACAGGGTACCCACATGGGGGAAGCCGGCAGCGATGCTATAGGCGGTACCCTAAGACATTTTTTCGCCAAATTATCCGCGCTGTTCTGTGTGGTCTGCCTGAGGTACAATCGAGGTCGTCTACTCTCGGGGAATGCAGCCCTTCCGGGCGTCCTACCTACCCTCGCTTCCCTCTCCCTCAGGTGACCTTCACAGAACACCAACAGGATAACCAGTTGCTAACATCTTCCGAGTTACCCTCAGAATACCCTCAGGAAACGCTGCCGTGCCCCTACGAGCGACGATCTCATGAAACCCGATGTAACCCTCAGGGATCGCTATTGGGATGCACCTGAGGGTCATTGATCGTTATTAAGCTGGGTCGTATGTGGCCCGGAACACATCGTCCTTGCAGGCGTACCGCTCACCCTTGACTCCGGTGATAATCCAATCACCAGCCTCATAGGGGATGTCTATGCCATGCAGAACATCATGGACCGATCCGGCCACAGGCATTTGAACTGCTTGGATAACCACAGGTTTCTTCCGATAATCACTCATTGAGGTCTCTTCTCACGCGATACGGGCCTATGTTGACGAGGCCCATCTGTTGGTCGATCTCACTGGACTTCACGATCTTTGCAGGTCGTTTACGTGCCCCACAGGTTAAACTGTGGAGGTAACCTTGGTCATGACTATAGCTACAACCACAGTCTTTACAGTGGTATACCTTCAATCTACTTCCTTTAGGTTCTTCTTGTAGTCGTCTGGTCTTCAGGTGTAACTATAGAAGTAACCTAAGAAATAACTATATAATAACTATATAAAATTATATAAGTAACTATATAGTATCTATAGAGATACATGCCCCTCTACAGGTCCAACCCATTAGACTTCAACGACGATTTCCAGAGTAATTACGCGAGGTTGCCCATCGATTGTTCGGTGTCCTCCGATTCCCACCAAAGACTTGTTGACGAAATCGCTTCAGTTCGTCGTTCAGGTCTTTGGCGGACTGCATCTTTTTGGATTCTTCGATGTCCTTCGACATCTGCTCGACCCAATACGCAATCGCCATAGCCAAGGCATCCAGCCGGTCGTCATGGGCCAGGGCACCCCGCTCCTTGGTGATCCGGGTTAACTGGTGGATCAACTGGTACTTGTAAGCGTGGTCACTTCCCCGCTCTTGGGTCGAGTCGTAGTCGGCCTGGATGACGGAGCGGTCGATGATGAGCTTGTGTTGGTTCATCACCGGCTCAAGGGTGTCGATGATCCGCAGTTCCTTCTGCTTCGAGTGCTTGACTTCCTCCACGAAACAGGGGTGGGACTTCTTCAAGACCGGCTTAAACAACGCTGTGAACATCCCGTCTCCGAAGTTCTCTTCAATGACGATGTGATTGACTTGGAACTTCGCGGCCATCTTCGCCAAGACCTCAAGGTTCTCCTCCTGGTAGCCCCCGGAGAGACCCCCGCAGGCCACCACGAAGAGTTGCCCGTTGAGCATCTTGACAACGGCGTAGCCTAGCTCGTCCGCACCCCGACCGCTCGGGTCGATAGCCATGACGCAGCCGGTGTAGGGAAGCCACTGAGCTTGTCCCTGAGGTCCACTCCCGGCGAACGCCATGGGCTTGTAGAACTTGTCCCCGGTCATCGCCACGTTCGGGAGATCGTTGATGATCAACTCGGAGTCTGCGGCCCATACGACGTGCTCCGGGGCGCGATCCGGGTTGATGTCCATGACGATCAGATCGCGGACCTTCAGGGGGAACTTCTCGATGTCACTGAGGGACGTGTTGAGCATGAACTGAAGGGCGAAGCCTGTTTTGCCGTAGCTGGCTTCTCGCTTCTTCAGGTCGAAGTCGTTGAACCGCCCCGGATCAGTGGGCTGACCCTCCTTCAGGCGACCCTCGCGGATCGCATTCAGAATGAACGGGGCGAGCTTATCCCCGAAGTATGGAAGGTCTTTCTCCTTCGGCACGCGGGCGGTCCACACATGGACACGGAAACCGCGCTCGGGGAGTTTGTTGTAGACACTCTGTTCGTGCTGCGGTGTCCCCAAGAAGACAATGCGGCATCCCGGCTCAGGCTTGATGATGGCGTCGAACTCCTTGATCTGCTCCGCGAGCTTGTCACGCATCATCTGCGTCTGTGAGTTCGCCGGCACTTCGATGTCATCCGCGACGATCAGGTTGGCGCGGCTCCCGGTAAGCTGCGAGGTGATCCCGAGGGATTTGACGGAGGGTGCGTGCGAAGCTGGGGCCGGTCCTACGTCGAAGCTGATCTTACTGTCCCGCTGTTCATCGCGCGGAGTGAGGTGCCGCAGTATGGGCATCTCCTTGATCAGCCGCATGACGAAGGTACTGAAGTCGTCGGCCCGCGTCTTCGAGGCGGAGACCACGAGGATATTCCAATCGGGGTGGTGGTCGAGTGTCCAACAGACGAAGGCACTGGTGATCCACGACTTCCCCACCCCACGGAACGCCTCGATCATGTCACGGTCGGTACCGTGGGCGAGGGCCTGTGCGATGTCGTATTGAATGGGGGTTGGGGCAGGGAGACGCAGATGTTTCCAGACGAGGTAGAGGAAGTTCCTAAAATCCTTCGGGGTCTTCGGTTTGTAGTCGTGCATCAGATTGGATCTGTAGGTGGGCCGGGAGACCATCTAGTTCCTGTAGGTCTTCCACGAAGGGGAGAGCGTCAGTCACCGGGGGTTTCTCGGGATCGATGTCGAGCGGATCACGGTCGATGCCATTGTCCCTGAGGAACTGACGGATCGTGTTATACATCGCGGGGGAGGGCCGCTTGAACACCGGCTTCCCGCTGATCACGATAGGATTTCCCTCGTTATCAAGCAGCGGTTCCCCGGTGTTGAGGATGTCCTCGAACTCCTGGGCTAGGCGTTCCCGCAGCCGATGCAATTTTGTTCGGGCCACAGTGCCCATAGTGCGATCTCCTTACCAAAGGCGGTTTGTCCGCCTGGGATATCGTAGTCAGCAGGGTCATGTTCGGTCCCAGGAAGCCATTGCTCGACCTCCTGGGACCACTCGGCTATTTGTGAAACCATTGCCACACCGCAGAGACAGCGGCGGCAATCCCACCAGACCACACGAAGTTGGATGCGAAGGCACCCTTCCAGTAGTTCTGTTGAGCTTCGAGCTTCTCTACGACATCGGTCAGTTTTGCGACGGTGGCGGTGAGTTGTTCGACGGTGGCGATAAGTTTACCCTCTTCTAGCGGCCCCATCAGCCCCTCGTCTGTTTTTCCCACAGTACCCACGCGACGATGCCTTGCCCTGCGGTAAGGACACCCATCTGCTTGATGAACCAGAGGTCCGTCGCAGCAAGGTCTGCGTTGATAGCGGTCATGATTTCCGCAGCGGTACCTGGATAGGATTTGAACCGCTGGTCAATAATAAGTGTTCCTGGCATTATTGCGTGACCTCAATAAGGATGGTGGGTGAATGCGTGCCAGAGGTAGCACTCGACACACTCTTGATGGAGAGCAAGTCACCTGAGGCAAAGGTAACCGAATGGGTGAGATCCGCTTGAAGTGTGTCGGGGTTGGAAACCGTTACACTCAAGGCCGTGTCTACCCCGTTCTTCCGCAGAGTCAGTGTGAAATTCTGACCGGCTGCTGGTGTCGAATCGAGGGACACCCGCATGTTTCGCACGGTACAGGCTGGCATGGGGATCTGTACTTCAGATTCGGTGGCACTAGGGGCATTACCAAACCCACCGCAGTAGCGTGTGGTGTTCTGCGCTTGATCGAGTGCGGAGAATATGGTGACTCCGGGGTGATACGTGTTCGGGGACGTAGCGTGTTGGAGTACACCAGCCCTTCTATGTAGATAGGACACAATCCCATCAGGGGAAACAGGTGTCCAAGAGAACGAGAGTAGGTCATTAGCCGACTTGACGTGCTCCTGCTCCCAACCAGGCCACCACCCCTGTTTAGGCCCACCATAACTAGATGAGTCTGAGGGCGCACTCTGTAGTACAAGACAGCAAGCCGGTAGGGGCACCTGCATCTTCCCCTCCGTGCCGTTGACAGCGATTTCACCCATCCACACAGGGGTGGTATTAACACCATTGTATGCCACAGGTAAAACACCGTGAACCAGCGGGCGACTGAGGCTTTCCGGCTGGAACATCTCCACAGTTATCGTGAGGTCGATGGTACTACCTGTAGTGGCACTTGCAACACATTTGATCCCAATGACATCACTAGGACCAAAGAGGGCTGAGGCGGATAAGTCAGACGCCGATGTAGATGCGCTGGTGATTTGACACGTTATCGCAGTATCCTCAAAGGTGGTGGTGCCGGTACTGTAGTCAATCTTCCCCCGGCGAACCGTGAAGGTAAACGTCTGACCGGCAGGCGGGGCAGCACTTGCATGTACCCGCAGATGGCCTACGAGAACAGGGAACGGGATAAGGTAGCCCCCATCTGCTTCAACGGTCTTCGCACCATTCCCCACACACGCACCGTACCCGGTACTGTTCTGTGCTTTATTGAGAATACCCCACTTCAGGATATGTACCCCAGGAGTGCCTATGGCATCCCAGCTAGGGTTAGCCGAAGCGCCACCGCTCACCAGCGGGGCACCAACCCGGCCAACTGCCAGCCGTTCCCAGTTAGACGCACCTTTGTAGATCACGTCTCCCTGTGTGCTGGCTTCATCCGGTAGGCTCGGGACGATACGCCACGCAGAGCCATCCCACTCTTCGATCTGATTGGTGGTGGTGTTGTGGCGCACCACGCGAGTTGTCGTCGGTGACGGTCTCCCCGCCGTTGTACCTGCCGTGAAACTGGTGGGTTCCCAGGCAAGAGGCGGGGTTGATCCGGGGCGGGCGACGAGGACATAGTTGTCCAGGCCGATCCCGAGGCGAGCGGCCACACCAACCGCCGAAGCGTAGAGAATATCCCCTACGGTTGTCATCAGGTTCTTAAAGCCCGCTACCCACGACACCTTCCCGGCAGCGGCGTCATCTACTTGGAGAAAATTCCCGCTTGTACCTTTACTCAACCAGCGCACACCTTTGGCATCAGCGGTATCTCCAATGAGCAACCCACCATCAGCCGGTGCCGTGATTGCGTTCCACTTAGAGTTTACGTCGTAGACCCGCATGGTCCCCTTGGCGACGGAAGCCCCAAGCGTGGCATCAGAGTGGGAGTCGAGGGTATGGCCGGTTGGAAACGCACTCTCCGCTTGCTCGAAGTATTCCTGAGCAATGAAGAGACTCTGTAGGTTCGCGGTATCAAGCTCGGAGGCAAACAGCACCGAACCGTCCCCGTAGTCTACGAGCGGTACTTCGCGTGGTGTCACTCGCCGGATCTCGATGTTCAACGTCCCCGCAGCCGGGGCGACCGTGAACTGGATGGTTGAGGCATTCGGCCAGGTAAAGGCCGTGACCTCGACACCACCCACGTAACAATGCACATGAGTCGAATCGATGTACTGGAACGGGACGGCGAAATTTGTCGTCGCCCCGTTACCAGAGTACTGTACGTAAGAAAGAGCCATTAGTGTGTTATTGTCCGAAGTTGAGGATGTCTTTTACACGGTCGGTCTTCCCATGCCTGACCGCCTGCTCATTCCGCTTGTCCTGCCGCACCATATCCCTGAGGCTGAACGCGAGGGCACCGCTGCGGTATTGCTGATCGTATTCCGTCAGCATGTCACGCAGGGCTTTCTCGCGGTACCGCTCCTGTTCATTGCGGATCATCACGACACGGTTCCCGGCGTGGTACATGCTGGTCCCGTCCGTGCCGTCCTTATACCGCTGTGACTCCATGACCTGTTCGAGTTTGTCGTGGAAGGTCTTTCCACCGATCTCGACCTTACCGATCAGTTCGGTCCAGCGGTCGTAGGGGGTCTGTCCGGTGGCGTTCTTGAGCTTGGGGTCACCGAGATCCACCACCCCGAGCTTGACATCAGGCATCGTGAAGCGGGCTTCCACTTCACTCCGCGAGAGACGGGCTAGTTCGTTGCGAACCTTGTCCTTCTCTTCACTCTGCGGGAACGGATCAATGTTGTTCCACGGATACCCCATCGGGGCCACCCGCTTTTCCCCGAAGTAGTCTCGCTTGGCCTCTACCTGAGAGGACATGCCGGGTGTCTTCGCCATCAGCGCATCGGTGACCGAGCGAATCTCCTTCAGTTCATCGTTCCCGGTGTAGAGGTTGAGGTAGTTCGGGAGGTACGACGCAGCCCGCATCTGTACCATCCGCTTCGCCTGTTCCTCTGCGGTGTAGCCGCCACCGAGCATCGACGCCATTTCAACCACACCCTGTAAGTACGACTTACTGGATAAGTTCTTCGCAATGGAGAGTGCGGCGGATGTCGCCCAGTTGTCGCGCTCAGTGTCCGTGATGTGTTGACCGAGGTAGGCAAAGTCAGCCGCCAACCCGAAGAACATTCCGACCGGATCAAGACGCTGGAAAGACACGTATTCCTTCTTTCCGTTCTCGCCCTCGAAGACGATGCTGTACGGTTGCCAGCCACTTTCCATCTGCCGGTTCCGCATGTCTTTATCCCCGAAGGCTGACCCGGTGATACGGCCTTCGTAGGCCATCATGATTGCGGAGGTCCAGAGCATTGACCCAGTGGTGAGTCGGCCTACGAATGCGGTCTTTTTCCCCGGATCGGTCTCAGCCCCGGTCAGGATGTCCATGCCCTCCTTCTTCAAGGCGGCAATGGGCGGGGTGTAGTCACCCGCTGCACGGAGGATGTTCGTGGGAACCTTAACGAACGGTAAGACGGAACCACGTAACCATGGGTGGCTTGACGCGAGCCGCTGGATGCTGGCCCCGAAGTTACCCCAGTCGGTGTAAGTCTTGATGCCGTTAAGGTCTTGCGTGAAGGTGACCTCCCGAGCGTACTGTTGCGCGGCACCATCCGCACCAACACCCGATGGGCTGAATGCGGCGTTGAACCGATCTAGCTTGTACTTCTCAACTTCGCTGATCTTGGTGGTCGTGGTACCATCGGTGTAATCCACCATCTTCTTTGGATCGAGCTTCCCGCCCGTTACGAGATCAGAGGCTTCCCTGGAAGCGTCGGCCATCACCTTCGAGCGGTAGTTCATCTGCTTAAAGAACTCATCTTCCGCCTTCAGGAACCGCCCCGGAATACGGGCCACGGTCCCGAGGAAGTTGACGCCCTTCCCGAAGAGAGTGTCCCCGCTCATGGCGACGGCTTTCTCGGTCATCTGATCCGTACTCTTCCCCGGATCAAGGATCGCCTTCTCGGTTTTGAAGGACCGTGCGGCCATCTCCATTGAATCAAAGATGTTCGTTCGCAGTCCGTTATAGAGAGCAAACCCCTCGCGGATCTGCTGTGGATCGCGAAGGATCGCCCCACCAACAACCTTATTGAAAGGCATCAGGAGTGATTGCGTAGCTGCCGACACGATGTTGACCACATGGGTCTTCGGGCTGGACAGGATACCGTTGATCCAGATTTCGTTGTGGGCGTCGATCAGCTTCCCAAGGAGTGTCTTCGCCTTCAGGACACCAAGGGCTTCCTTCTCGTCCTTCGTGAGGGCGAGCATCGTGGACAACTCTTCGAGATCACTCTCGCCGGTCGAGATCTTCCCCGCAGAGGTAGCTCGCGCTGCCCCTTTGCGAATCTGTAGAGTCATCCCGAAGACATCTGCGAGGCGTTGCTGCGAGAGTTCTAGTGCGGCTTTGTCCTCAGCCGTGGCGGTCCCGAAGTGAACCTTGGTCGCCAGGGCGCGGGTCTCTCGGGCGAGGCTGTAGGTGAGACCCTTGGCGGCGACGATGGTTGCGTCGAGGTCTTGAGCGACCTTCGCTGACTGCTGCAACCGGGCGTAGAGCACCTTGGGATCTTCCTGTAGGAGATCTGCAAACTTCTCGACCTCAGCGTGTTGCTTAACTGCACCCATCTTGCCATCGAGCTTCGGCTTGATGTATTGCACGAGACCATCGAGCATCTCCTGCGTCTCAGGCATGGCTTCGGATCGTGCGGCGTTAAACGACTTGAACGCCGGGAAGTTGAACACGTCTTCCAGGTGTCCGTTGCTGACGATGTAATTCAAGTGTGCGTCGAACGCCTTCGACTCATCATCAGACAGCTTGAACATCACCTTCCCGCTGGGGGATGTGATCTCCACCGCAGGCTTTACTACGTCTTCAACGAGATCCGGTGCGGCGTTCTCCGGGGTGACCTTTACCTCAGGGACTTCGAGAGCGTCATCCATGCTGTTGACGCCGCGTGCATCCTGAAGGATCTCATCAGAGAGCTTCGTGGCTTCATCGCCGTTCCCCTTGAGGGCGTTCTTCAGAGCCTTCACGGTCTTGAAGAGGACCAGCGCGGCGGGCGTCATCATCATGTCTTCGAGCGCGGCTTTGAACTTGCTCTCGCCCACCCCGTCCTTGTCGTCCTGTGCGAGGTACTCCGTAACGGGGTTCTCAAGGAATGGGTACTTCTGAATCAGGTTCGAGAGTCGCGGGGCAGTCGGATCAGCGACCACCCCGGTTCCGATACCCGAAGCCAAGATTTCCTTCGCCACGGCGGGGAGCTTCGTCGCCATCCCACCGATCTTCAGTAGGTTCATCCCGCCGATAAACCCGAGACCAAACTGTGTGACATCCCGAGTGATCTGCCCCGCAATACCCTCGGGGGCTTCCACCAGCGATTCCTCGGGGAGATCCGGCAGCTTGGCTCCTACGGCATCACCTACGGCTTTCACCGTGGAGTACGTACCGCGTGCCGCTTGCTCGGCCCCACCCACGAGACCACGATACAGAATATCCGTACCGAGATTCCCGTCCGGGTTAGGTTCCTCTGCGGGCCGTTCGCTGGGAACCTGTGCTGGGTCAACATTCACTGAACTGACATCGGGCGTAGAAGCCGCAGCCCCCGCCTCAACCCCGTACTCATCCATCGACATGCCTATCTATTTCCCCCATACTCTTTACCGAGACGGGCGGAACGCTCACGCGCCGCAATCTCAGCATCGGTTAGGCTGTAGTATCCCTTCAGTTTTCTTCCGGTATCGGGATCGACACCGCCGTTCTTCTCGATGATCCTGATAGCCTCTTCCTGCGTCACAAGTTTCCCGTCATAGATCGAGGGGATGTTCGTAGGTCTCCCGTCATTGATTCGCTTGTCCATAACGGTAATGTTCCGCTCGGTAGCGATGCGGCCATCACTCAGCTTGAGGATCTTCCTCCCCTCGCCGGTTCTCTGGCCGGTATCCGCCGCACTCTTGAACATCTCAACGTCTTTTTGGAGAGACTCCTTACGTAGCCGCTGAGTCTCCTGCTCTTGTTTCTGCTGATCTTGTTTCGTGCGGGTTTCGGCTTGCTTATCCGCTTCCTTCTGCCGCTTCTCACCTTCAGCAGCCACCGTCGAATCGCGGATGAACTCACCCTTCTTCGTCTGGTCAGCACCCTTCTGCTTGACCTCAGCCCCGTAGTTCGCGTTGTTCCGCTGGATGACATCATCCTTGATCGACCGGAGATACTTACGGAATCCCTCGGGGGTACCCTGCGGGTTAGCCCTGATCCACTCCACGGCTTCATCGCGCATCTCTTCGGTGGCGTTCCCGGCGCGGATCGCTCCTTCTCCGAACTGGTCATCACCCAACTTGTCGGCCATGGACTTCTTGACTTCATCCATCATGGAGTGAAAGAACGGTTGCCTGAGGAACGGGTGATCGCCGTTCTGCCGGTTGCGGTCCAGGTCGTCAAACATCTGCATCGCCGTCGATGCTTTCATCTTCTGTTCCTTCACCGCATTCGCCAGCCGACTCGGGTTAAACCCAAGGGGATTCGTGGTGATGTCCATGCGGGTGAGGGCGACGGTTGTGGGATCGTCTTCGTAGTCGGACTTCTGCTTGGTGATCGTGTGGACGAGCTTGCGGAGGTGTTCGGCGGCTTTCCAGTCCACCTTCTCTGCGCGGGCAATCGCGTCGTCAATGATCGTCTGCCCCTGCTTCGGATCTGATCGGCGGAGACCGTCGAAGATCCGCATAGCCAGCGTATCGATGATGGTGTCCTGGTCCTGTGTGCGATCTTGTTTGGCCCAGGTTTCGACCGTGCGTTCCCACTGTGCGTCGGACTGTGCCCACGATTGCTCAGTATGTGCGCGGCTTCGTGCCTCGAAGCCCAGGCCGTCCTTCCAGTGTTGGAACTGCTCCTGCCGGATTGCGAGACTGGTCAGGTGTTCTTCAGCTTCCGTGCGCTTGGTGATCGCGTACTGCGTCTTCCCGATAGGCGCACCCTGCTTATTCGTCACATAATCAAGGACACCCAGCAGAGACTTGTCACCGGATGCCACCACTTTCGCAACCACGGTATCGACAAGCACCTGATTTGCTTTCGCTGCCAGCATCCCGTTCGGTACCGGGCCATTGTCCGGGTTGTAAAGTACGTCGTTGATGCGCTGTGCGGCGTTTTTGTAGAGGCCCGTCTGTGTTTCGTTGTCGAGGGTGCCGGGGTTATTCCAGGCGAGGGTATCCATCACCCCACCGATTTGCGTACTGGCCGCAGCTTCGTACTGCTTCTCGCGGGCTTGCACCCGGTACGAGGCGTGCTGCTGCATCATCGAGCGGTAGCCCTGCTCGGCCAGTGGGTTGAAGACCTCCTGAAGATCGAGGTTCTGGAAGAGAGGCTGACCACCCTTCATTAGGTTCTTCTCGCTGAAGTCCTGGCGGACCTTGTTCATAAGGTCAACCATCACCTCGGGCTTATCAGAGTTCCGGGCGGCTTCCCCATCGGGGCCGTAGAAGGCCGCTTCAAGTTCCGCCTGATAGTTCGCCCCGAGTTGCTTGACGTAGGCCCGCTGAAGTCCCCGCGTGAAGTACGGGGAAGCTCCTGCTGGAACCTCCCCGCTCTTAATCAGCGCATTCCACTTCTCGCGATTCTGCCAGAACTCCTGCTCACCCTTCGCCGCTTCCTCAGCCCCGTACTGTTCCGCAGCCATCACGGTTCCGCGCTGAAGCGTCGGTTCTAGTTGGGAGAGAGCGTGACTGAGTTGAAGGAAGGGGTTGGTCTGTACGGGCTTTCCAAACTCCGCTTCCCCAGGCCGCACGTAGGTGTCGATGGGGCGAGCTTGGGGCTGTAACTGCGGAAGTGCCCCGAGACCTGGGACAGCTTGCCTCTTTTGTTCTGCCATACGTGTTCGTGCCTTTCTGATTTAGAAGATGCGTGAAGTGTCGCGGATACGGGAACCATTATTGGCCCCGTATTTATAATTCATACCCGCGTTGATGCCAGTCTGTGCCACACCCAGGATCGGCCCGAGGTAATCCACGCTTTGAGTGGGCGAGGGTGTGTACGGTTGAATCTGAGCGATGCGACCCTCAGCCTGGGTCTGCATGGATCGGATTGACGTAGCGGTTGCTTGCTGTTTCATCAGCAGGTTACTGTCGTTACGGGATTTGAACATCGCTTCTTGACGGTGAAAGTCATCAAGAAGACCGTAGAGCGACACGCCGGTTACCCCGCCCTCCGCTGCCGCTGCTTTCACCGCACCACGCGCCTCAAGCCCTTGGCGTTGTGTGTCGAAGTTAGATTCGGCGGCTGCTTGGCGGGATTCTGATAGGGCCTGATTCGCTTGCGTAGCCTGATCAAGGTACGCCTTCGTTGCAATCTCCCGGTTCTGTGCGGCCTGTGTCTTATTGGCCGCAACGAGGTTACCCTGGTACGCTTGCTGGGCGGCTACCTGCTGTTGCTGCCCGATGATCGAGGCCGATGCAGACGCCGCCGACACCACGAGCGATGCCGCAATAAGGGATTCTGTAATACCGAAGTCACACATGCTGTCTCACCCTCACAAACTCTAAGAACGGCCTTGCTTCATGACCGTATGTTGGGTGTCTATTGATGAACGTACACCCCACCCACTTGAGCCAGCGGATATGGAGGGTGTTACGCTCGTCTACGAAATTGAAGAGGAGGGGCCGAAAGTCGTGGAGCCGATCTAGCCACACACGACCTTCAGCGATGAATTGACGGCGTACCGGGGGTGAGACGAGTTCATCCGTGCCCAGTAACCAGATGCACCCGGTGATAGGACCGCACGGAACAACCCCAAATACTGCACATGGTCTACCCGAGCATCCCACGACGGTACAGAGAATCACAGAGGCATCGGTGCATCTCTGAATCGCATCGCGCGGAGGTAGGCCGCTATTCGCAGCAATCTCCTGTCTGTCTGCTGTCCTAAGGCGTGAAGCAATGTAGTCCGCATCTCCGTCCAGACATCCCCGCACATATGCCAATCAGATTCTCCTACTCCTCGAATGGTAGAAACCCTCCCACTCCGCACTCAGTAAGTGCATGGGGAGGAAGCTGTCACTGGACACCTCAATGGTTACCTTGTCGTTCTGTGCCCACACTGGGCATGAGAACTCCCCACTTGCCAGAGCCACCGCGCCAAGTAGATTGGAACCAGCCCCGAGCACACGCCCGGTAAAAGCCGCGTCCTGCGGGTCGCGGTACTCCACGTAGGAATTCGGATCGCGGTAGTCCTGCGTCACGGTCACCGTAAATGTCCCCGTATCGGAGTACATGAGTGTGAGCGTGCGGATCTGCAACCGGCCAGCCGCGACAATCGCTTGCCCCTGCTTGGTCTCTTCCCGGTAGAAGAACTTGCTGAAGACATTACGTCGAGTGTACGTCTGCCCGATATAGACGGTGGTTGTACTGTAGTTCCCCGAGGCTTTGAGTGTGCTCCCACTTTGGTACGTGAGCGGGATGACCTGACCGGGGTTGGTCGTTCGGGTCACCACCTTCATCGTACCGTCGATCTGATAAGGCACGGTCCAGGTCGTCTCGTTGGTCCCAGCGTTATAGCTCACACTACACTCCGCTTCGGTAATACGTCGGTCGTAGTGCGTGAGGAAGTTGACATCGGGGTCAGTGAGACCCGGCGCGAAGTTCATCTTCTCCAAGTACACACCATCGATCCGCTGCACGGCGTAGTAGAGCACGGCCTGGATGAAATCACCGCCGATCACCACGGTCCCGGCACCACCCATGACGAACTTGCACCAGGCACTTTGGAGCTTCTCGTCGTTGGAGTAGAAGTACTTATAGAGGTACATCTCCTCAGGTGCCCCGGAGGTCAGCGCGATCAGGATGTCCTCAGAGGTTGATGCCATGAGTCGGAAGGTTTCGTCGGGGATATACTTCGGAACATGCCCGGTGATATCCACCGCGTCTTTGGTGGCGGTCGTCTGATTGATGAAGTACTCACGTACCCCGTTGTACGTACCACGCGGCACAGCGAAGTAGACGTTCTTCCCGATACCCACCGGCTTACAGGTGGGGATACTGGTAAACTCCGTAGTGGCGTTGACTTGAATGGTTTTCGCGGTGAGAGCCGGTGTACCTTGCATAATGAACTGCGTCTGATCCGAGAGCAATACAACCTTCTCATCGAATGGTACCGCGTGCTTCAACACAGAAACCTTCGTATGACTGACGGTGTAGTCGATAGGGTCATCGTCAACCACCGTTGTCACCGTGGAGGGGAAGAAGTTGAAGTAGGCCCCGACCCCACTCATGATCACCCCATCGTTTGCCAGGAGACCAAGACGATTCTTGAAGAAGAATACATCGTTGATGGTGTGCCCAATGAAACTCCGTTCCGGTACGGTATTTGTATCTCCAACTGAGATAGCGTCCCAATCCGCTTCCTTAAAGGTGAACGTCCCGTCCCCATTGCGGACTAGTAGATGTGGCATGGTTGCGGGGTTGATCTGATAGGGTACCCCTTGAGCAACGGTTTCCTGCCACGTCCCCGAACCGAACGTCTCCCCGGTTGTGGACGGAACGAAAGTGATGTAGTGGTCATCACTCTGACTGTTACCGTCTCCGGTGACTTTAATCTCAAACCCATCCGGGGCCACAGTCGGTAAAGAGGAGAAACTCTGCACACCATCCTTGAATGCCAGGAGTGAGGCCCCACCTTGGGAATCCTCTACCCTCAGTTTGAAATCCCCCGATGTCTTGACAATCGAGATGACCGATCCTGAACGGGCAATCGTCCAACCCGCACCGAGGGCACCCACGAGATCCGCCTCAAGGTCTGCTGCGATGCTATTTGTTGCAATATCTGTAACAGATGTTGTCGATGTGGTTTTAATGGCACGCTGCACATCGTCAATATAGACCTTGTAATCACTCCCGTAATTCCCCGCCTTCACGAACACAAGACCCTCTTTTGGTCTCGCTGCTGTTGTCGTCCCCAGCATAGCGGCCACTATTTCTGTATTCAGAATAAAAGTGTAATCAGCCACGGTCAGGGCTTTTATGGACGTTTTCGGGGTTGTGGTGGTGAGGTATGCTGTCCCGTCCGGGGTGGTAACAGTCTTCACATTTCCATCAAGATCGTGGACTGTAATGGAACCGTTGCGAATTAACACGGCATACCGCTCGACGGCATCACGATTGATGATGTGGAGGTGACTGTTCCCGGCAGTCCCGGTGTAGATCTTGGCGATATGCTCTGCCGGGGGGCGGTCCATCAACCCTTCAACCACGGAGGGGTAAAGGTTCTGCTGTAGCTCTGCTTGTGATGGAAGACGGAGCGAGTCGGGTTGTTGAGACACCCCGTTCACGAGGTTCGGGATCGCTTTACTGACTAGCATTAGGGTCTCCGATAGCGATAGAAGCGGGACATCTCCGGGCTTTGAAAGATGTTCGGGCGAGAGGTCTGCGTGTTGCTGGCCTTCAGCGCAGCTAGGGCATCAAGCTCTTCCCGAGTAGCGTACTGGTCAAGTTCCGGTGCGCCCATGTGCCGTGCCTGGAAGATGCGGGCCGCGCGGTACGCAATGTAAGAGCGGGCCGCTTCGGGGAGTTCGTCCCAATCGAGGTGATAGGTGATGTCGAGGTGTGGGGCTTCTGCGAAGACGTAGGTGTGGTTCTTCTTATCGTAGAGCCGTGTACCGCGCTGGACAGCGTTCACGCCGCTGTTGGGGTACGTCATCTTACACTTCACGACGTTCGCCGCCAGCACCACTTCGCTGTTCCCATCCAGGGAAGTCTCCACGTCATCTTCGGTGTTGTAATTCCACCCCTTCTCGTTGATCTTCCGGCGAACCTCATCAAGCGTCGAGACAGCCGTTGACACGTCAACCGGGAGTGTGCCCGAGAGTGTATTGACGGGGGCTTCTCCGATGGTCTTGAGGGCGATGTTGACGGCTTCTAACTGGGTCATCAGTGCCATGCGTTATTCCTTCTAAAGAAAATGGGGTAGCCCCAGGATCACCAGGACTACCCCAATAGAAGCACAGTAGGATCGCTACTATGCCTTCTTCAATTCAACCGCAGCTTCAGGACGAAGGACACCGTGGCCCATGGCGTACTTTGCCACGAACAACGTGCCCTGACGCCGGATGTCGTATTCCGACTCCATAGCCAGGTCCAGCAACTTCACGGTACCCACGGCGGACTTGTGGAAGACCACGCCCATCGTGTTCGTGAAGGTGCCGCTGTAGGTGTTGTTCTCACCAGTCGCCGCATTGATCACGGAACTCGGCAGGTTGTTCGACTTCTTGATCTGAATACCGTTGATCTTGAAGATCTTCCCCTGCGCGAATGTCCCGTTATCATAGCTGGCGTTGAAGTCCCGGTTCAGCGACTTGCTTGCCTGCACCAGGAGGTTGTACTGGGCCGGGCGAAGAATGCAGAAGCGGTCTTCCTCAGGCACGTCCTTCTCATCCATTGCCTGACCGGCATCGTAGATACCCTGGGCCAGTGTGTCCGGGGTCGTCTCGTAACCGGCGTTGGTCAGGGTCGAACCACCGTTCCCGCCAGTGATCGTCGCGGAGGCGCGGGCAGCAAGGATCGTCAACTGAATGAGATTCTTGTCAGCCTGCTTCGCGAGGGCGCGACCCAACTCAGCGGAGTACGGGGCACGCACATCGTAGTGGTTCATCGCTTCGTCGATCCGGGCGATGAAGACCGGGGCCAGGAGAATCTGGTCAATGCTGATCGTCTTCTCAGCGTGCTTGATCTGCTGTCCGGTGATTTCCGCACCGGGGGTGTGGTAACTCGCCACAGCCTGTCCGAAGACCGGGAACTGCGCCGACTTACCCTGAGAGATCGAGCGAACCGTGTGCATCGCACCGGAATCAGCCGACCCGTTGAACATGATGTTCGACCGAACAAACGCCGTGAGCGTCTCGCCCGAGAACACCTTCAGAAACAGTTCGTACTTATCACCACCAGCCGCGTTAACTTCACCAAGTCTAGAAACTGTTGCATCAGCCATTTGAGGTAGGAATCCTTAAATCGGAGGGTTGGAACGGCGGGAATCACAACAGCAAAATCACAAAGCGGTAGCCGCAAGGTTGTCCTCCGCAGAGGGCCAAGGGATCGGGCGTATGATGTATGCTGGATTCTCCTAAGTGCCCCTAACGAGGGGTCACAACAGGAAGAAGCGCGGTAGGCCCACAGTGGCCCGCAGACCTACCGGCATGGTGTGTGGAGGGATGCCAGGATGACGCTCTGGCTGACGGACCACAGCCTCACGCCTCAGCCGATAGTCTCCGTAGAGATCGGGTGAAGCGTGACAGTGCGGGTGTTACTTCGCCGCTCCCCTGAGTTTCTCGTAGGTGCGTAACCCACCGAAACCGAGGAGTGCGAAGAGGATCTCAAGGACCAGTGTGGTATCCGGTTCAGGGAGCTTCGGAACGCTCTTCCCGGTGTACTGGCTGGTGATCTGAAGAACACAATTCAGGATGTCGTTGCCGATCATCGCGTATGCGAATGAGGCCCCGCATACCCACCCAACGAACGGTCTCCATCCAGAGACGAAGAGGTTGGGATTTGCTGCTTCGGCTTGATTGACTTCCAGTTGTGCGATATTGAGTTCTTGGAGTTGCTTCGCGGCAAACTGCTCTGCTTCAAGCCGCTTATCCGCATCCATTACGAACTTGTCGAGGATGGGTTTGACCACCCCGGACATCACACCACTGGCGGCTTCAACGATAGGAGTCATCGCTAGATTTTCGATCTCCGTAAGCGATCCTCGATATCCTTGCGATAGGCGGGATCTTGTGAATACTTGGGGTTAGCCATTGCCTCGGTGACCTCAGCGAACGACCGGAAGATACCGCCTGTCGGTTGGTCCCCGCCGCTTGATCCACCGAGTAACTTTGGCTCACTCCCGACTGCCTCGGTGTAGCGGGCGTGCATGTCCTTCACCGCCAGCTTCACGATACTAAGCTTTCCACTCCCGACCGCCTCGTTGTACGCGGTGAGATCTTCGGCGGAGAGGTTGGTCTGCATCCAGTCCGACATGGCTTTGTAGCCCTGGTCACCACCTGCCAGACCCTTGACCTCAGCCACCTGAGCCTGCTGCATGGCGGACTGCTCGGCCTGCGCCCGCTGCGCCCCGGCAATGTACGTATCGACCGCCTGACGGGTGTACCCGGCTTTCGCCAGGGCTGCGTAGGAGTCGTCCGAGAGTTTCCCGGTTTCCTGAAGCTCCTTGGTGTATTGCTGGGTCTGCTCCACGGTCACGCCGGGGATCGGGGACTGCGCCGGCTGTTCACCAGCCTTCTCATCAACCTTTGGCTTCTCGTCGGGCTTTACATCCGCAGCCCCAGGTTTCTCGTCGGGCTTTGGCTGCTCCACCTTCGGCTGGCTGTTCTTCTTTTCAAGCTCGGTGTAGGACTTGGCGAGGGATTCATAATCCGCCACACCGTCCTTCACGAACTTCGCCGGTACCCACGCCGGGATCTCTTGGGGCGCTTCGTCGGGTTGCTTCGGCGTTTCCTGCGGCGGTTGTACGACCGGGGCTTCTGGTCCCGTCTCGTCCGCGTTGATCTGCACTCGCATTACTCCACTCACTCACATCCTCCACACATGGTTGATAATAGAAACAGCCGGGGTGCGTCCCCGTTCTCTAACGGGTTTAAGCAGGACTTACTCTCACGGCCTGCACCGCACCGAATGGCTTGTACGGATTGATTAGCTGTTAGCGCGAGTCGTCCCAGGGCTGACCCACACATCCTGCTTGTCAGTCAGTGGCACCCGCACGTTCACCGGGGCATACCCTGTCGCGACCACGGAGATGATCACCTCATCGGAGACCCCATCATCAGTGAAGGCCGCATCGGGAATGTCGAAGCGAACGAGACCCGCTGCATTGGTCGCATCGATCTCCTTCACACCACCTGAGGTCCAGGCGGTTGTCACGGCGGCGAGGGTTGCGGGAGTCACGGCGACGGCAGCGACACGCTTTTTCGTGTAATAGAACTTGATGCCCGCCGTGTTATAGGCAAAGCCGGTCTTCGGGAGACCAGTCGTGGAATCCTGCATTTCAAGGTACAGGGAGTTCTTCACACTCCCTCGGGGAATCGGGCGGTAGGTCTTCATCGCAATCAGTGATCCTCTCTCTTGGTTCCGTTGACCATCATAATGACTTTCCCGCCAGGTAATGCGGGGGTTTCAACTGCGGGTGCCACTTCAGATGCCACTTCAGATGCCACTTCAGATGCCACTTCAGATGCCACTTCAGATGCCACGTTAGACTTCTTACTCATCCTTCTTTGATTCTTTCTGAGCGGCCTGATCTTTCTTCAGGGTCTTTAGCTCCGCTGCCATTTCAAGAAGGCGGGCGTCGGCTTCCTGCATTAACGCAGCCATCATCGCCGCCTTCCTCTCAAGGGCCTTGCGATCCCGCTCAACCATTTGCAGGTTGGTATCCTCAACAACGCAGCGGGGCGCTTGCTCTGCCTGCACTGCCGATACCATCAGGATCGATAGGATCACGCCCAATACCGTTCGTTTCACAGCACCTCCATTATCTAGGGAATAAAGTACCGAAGCGCCCGCGATAGGCCGGAGCGTAGGGTGTAAGGAAATTCATCCGGTCACCCGGCTTTGTGTTGTACGCCCCGAAGTAATCGATATAAAACACCGAAGCAGGCCGCTCGGGATCGCCCATCGGACGGCAATCCGTCCCGGTAATATCGTCGCACCAACCGATCCAATTTGAACTGATCTGAATGTTCGTCCAGTACGTTGACGTGCTTGTGCTGAAGAACGAGCCTGTCACGGACACATCAGGTGACGCAGTTGTAGGATCAGTGTCGTACCACACTTCCATCAGGTCATCACCACCATCTACTTGATTGCAATGTACTGTGAGTAGATGTGGGGTGTCTGCCGTTACGTTTGCAATCTTCGTGCGGTACACCTGATCGGTGGCGCGGGGGTTGGCGTAGATCGCAAAATTTGTGTTGTACGAGTATGGGCGCGAGGTCAAAGTCTGGTTTGATAACATCACCCAGCACGATTGCCCCGCGTTCGGTACTTCACCACCTGACGCTGACTGCGCCCACGCAAACTTCTCCGCATAGGAGTAGTTCGTGCTGACCTGTAACGAGGCCGATGGCAAGTAAAATAGGAACTGGAAATACAGGTCGTGGGTCTGATACGTGGTGCCGCCATAGTACGGATAAATCCGTCCGCTACAGGAGGCGTCAGTTGCCGGTGTAGCATCGGAAGCGGCGCACTTCGCGGCGAATACATGTGTTTGCCCGGAGACCCAGGCCGTCAGGCCAGCATCCCCAATCGTCATACGGGTGCTAGGCTGACTCCCACCTATCGTAGGCCCAACCTGCCCCCACCCATACGGTGTGGTGGCGCTGGCGTGTGTGGCGTCAAGCTCCCATGAGGTGAGATCAGCATGAGCCAGATACGGGAACAGGAGAATGAGGAGGAACGCAATGATATTAACCACCGATAATCCCCGGATGCCCGCCCGTTGTAGCTGGCTCTGTAATGTCTGTGATAATGAGGCTGATCCTCGGGAGTCGCGTGGAGGTTTCTGTAAAGGCATTGGTCCCTCCCGATGGGTTGCGGGTTACATAGGTCATACCCGCTGCCCCATACTTCGCGCTCATACCGGCGTTGGTCTTGTAGTCAATATAGATCAACGTCGGGGAACCCCCCGAAGCATACACAGCGACACAGTAGGTTGTCCCCATTGTGAGATCGATGGGGGTTGAGAAGATCACCTCGAACAGCGTCCGGTTACTGGCAACCGCACTTACCATATCAGCATCGATAGTGATGGTCGTAAGCTGACTTGGACTTGTGTCGGTACACCCTGAGTACGCAGATACCGTGAGGGTATTACTAGCGGTAGGCCCGAGACCGATAAAGCGCACCCCACTCAACCGCATGGTGCTTCCCCACGAAGCATCCGTCGTGAACATCCCGCCTGCTTCAACGGTCGTGGAGAGCGTCGTGGCGGAGAATGCGGTGATGGGCCTGCCGTAATACGTTGTCGTGGAGGCCCGCGCACCAAACACCGGCATAGCCGCCTGCTTGTCCGCCGATGCCCAGGTAGCATTGGTGTCAATCATGGCGTATCGGTTCGTGCCCGATGCCTGCATATTGGAGATAAGATTGAGAACAACCTTATTTGAGGCGTCAGGTGTCGTGCCACCTGGGGCCGCTTCCACGACAATCGCAATAAAGGTACCAATGGTCAACGACCCGGTATCCGCTGCCAAAGCATGTTCGGTACAGTCTGCCGAACCTGTCGTCCATGCGGTATCGGGGATCAGGTTGAGCTTGGCGGTTCCACTATTGAGGATGGCCCCATCAGGAAACCCGGAACCATCCACGCCCTGCACTGACACCTGAGCAATGTTCCCACCCAATGCAGTAGCCGATGCCGAACAGGTTGTAACGTGTGTGATGGCATCCGTGGAAGTCGCCTGAAAGATCACAGCGCAACGTGCGTTGGCTGAATCAATCGAACAGGTTGTGCCGAACGCGGCGGCTGATCCGAGGTTATACCAAGGGTCTTCGTAGAAGATCTGTCTGTTGGCTGACGCGGCCAGCCCCACAATAGGCGCGGCCAACATCAACGCACCAAGCGCCAGTGAGGCTAATCGTTTCAAGCGATTCATTCAGTGTCCCTTATGATTCAATAGTGAAATAGGAGATGGTGATGTACAGGTAGCCACCTGTGGCGGCACTCGAAGTGTAGCGCACCTCTTCACCATCACCGCAAACCTTCACAATGGCTGATCCGTCCCCGAAGTGTTCTCCCGCATAGGACGATGCCGGGTACGTGGCGTCCGTCAAAAGACTCGCCCCGGTGAGGGACGCGCTGGGGGTGCTGGTGGCCCCGCAGCCTGCTCTGAAAGTGACCGCTGCGGAGTTGTTCGGGCTGACCTTTGCAGAGAACTCCGTAACAACGACTTTGGTACCTGTGCCGATAGTGCCGGTGAGGCTAATGTCACTACGGGCACCATCCGCTGCCGCTACCGTAAAGGTGTCGTGGACAATGTTCGGATGCCCGCCGATGACGAACGGGATACCGGCGCGGTTGCACTTATTGCCGGCACGGCCAGCCGCCGCTACCGCAGTCGGATTGCTCCCATGCGCGACGGTGGCACAGTATTCGACACTTGCCGTCTGTGCAACACTCGCGGTTGACGCGGGAATATCCCCGTCTTCTGTCACCGTACCGGAACCGTTTGTTACGTCAACACGTAGCGCCCCGCCTGTCGTGAGTGAGCATGGATGGCTCTGCGCTGTCGTGTACGTAGGGGCGGAAGTGGTGACGGCGCAAAGACCGAGAATACCGGACTGACCACTCGTGGTTGAACCAATGGTGTTCGGGAGGTTATCGATAAGCTGCAACGCGGTCAGGGCTGAACCGTCCACCTGAACGGCGAACACACCCGCGTTTGTAACAGCCCCACCGCCCCCGCCGCCCCCACCGCCCCCACCGCCGATAGACGCTGTGGTAGCTTTGGCTGTTACGGTGATGGTCCCGCTCCCATACGAGGAGACCCTCGCCCGGAACTGGGTGAGACCGGCCACATTGCATTGATACTGCCCGGTGGCTGTTGCAGTCGTGGTGAGTGACCCACCCGTATCGGCCGTACTCACGCAGGTCTTCGCCACCCACCCGGTATCGGTGGTTGAGAGAGTACCTTCAAACGTCACCGTCGCCGTCGCGGAAATCGTCGGCTTCACTGTGACGGTGCTGTACGTGGATACATCGAGGTACGTGCCATTGGCCGTGCCTGTGGCGGCATTCTGCAAGGTGACCGGGCCGATAGCCTCTTCAGCCGCAAACGCGGGTGGAGTCAGGAGGCACAGCGCAAGACTCAGGTGCGCCAGTAATTTCCGCATGATCATTTTGTCGCTTGTCCTTGTGATTGAGTGGCGAGTTTCCCGCCTGTGTTGATGACGTGTGGCCCGAGTTTCTCGATCATCGATTGCATCTGAGCTTGCTTATCCTGTTCTGCGATCTGCTCGTCGGACACCACGAGATTCTTCGTGTCAATGCCGTCTGAGGTGGCGAGGCGATCTGAGAACTCTTGGAAGTTCAACCGACGTGCCACAGCTTCAGGCCCGTACACCGCAGTCAAGGTTTGTCCGTACTGCACGAGTTTGTTCCGGTCGTTCCCACGCCCGATGGCTTCAATGCCAGTGATGATCGTGGGCTTCACGAGACCCTTCGGAAGCTGCGGGAGTTTGTTCTGCCGTTGCATCCGCGTCATCTTCAGACGGATATACGGCAGTTGAAACTCCTGGGAGATCAGGGTGTAGAACCCACCCAGCGTCGTCTCAAGTTCCTGGGCCATGTACCGGATCTCTTCAGCGGTAACCCGCTCGGCATCCCGTTGTACTGCGGTGTGGAGGAGGAACGCATAGGAGAGGCGGTTGGAGATGACCTGGGCCTGTTCAAAGGCCACGCGGAAATCGTGGTATTTCTCCACCTGTAGAGCCGTGACTTCATCCTTGATGCCGTTGACGAAATCCCCGTTCGCGGCTTTGGCGAGATCTTCCGGCTTCGTGGTCCCGTTTGGGTTGCACATGAACAACAGCTTGGCGGCTGCTCGCGCACCCTCGGCCAACGCCTGGGACAGGTCTTCGAGGGACCGGAGATCACCCAGCACCGTCTCAACATAACCGCGCCCATAATCCTGCCCATCCACGCGGATAAACCGCAGGGGCAACCAGGGGCATTTATCGAGGGGATACGCCCCACCCACACCGGGGACGGTCTGCCCGCAGACTTCCTGCGTGACAACCCACTTGGTATCCGTGCGGGTAATGCGGGTATAGAGATCCACGCTTGTCGCTTCGTGGTACTTCACGTCCCGCTTAACGTACTCACGGATCTCCGCAGGAAGTACCACCGGGTCGATGGCTTCATGCGCGATGATCTCGAGGGGGTTTCCGCTGGGATCACGCCGACACACAAAATGGTCGAGGCGATACACACGGAAGCCCATGTCGCTGACGTGGATCAGAATGTTCCCGGTGACCAGGAGATGGAGGAGCATCTCGAACACCCCGGCGCGATCACCGGACATTTCCACGTCCTTCATCACGGCGCGTTCCATCTTGGAGAGACCCATCTCCAACCGGGTCTTCATCCCGTCATCCACTTGATACTTGGCGAGAGCGATCTCATCCATCTCCAAGCGGAACATCGGTGTGTTTGGCGGAAGCACGGCCATCAACAGTTTTGATCCGAGGTTATTGACGCCGGTTGAACCGACGCTTTGCCAGGGGGTCGGAATCTCCGAAGCCCCTGTGGTTCCCTGCCGGGGTAAGAGCATGGGGAGTGTGAGTTCCGCACAATCCTCAGCCCGCCTGAGGAACGGATTACGCACTGACGTGAGGGAGTTGTAGCGTGTCTCAGCGGAGACCGCTTGCGGTGCGGAGTAAGTTGTGTCTGCCACGTTGCGCCTTATCCTGGGAGATTCAGTCCTGAAGAACCGGCACTGGAATCAGAGCCACGTAACGGGACTGTGAGAGAGGAGGTGTACTTCCTACCGATTGCTCGGGCGAAGAACTGCTGAATGGGGTTGCTCTTGCGGTCACTTCCCACCGTGAGGCCCTGCGCGGTTGCTTCTGGTGCGGGTGGCGGAGGGGGTGGGGGAGCGACTGCAAGCGGTTTCGTGTCTGGCATACTAGGAGCGGACATGCACATCGTTATGTGACCTTTCGAGAATAGTGCGAGCGTAGTTTTGGGTTTGACGTGTGTACCGATCCCGCAGGAATCGCCCGACGTGGGCCTGTGCCGCCTTCCAGACGCGATCATCATGGGAGTCGTTCTTCTCACCCGCTTTATCGGGGAACATCTCTTCGACGAACTCAACGATCTCTAAGGGGATGATGGGTTCCTTCGTGCTCACATGATGGTCTCCTGTAGTTGGCCCGGTTTGGTACGAACTCTACAGGTACAACTGATAGGTACGGACCTTGCATAAACGCACGAAAAAATAGAGGGAAAGCCTATGGCCGAAGCCATAAACTCTCCCTCTATTTTGTTCCCAGTAGACCCCTTACTGGCCTGGCCCTATGTGCCCATTGGCCGGGGAAACGCCCCACCGTCTCACTGGTACTTCCGCGCTACTTCTTATTCTGTTCTTCCCGGTATAACACCAGGCCAATCAAGGCATACCCCGCGAGGTCAAGGAAGGCATCTTCCACAGGTTCATTCGCGAGGTTCCCCTCTGCGGCGAACTTCTGAAGTCGCTTAACCTTGTCGTTCCCTCGGACCATTGCCCCCACCCACGGTGGAATGCCCCACTCCTGACTCCCCCTGACGTTGGCGAACGGATCGTCCTTCCGGCCATAGTCCGCCATTTTCTTGTCGTGGAGATCCCCGAGTTGTTTCAGGAGATCGTGGAAGCGTTGACTTGACGGGTGTCGTGTATCAAGGGAACCCTCTCTGCCAATGACTTCCAAATACTGGGTGTCGTTAGCCACCACTTGGTCGGGATCGTGGAAACCGTCCCACTCAACTCTAGCGGAGGTTCCACTAGGATTAACCGAACGCACAGTCCCGATCATCCCAACCTGTATATGGATCTTGTGACTCCCATTGCCACACGTAATTCGTCTGACCCGATCCCCTTCCTTTACCTTGGGGGTTCCCATAGCTTCGGCTCCTTCTTCTTGAAATCATAATCGCACGCCCGCAAGATCCTGGCGCATCGCGCTTGCTGCAACGCCACGTCCTCACTCAGGCCCGCCTTCTTGTACGTCTCGGCAACCGCCTTCCACATCAGCCGTGATTGCTCCGTGACATCCTTGATGATGGTGGTCGGTGCGAGGATCGCCTCAGCCTTCTTCGGGCCAATCCCCGGACAGCCCGGGTACCCGTCCGTCGTGTCCCCGGTGAGCGTCTGTGTCATGTGCCACAGGTTGGCTTCGCTCTCGGAAACCGTGATGGTCTCCTTGTGTTTCATGTTGTAGTACGTGCAAGGGATCGTCTTGAAGTCCTTGTCGATGGACACCAAGATCCGTTTCGTTGACACTGGACAGCCGGGGAACAACGGTCCCACCTTCGTCGCCAGGATACCCAGGCAGTCGTCCCCTTCAAGATGGGACCGCTCGAATACCCGATACTTGGAATGTAGGTGCTCCCGCAGGGGTAACCACACAAGCGGCTTGCGGGTTGCCTTGCGGTGTGCCTTGTAGGGTGGATAGATGAGCTTCCTGAAGTTGGTCTCCATCGTCGTCAACGCGAAGACCAACTCGTCAGCCTTGAGCGTCTCTTTCAGTTCTTCGATCTGTCGGTCCAGACGTTCCACCGCATCAGGTAGTTCGGAGTGCAAGGTCCACAGACCATCACCCCAGTCTGTGGGGATCTCCGCACTCGTCGCCACCTGATACACGAGGATGTCCGCGTCGATCAGGAGAACACGTTTCATCCCTGAACTACCACCATGCGGTCTGGACAGGTCCAGGTTGTCGTGCGCTTGTTCCCGTCTACATGACGGACCTTCAGCATCTCATACTTACCACCGTTCCAGCCCTCTGCGGTTTCGATGGCGAGCACTTCGCCCACGCTGATTGCCCCGGAGTTTCCCCGGCGCATCCCGCAGGCAACCGTATCGCCAACCTTGATCTCTTTACCTAGAACATCCCTCACGCTTTTCCCTCCGGGTTATCCCACGGTCCACCAGCCCAGGCCGTGAAGAGAATAAACAACATGCACCCGATGAAAATGATCCCAGCTTGCATCAGCGGACCTGCACCATCATTCGCACGTCGTTCCCCATGGCATCCTTCGTGAGCTTCGGGAGGTACTTCGTGCGGTCGTAGCCGATGGTGGGCATCGTGCGAGTGGGTCGGTTGGTGATCGTGGCCTGCGGTCCAGTGCGGGTACGCCGCGAGGCAGCAACGGGCGTGATCTCACAGGAGCGGCGGAGGTTAAACCGCCCGCGACCCTCGCGTTCAAATAAGATTTCTTCTTCGGTTAGTTTTCGCATTCATTCGTCCTTTCCATGTGTGGATGTTCAGTGTTAAATTTTTTTAGGTACTCATGGGCGGAGGCCACAAACCACTCGTTCTCGATCACCCCTAATTGATGGTTGCATGTGTGGCACAGTAGGCCACGCACCTTCCCCGTCGCATGGTCGTGATCGACCGACAACACAGGCTTGACCTCGCATCGTTTCCGGCAAATCGCGCACACGAAGTCTTGACTTCTGAGTATCGACTCATAGCCCGCCTGTGTTATTCCATACCGCCGGCGAAGATTAGCGTCCCGCTTTTTCCCCGCTTCAGTGAGTCTCCTGCCAGTTCGCCCCGATCTTCCACTCGCCGTCGAGCGGGCAGCGGAACTTGAAGTACTCGCCCGCTTCCTTGATTGATTGGACCGCAAGTTTTCCTACTTCCCCCTCGTGGCCGTGTTTAGTAAGCCCCTGCAATTCATCGTGAACGTGAACGACCTGGCGGAATACCCCGGCATCCTTCAGGCCGCGCGCCTTGAGGTGCCGGTGGAAAATCACCGTCGCTTTCTTCACAAGGATTGATCCCGCTGATTGCAGTAAGGTGTTCAACGATGAGTGTGCTGACCGGCACGGAATCAACCGGCCATCCAACCCCTTGATGAACCCCTGTTCTTTTGCCTTGGTTTCCACCGCAGCCTTCAGTAGTCCCAACGCTGGGAGGCCCTTAATGAACTGCGCCTTCAGTTTGCGCCCCTGGACTTCCAACGCGACGTTGTAATCTGAGGTGCTCATGTTCCGGCGTTCCAAGGTAGACTTCGCCTGTTTCCAGACACCCTCTTCCTTGTACATCAGGATCTCTTCCTCGGTGACCCCAGGGATCAGGCCGATCTTCCACCCACCAGCCCCGTAGAGGAAGGCGTAGATAAACGTCTTCGCAAGGCTGCGGGTCTTTAGATTTGCCGCCCGCTGATTCTCCGTGTGAACATCGCCGGTCGTGACAATGCGGACATACGCCCCGTCGTCATACTTCGCCATGTACCCACCGAGGCACCGCAGTTCTAACCCCGAGGCATCTGCCCCGAGAAGGCTGTAGCCGGGGATCGTGGTGAACAACCGGCGACACCGCGCCCCCATCTCCCCTTCCTTCGGGATCTGCCCGAGGTTTGGCTGGAAGTGGGCGCATCGCCCGGTGACTGCTCCGTTCGTGATGACCTTACCGTGTATCCGGCTGATACCATCGGGGCCTTTCTTGCAGAGCTTCAACCAAGCGTTCTCTCCTTCCGCCAACATACCGATGATCTTCTCGATGTCGGCACGATCAGCGAGGAGCCTACATTCAGGCCATTGCTCCCCCAGTCTCCGAAGGGTTTCCCCATCGATCTTCGGGTTGCCCTTATCGGTGAAATCCACCGGCTCCCACCCGCGTTGTACCTTCAGTCTCTCGATGGTCTGCTTGTCGCTCGCGGGGTTGTAGGTGTGTGTTTCGACTTTGGTGAAAGGGACGTGCTTGACGTACCCGTACTTTTTATTGTTCACCTTCGGCGTAAACGTCTTCCGGGTTTCCCACGGCGGGAAGTACGGCATGATCTCCCGGTCTAACTCTGCACGCTTGGCACACAGTTCGACATAGAATGCCTTGGCCGCTTCCTCATCAAACGGGAAGCCCTCGCGTTCCTGTTCCGCGATGATCTCCCTGAAGTCGTGCTCCAACTGAATTGCTTCCTCGGAGTACTTCTTCCCTTTGATCAACCGCCACAGCTTGAAGTTGACCACCACGTCTTGTCGGCAGTAGTCCTCCATCTGTTGTGCCCATGTGACCCAGGCATCCTTACCCTGCTCCTTCGCGTACTCACCCTTCCGTTCACCCAGTCGATACCCCCACGCTTCCAACTTGTGATCACCAATGAGAGTCGTGGGGAACGCAGCGGGGTTTTTGCGGATGATCGCCATGTCCTGTGCGGTGATCTCAGGCCAGATCAGCCGGGAACACAGCAGGGTATCCCGCACGAGACCACGCGGGTTAAACTGCGGGTACACCTTCTTGAGTGCCGGCAGGTCGAAGTCTTGAATGTTATGTCCAATCAAGACCTCGGCCTGTCCCAGCAAAGAGAGGGCTTCGACAATCCGTTCACCGTTGAAGGACTGCACGGTACCGCTCTCGTCGGCTAGGGCAATACAATGCACCTTCGTGAGTTCATGCAGGAACCCATTGGTTTCAATGTCGAAGACAATCTCTTTCATATGTTACGCATCCTCTCTTATTCTGTGAAACCTCGGTTCAATCCAGCTACCCGATGGGTGGTAACCCCGGATCTTGACCTCGATGGTTTTCCCGATGAGAAGCCCCCGGTTATTCCACCAGAGTTCCCGCTCCATGTCCGTCATACCACTGACCTTGGTAACGAGATCGCAGCCTTTATCGCTGTCCTGGCGAACGACCAACGCCCCGAGCATCCCCTTGTACTTCCCCTTCCCCTCCTCCATGTCAATGACAACACCATCCACATCGAGGCACGGCTTGACCTTCAGCCAGGTCTTCGTGCGTTTGAACTCGTAGAGGGAGTCAATGCGTTTCAGAACGGTACCATCGCAGCCTTCCGCGAGGTTCCGTTTGTGAAGTGTGGCGAACTCCTCATAGGAATTTGCGAACTCAGGGAGGATAGGAACCACGTACTGCATCCCTGTTGTAAGCATCATCAACTCAGAACGACGATCCTCAAGGATGTCTAGGCATCGCCCTTGTCTCCAAGAGAACTTCGACATAGTATCAAAGACGCAGAATCGCAGGTCGGTGTTATCCACCGCTTTCTTACTGCGGAGAATACTCATGGTCTTCGCCCACGATCCCGCGTAGGCTTCCCCGTCGAGCATCCAGCCAGGGAGTTCCTTGAGTTCTTCCGCAATACGTTCGAGGTTGTAGAACGGTTTGTCCGTGCGGGACGCAAACGTCCCATCACAGAACGTCATCCGCCCACCGTCGATCTTCCGTTCGACCCACCACTTCGGCCACTCGTCAGCAGGCCAGGTCTTGAGTGTCTCCTCTGTTACCACCGTCAGTAGTTGCGGTTGCATATCGCTTCTGTTTCCTCTCTTCCATGTTCTTCAGATAGGCCACTTGATGTGACCGAAGGATACCCACCCCAACCAGTTCAATCCGGGCGGTGGCGGGGATCTCCTTCGCGACCTCATCAAGAACGGCGTTCATGAGGCACCACGTCTCGGCGCGATCCGTGCGGAGTTCAAAGTACACCTCAGGATCGCTTACGATAACCGCCTTCACGACCTGATCGGAGATACTCTCAGCAAGAACGAGGATGTTCTTGGCATCGAAGCCGTGGCACACCCGCGTCGTGCACCGGAGCACCACCTTGAATACATTCTTTTCAAGTGATGTCATCGCCACCTTCCTGTGTCGTTTCATCCACGAACGGACACTCAGACAGTTCAATGAGACGACCTGTGTCTTTCTGGTACGAGAGATAACAGGCAATCCCGGTTTCACCAGCGAATCGATTCTTCAACACACGTACTGTGGTGATGTGTGCATTCATCTTATCCTGCTGATCGCGCTCGCACCCGATCACCCCGTCTGATAACTGGGCAATCGCGGCGGAACCTCGAAGCTGGGACAGCGAGGTCTGTGCGCCGTCTTCGTGGCCTTTCCCCTCGGGCCGCTTCAGGTGGGAGACCAGGATCATCCCGATCCCCAGTTCCTCAACCAACGCCCGCAGAGCCGTCATGGTGTTGTCGATCAGTCGCCGCTCTTCGCCCTCAGCCTGACCACTGACCACAATGCTAAGGTGGTCAAGAATGATCCACTTACAGCCGCAGCCGTGGGCCAGATAGCGGATCTTGTTGAGGAGATTCTCACTGTCCGTCGATCCCCAGTGGTCGTAGAAGTACGCCTTGTCCTTCAACTTCTCCCATGAGGATTTGAACGACTCGTCATCGACCAGCTTCCGCGCATCCCGCTTGTGTAGTGGGCGGTTGGCGAAGACGGACATGAGACCCAGCACTGACTTCTTCACGGATTCTTCGAGGGCGATGTAGCCCACGGTTTCCCCGAGGGTAATCAAGTGCGCGGCGATCTCGCGGCACAACGCCGACTTCCCAATCCCCGACCCGGCGCACAGCGTTACAATCTCCCGCACACGTAGCCCGTCGTACAGTAGATTGAGACCAGCCCACGGATAGGGAACGCTCTCACCCGGCTCATCCTTGATGACCAGATCCCAGGTGTCCGCTGCACTGACAATCCCGTCAGGTCGGTACACCTTGGCTCCCCACACCGCGTCGAGGATCTCCTTCTCACGGCCAGCCAGGAGCATCTCGTTAGCATCCTTGAGAGGGATATTCCAGACCTTCACCTTGCCGGGGGGCAGGAGTGGGACGCACTTCTCAACCGCTTTCTTCCCCGCCTCGTCCATGTCGAATGCGAGGATCACCGCGTCGAACTTCTGCAACCACTCGATGTTGGCCTGCAAACACTTATGAGCACCGGCTGCGCCATTCCGCAGGCTGACGACCGGCCACTTGTTATTCTGTAGCTGGCTGATTGTCAGACAGTCGATCTCACCTTCCGTGATCACCACCATCTTCCCGCCATCCCGCCACAACTGCTGCCCGAATAACTGCGCTTTCTTCATGTCGCCGGTACAGGTGAACGCTTTGTTGGCGTACCGAATCTTCTGCGCCACGACATTCCCCTCGGCATCATAGTAGGGGGCAATCTGCACAGGGATTCCCGCGCTGTCCTTCCCGACTGTGTAGCCGAATTTATGGCAGGTCTCCTCTGAGATCCCACGCTTCGTGAGGGCTTTGTATTCACCCCACTCGATCAAGTCTAACTTCACCGCTGTTGATCTCCTCCCCTGTTTGACGGTGCCCTCACCAGGCTCGTAGTACTCACACCCAAAACAGTAGCCGTGCCCATCACTGTAGCGACCGAGGTTATTTCGGCTACCGCAGGACGGACACGGCTCATGTCGGATGCACGACGAATTATCGGGAGATGTTCCCGGCGATGTAGTACCGTGCATACTTATCTCCCACGAGGTCTTTCCGCATCTCCGCGACGAGGGCGACACCCCGCTTCTTGAGTTCATCAATGCGGGACGTGAGGCGGCGAACCTTGTAGAGTTCGTGCGCTTCGAGTTGGCTGATTGATCCCTTCATCAGGATATGGTTGAGGACGGAATGCTGCTGATTCGTGGACGGGATACTGCTCAAGATCTGCGCGGCTCGACGGGTGTTGAACACGTTGACCGGGACTTGTACTTCGGCGGCTGCTTCAACGGTAGCGGTAGACATAGCGTGACTCCTTCCATGTGTGGATGATTGAAGACAAACGAACGGGAGACCCAAGGACAATTCCTCAGGTCTCCCGCAAACTACAGGTCCAACTAATTACTCGACGGCCAGTTCCGGCTTATCTGTAAGCCAGTACTTGACGCTGAACGAGGGGCACGCTTTCTTTGGATCAAGTTCACCATGCCCAACAATGCGAGCATGAGGATAATCCTGGCGTAGTCGTAATAAGAGAGCGTGGAGGGCGTACATCTGCTGCGAGTTGAAGTTGTTCTCGGGAGTCTTCCCGTCTTCAGCGGTTCCTCCAACCAGGCATACCCCGAGTGACTCGTGGTTAAACCCCGCCGCATGTGCCCCAATTTCCTCTTGCTCTCGGCCCTTCTGGACAACAGCATCGCGTGTAATGACATAGTGGTACCCGATTTTCAGCCAGCCCTTCTTGCGGTGCCAGCCGTCGATCTCCTTAGCGTCAACGTGCGTGTGACTCGCGGGAGTCGCACTACAGTGGACGATGATGAGGTTGGTGACCTTCCGGGGCATTACTCCCCCTTGAACCGAGCGGGCACGCGGCGAATCGCCTGCCATACGTCGGAGGCATACTCCGAGAGATCATGGATGATGTCTGGAAGGGCACAGACAATGATGAGGAGGATGCTGACGATGAGGATATAGCCCATGTGTTCAATCACGATTGTTTAGTACCTTTCTCTTTGAGCCATTCAGTGGGAACGGCCTTCGCAAAATAGGCGAAGCCGTTCTTCTCACACCACATGGCGTAGGTTGTTTTACTGATCTTGCTAATGCGTTGATTGGGATTGCTGAAGACGAACCGGATGTCCAGTTCGGGGAGTTGCTCTTTGATCAGTAGATGCTTCTGCCGATCTGCCGTATCGAAGATCCCCTTCGTCTCAATGATGATGCCATTCTCAAGTACGAAATCCGGTGTGTACTTCGAGGTCTTGGCTGGCTTGTGATACTCGATCTTGACCTGCTCGTATGCGTACTTCACACCAGCCTTATCAAGCTGGGAAGCTACAGCCGACTCTAAGCCGCTGCGCTTCCCATCTTTCTGACGTTGCTGGTTGAAGCGTTGCCGGCGATTAAAAGTCCTCATTCGCTGCGTCGTTTGACTGCCCTGCTTCCGCCTGATCGTCCGTGAACGCGGGGGAATCATCCTGTGAATACCCCTCGTCCTCTGCCTCGAAGCCGAACGCCGCTGCGTCCTTACCAGTGCCGGTCTTCAACTCAAGGATCTGCACCGCGCACAACCGCAGGGACACCCCGGCTCCCATCGTCGGGGAGTACGCGGTGATTCCGTACAGGCTCATCTCGTAGCTGACCTTGACTACTGACCCGGACCAGACCGCCACCTCTTTCCGGATCGGCTTACCCTTGGCGTCGAACAGACGCGGCTTGAAGGTCCAACGCTTTCCAGTCTTCTTGCTTACACCGGAAGCGATGGCCTTGAAGCGAAACATCGTAAACCCGGTGGGGTTCCCTTCCTTGTCCACGTCCGGGCGGTATGGGGTCACCGAAGCCGCCTTGATGATCTTGGCGTGCTTGGCGTTGGCCTTGTTCGCCTTCGCCTCAGAGACCGCTACCTCGATAGCATCATCGATCTTCTTCTTGAGTTCCTTGGCTTCCTTACTCTTGCTCTCCAAGAGGAGATCCACCTTGTACTCACCCTCATCCTTATACTTGGTGTCCGGTTCGTTGACTCGAATCCACTTTGCGGTCCCCTTGGGGGAGGTAAACTGCTCCCGCTTCTGCTGATCACTCATGCGTAGATTTCCTTTCGGCTAATGTTGTTGAATTGAAACTCCGCCCATCAATTTCCACCACCAACGCCCGTCGAGCGTGAAGGTGAACACGAGGTAGACCTGTGCTGACATGTTCGTTAGTCGGGGTAGTTATAACCGTGGTCGTACTCTCGTCCGCACTCCTGACAGGTCTTCCGGTAATACGTGGTCCCTTCGGAGACTTCCCGATGGTAGTCGTACTCTGAATACTGACATTTATGTGTGCGGGTGCATGTACATATGCCAATCTCAGACCAGGCACACCCACCCTTGTCTCGGCAGTAGGATGGCCTACTAAATTTCGTCTCGGTAGGAGGCGGCAAAGTCCCGTTCGTCGATGACGTGGAACCCACTGAGTTCTTCCCGCTCGAAACCCTGCTCAACCACGCTGGCATCAACCCCTCCCTGTAGCATGTCGGTGACCTGAGTGAGATCCAGCGGATCACCACGCCGGATTTGCGAGCGGACTGTTCTTAACGACATTCAAATTCCTCATTTCCATCAAATGCGTGATACAACCTACCCAGCATCGCCGCTACCCGCGCCTCATCACTCGGCCCGAAAGTTGTGCGCTCAAAGGAAAAACGAGGGTCGCTACACAAAACTCGTGCAATGGTGTGATTCATACCTCCTACTATCCGCAGCAACTGCGCCTCATCAACGGATATCTGTAAGGTGATGCGGGCGATCTTTGGCTTAACTGGTTGGGGTGGCTCTAGTTCAACGTGTAGCTTCATTTCACCCCCCGCCACTCTGTATAAGTTCCATCATTGTAAAGGTGGATGACTGCTGTAAGCCCCCACTCCATCTTCTCTTCAGTGGGCTGCTGTGCTCGGGCTTTAATAGCGTTCTCAGCCAAGCGGGCGTTCGCTGCACACGCGCTATACACCGAACTCACCCATTGCTCTTTCTCCCCACGCTGGGGTGTCCCCGCGAAGTGTTTCATCGCATCAATCCCGACCCGCGCTGCGGCATCATCTTGATACGCACCCACAACCGTGTATGCCTCTGACCCGGCGAGAGAAATAGTTCTCAACTCATGCCCACCGTAACCGCCCGCCAGTTTCACGCCGAACAACGTGTGTGGTGTCTGCATTACAATGAAGTATTCTCCGTTGTAATAATCGGAACCAGACTGCCTCGCCACAAACGCAAACATTCCGAGGTAATTGGGAGTCTCCTCTTTCTTCTTCTCGTCCAGCCCTCACCGTCCTTTCTTCGATGCCCACTCCTTAGGGCACGCTATAGGTTTATAGATCCGGTCAAACTCTTGAATACCCTCAGCCCACCCTCCCTTCGGCCCCGCGTACCGCCGGTCGGCTTCCCGGTAGTACAAGACGAGGTAGTGCCCATACCCCACCACCTCCACGATGCCGTCAACCGGAGGGGACCACGGCTCGCGTGGTTCGGTGGCGTTAACAAAGCATTGCTTGGTGTGGAACTGCGGAGAGTGTAGGGTGGTTTCCTTAGGCTGTTGCTTCCAGTGTTCCACGACCATAACTATCGCGGTGTTCAGCATCACCACACACAGGGCCGGGATTAACACATCCCTCACTATTTTCGGCATTGGTCCTCCGTTGTCGTTCCGCGAACGCCCCCGCCTCAAACGCGGCGAGACCCGCGATTCGTAAGTCCGTGATCCTCCCGCGCATCTCGCGGATGAGATGCTTCATGCCCTTCTTCCGTTGCTGCCGTTGAGCGATGCGTGCTGCTCTCACAAGGTTTCCTCCATGTGGTTAAGTGTTCGGGTCAACTACAGGTCCAACCTATTGATCGTTTCCATGCGTGGAAGTATCTAGGCAAAGAAATACACACTTTGTTTGACTGCCGCTAAATCCAAGTTGCCCTTCGGTGGGCACGGCGGGACCATCCGCTGCTTCTTCTCTGAGAGACCAGCCAAGATCGACCCCCGGAACTCCTCAAGTACGTCATGCTGATACAACTCGACAAACGCCTCCCGCAAACAGACTGCCATGGTGTCCATGTCAGCGGCTAGGGTTCCGTAGGAGTCATGCACCATCCCGAAGTGGCTGATCCCCGCTTCGAGGGCACGGCGCACAGACAGCATCAATGCTGCTGCATCCATCGAATGCACGAAGTTCGGGGAGATGCCACTCGATTGCCTGCGTCGGTCGATCACCGTGGTCTCTTCGGTCAAGACGTGATAGATCATCGCCCCGCCCATCTTGGTTTTCACGGTGCGGCTGTCCATGTTGACGTAGGACTGCAACACCGGGAACCCGACTGGTGTTGTCCAGTTCACCGGGAGACCCTCGGATGCCGCGATCTGTGCGGTCTTCTGTAGCCAGTCCATTGCAGACCGGGCCGCGACCACGACTTCCCCAATACTCGACCAGATGTGTTTGCTGAGGTAGATCGCGGCACCGAATGCGTCTTCCCCGAACGGGTGGTCACCACGCTCGTCAATGTAGTCCTTGATGTACTGTCGTGCGCTGTACTGCGTGGCCCCGTAGGGAAGCGTCATGACCGGGCGTTTGGTGGCCTTTCGATCAAAACCATACGATACCCATTGCAGAGCAACCGGGTCACCGGCTTGTGCATCCACGGCAACTTTCTCCGCTGCCACTTCCGCCACTCGTGCATAAATGTCGGCTGGTAACTTGGACGGCAGCAGATTAACCGCACGTCCCCCAATCTCGTCTCTGAGCATGGCACTGAAGTTTTGCAACCCATTACAACTCCCATCGACACTGACCGGAAGATGGCTCACATAATCCGGGTTGAGGATGACTGCGTGGATCTCGAAGCACGCCGCGAGAAATTGCCAGGGCTTGTCCGCTTCGGTCCACCACTGTTCACTGAGGGGGTCAAGCGAGACCGCCACGATCTTCGTGAGGTTCTCCCGCGACCACTTCACGCGGTCATCAAGGGAGCACTTATCTTCCCCCCAGCAATTTGCTGCGTGGATCATCAACCAGCGACTCCCACGGTCTCCCACAGGCTTCCCGTCTGCAAACTGTAACAACGACTTCGCCATGTCGCACCCCTGCGGATTGAGAAAGGACGGCACAGCGTATAAACGGCCTCTGAAATCTAGTTGATGGGGGAAATAAATCGCAGCTTCGTCCTTGAACTTCTCCGCCATGTAGAGAATTTTCGCCATCTGTATTCGCTGGCTTCTCAGTTTCACGTTCGCCGTGTGTACCGTACTCGCCTTCCGTTTCCATGCAATCCTCGCTTCCTTGTTGGTGGCAATATCATGCGGCTTCGGTGGGAGTGGGGCATCTTCCCGGCTAGGTACCTCCCCCACGTTCGCCCCAGCATCCCAAATCTGCTGCATCACCCGGAGCACCTGGCCGTTGATCTGCCAGGGTGTGGCCTGTACTGCGTTCACCGCCTGATACAGGACGGGCATGTCATCGACCCGGTGAAACAACTCTTCGAGATAATTCTCGTTCCGTATCTTCACTAAACGCAACGGGCGCACCGCCTTGGTGTGGTAGCCCCCCTCGTAGGGGTTTCGCCAGGGCTTCGGCGGGATGATCGTAGGGAGGAACACCGGGGCAAGCAGTTCGCACCGGCTGTTTTTCTCCTCGATCCATTTCAGCGTTTGCTCGGTGGCTTCGACGACCGTGGATGATGTCCGCTTCCCCTGGTCGAGGGTCACAATCCGAATCAGTTTCGTGGCTGCGGCCAAGAGGTCCAGACAGCGCACCCCGACATGGTACTTGTCGATTTGCGACCACGGTTGCCACTCAAGGTTGCTGTCGCGTTCAGCGGCACGGTTCATCGCATGAATGAGCACGCGGCGTTTGTGTCCAGCGTGCTTCGTGGCTTTGTCGAGCTTCGTGGTGACGGTATGCCAGAGACCCTTGGCGTTTCCCTCGAAGTGCGTGAACCGGGCTTCGTCTTCCAACCCCGAGGCGACGGCGATAGCGGTTTTCTGTAGGGACCGTTGCAGGGTGATACAATCGAGAGCTACCCGGACAGTGATGTACGCCACCACCTTCGGGTCGAGGTCTGCCAAGTACTTTGCTGCAATGGGGCGAGTGCCGCGTGTCTTATTCACCTGGGCCACCCACTCCTCAAGAGCCTGACTCATCGGGAGGATGGTCCGCTGGGCAAGTTGCATACCGTAGATCGTATTACTCTCCTGGTGGCCTTCCCGCGCCTTCTGAATCTGCTCAATAAACCGCTTGGCCCCTAGGCCCTGCATCTCTTTTTCAAGTTCACACTGACGGGCGTATAGGTCGTTCATATTCCCTCCGTGGATGTTTCGGGCCAACTACAGGTCCAACCAATAAGGGCATGCTGCGGAGACAAACCCAGCAACAGCCTGTGGATAGTTCCATGTGTGGAAGTGACTAGGCAAAAGAAAACCCGCTCGAATCGTGTGATCCAAAGCGGGTTTATGAATCGATTGCAGATGTGGGAATTGTTATACAGGGATTTTAAGTCCCTTGTGTATGCCAATTTCACCACTCGGGCGTAGATTTCAGCGAGTGTGTTGCGGCTATTCTGCATCATTCCGCAACATCTCTGCAACATCATCTGCAACATTGGCCGCAATCGGATTACGCAATCTCAAGCACCTTGACGGCATCCATCAGGTTCGTGGGGCACAGGTGAGCGTACCGCATAGTGGTCTGGATGTTCTTATGTCCGGCCCACTCCATCACCACCTTCAGGGGTACCCCGCGTTGCACCAGCCGGGAGATGCAGGTGTGCCTGAGTGCGTAAGGTATGAACTCCTTGTCCTCACCCAGGCCGATGTGTCCCTTCACACGATCCCATACGTGCTCCATCCAGAAGTTGTCGTAAGGGAACAACGCCCCGGACATGATGACCTGAGACCGTCGCCACAGGATCTCCTTGACACGCTGTGTCATAGGAATGCTCCGAGCTTCCTTGTTCTTGGTCTTCCATACGTGAATGATCCCGTTCATGAAGTCGAGATCCCGCTCGACCAGTGCGTACAGTTCGCTGGGTCTCATCCCAGTATCGATCAGGACACAGACCGCCTCTGCGTGCTCATCCTTCCCCCACGATGCCAGGGTACCGAGCACTTGCTGCTCTTCCATGTGGGAGAGAAACCGGATACGCCCCTTGAACTCCTTGCGGCGTTCCACGCTGGGTTTCCGCACGAGCTTCCCGCGTTTCACCGCGAGGGTGAGCATACGTGACACGGCGGAGAGCTTGCGGTTGATCGTCGCGTTACTGTTACCGGATGCCATGAGGTACGCGGCGTATTGATCGAGCTTCTCATCAGTGATGACATCCAGCGGTGTAGCCTCGCCAAAATGCTCAAGGGCAATCTCCGCGTTACGTGCGAGTTTTACCCCGCTGTTTGCGTCTGACCAGTACAACTCCACGCACTTGTCATACGCCTGCCTCAGTGTCCAGGTGTCGCGCTCCTCTTTCGCCGGTACTGAGACCTGCCGTAGCATGTCGGCGCGAAGCTGGGCCTGCTCTGCGATAGCACGGTCGAGATCCAACGCGGGGATGGTCTTCGTGCGCCGTGTCCCTTTGATGGTCACGTCGATCAAGTAACTGTTTCCCCTCTGGCGGATGCCATCAGGAAGGTTTCGCTTAGGCATGGTCACCTCCCAATATCGCGACAAGTTGTTCCGCGAGCTTCTTACCTTTCGGTGTAAGCCACACGGTCTTTTTCCACACGTCCATCCGGTCACTTCGCACTTCCACCAGGCCAAGACCAGGACGTTTCAGCCAATGCCAATCGCTCAGGGCCGCGACATTACGAGAGGCCGATGAATCCGCCAACCCGCACTTCGTCGCAAGCTCCCCAATGCCGATGCCCTCATTCTTGGCGACGGCTAGGAATACACTGAGCGTCTGCGCGGGGATGTTGTCGTCGAGCAGGCGGACTGCTGACAGTACTGTCGAGAGTATCCCCAGTTCTTTGTACATATGACCTCCGTATCTCCGCGAGTGTCTTCGCAGAGGTGAATTCCCACACACACTTTCCACCCACAGGATCATACCCAAAATAGATCTCTCCTAGCAATGGAACATTAGCGGTAAAAACAGTGATCATAAGGTGTGCCCACCCTTCACGTTACGCCCGGTTAGCTAACTACAAAATGTCTGACATGACCCGTTGTTGCAGCAGGTTTGACAGACGCGCATTGAACCATCAGGCCCGTAGACTGTGTGGGTTGTGCACGATGCCAGTGCGTCCGATGGTAACCCCATGAGACTCAGGATGATGGCCGCAATGACGAAGAACTTGCGATGCGCGAGGATGATAAGTCCCACCACAAACACCCCGCAGGAGATCGCCGTGAGCATCCACAGGTACCATGGCGGACGGTTACGGCGCGTGTTTGCGGTTGTGCGTGGTGGGTTACGTCGCAAAGATGCTGAGTGCATGGCACACCTCCCCTTGGTTGAAGTTAAAGATACACACAGGGACCGGGAAACGGTATCCCCCCTATGTATGCCTGAAAAAACCCTGACCTAGCGGTATGGTGTCCGCCAGGTTTCGCCACGCGGCTCTTCAGAGGGTTATGCGTGGGTTAGTCTGTCGATGCGCTCTGCTAGTTCTTCTACACTACAATCCACCGTGGTCTCTCTGTCGCAGTTCACGCATTCAACAAGGTAGTAGCCACCTTTGATTCGGTAGGTGTTTGTCTGGTTACTTCCACACACAGGGCAATTTAGCTCCATGATATCATCCTTCCCACATATGGGCGCATTAGTGCGAAGCTTTCCCTATTTGTATGAGATTAGAAAAGCGGGTTTGCTTAAAGCCTACTCCATGCACTGGAATAAAGACCGATGCAGTAGCTTTCCCCTGTGTGCCATTGCATGCTGTGCAATCGATACAGGTTAGTTTTTTCCCCGCTTGCTCCGATGCGGGGCACAAAAAGGCCCCTTGGGGTTTCCCTGAGTAACCCTGAGGTACCACATAGAAAGCTCGCCAACCTAAAGCCTTTGCCTCTTGATACTCTGCATCTGTATCACATGACGCCATAGTGAAACGCTGGAAGGGAGCAAAAGGTTCTGCTTTCCATTGGTGTGTGTATCCCGTCCAGTTATGTGCACAGTCTAGGATGGTTTCCCACGTTGCAAAAGGGATAGCTGCGGGGTCTCCGTATGCCCCTAATCTCACGATACGTCCGACAAGTAGTGTGCGGGATTCTTGCAGGGTAAGATGCGGATATCCCCCCCGTTGATATGCCCTGTACACTTGTAGAGGACCGTTCTCTAGTCGTACATAACATGTCCCCAAGGTACGATGAAGACAATCCCCACACACACTAGCATCTAACCCCCGCTTATGTGCTATCACTGGGTTTTCTTCCTTGCGGAGTATGTAGGTCTGTATCATTGCACCTGTCTTCGTGTTTGTCCGCGTCTGTTTCAATCCCGTTGCAATGCCTAGAATCGGTTTCCCATCAAGCATGCTAGGCCCATCATAAAATACAAACCCGTTGTGTTTCACAGGTAGATCCTTTCTATGTGTGGAAGAATCAGGTTAATAAAAATCCGCTGGATAATCGCAAGCCACCTTGACAGACCTATTCTTTAGGCTGATTTTTACGTTGAGGATCATTCCTTCCTCTGCATACTTCAGTACCCTGTCTGCTTGCTCTTGAATCGGCCTGAACAAATCCCACGCTACCATACAGGCCCCTATGCGCCCGTATCGCCGTGAAGCTTTCATGTATCCGCGCGCTATCCACCGTGCTATGCCTTCCTGATTCTCTTCACTAGGCTGGATTTCCTCTTCTCGGTGTCTAAATTCATTCATGGCAATCCGCACAATTTCACGGCATTGATCCATGAGCCTTTCGTCATGAGATACCCCGCACGGTTTCAGTGATGTCCGCCTGTCGCGGTATACGTGATGCGCCCATACCTGAGGAAGATCGGCGGCAATATTCTCTTCAGGACTGCTGTTGCTGAATAGTCCCCCGTTCCCGCGTATCCAAAGAGCAGCACCCAAGGCGAGAAACTCCCCCTCTGCTTTCCCGTCGTCATGTGGGAAATGCTCTAGAATGTCATGTGCCACTGTCATTCCTACTAAAGGTTCGCCTTCAGGGTACCACTTAGGTTTAAACCCTAGTGTGCCGTAGTCTTCATGCCGCTCTACTGTAAATTGGTAGGTTTTCATGGGTAGATCCTTTCTATACATGGAAGGTTACAAGCATAAAAAACTGATCAGAAGTACCCATAGAACAAACCCCAAGGCTAACCCGCGAGTAATGCCTAGGATTGCATCTAGGTTGTCCGTCTGGTGTGTGTTAGGTTTCATGTTATCCTCTTTGACCTAAGCCAATGCCATGTGTTGTTCCCGCTTAGAGCGGGTGATTCTCCGTTCTTCTCTCAGTTCCTTTGTGCGTTTCTCTCGCCAGTGGTCTATGCTAGCTTTTGCCTCTTCAATCGGGTACTCCCAGCGTTTGCTATATCCCCTGCTATCATCGGGATAGAAACCCCAGCAAGAGTCGATTTCTTCGCCGTCTGGATTCTCAGCAATAAACCCGACAATATCCCCTCGGAAGTAGCTATCAAGCGTTTTGATTTCCCCCTCTAAGCATTGCTCCGCTTTCTTCCTGACTGCTTTTGTGAATCGCTTCTTTCCCCACTCCTTTACCGCTTTCTCTTTCGTACACCAGATAATCCCGCATTGTCCGCTATCCCAAGGGCACCCGAAAGGCCCAGTGCGTAAGGCTATCCCACTGTGAATGTAGGCATACACTGGAAGGTATACAACGTCTTTGCGCTGGGTAATCTCCCTAATTTCCTCTGAGGTGGTCCGCCGATCTCCTAAGTTATAGCGGGAAGAGGTATAAAGGATTTCCCCTACGTTGTTCCACTCCCTAGGGCTTTCAGGGTCTTCGTCCTGCACTAGCTTAATGGTGCACCTTTTGTACGTGATGGTCTCCATGGCCTATCCCTTCCTTTCTAGTGTGCCAATATCACACCGCGTTTCCCTGTCTGCCTCATACCAATACACCGCTACGAAGAATGGCGAGAGGAGTTCCACTACTTCGCCGGTTTCACCGTTGCGATTGACTACCTTGCTACCTAGGCTAAAGCTCTTCATGCTTGTCTCCTCATTCGTGGTGTAGTTTTGATATTGGGTGTGATTGGGCCATAGGTGATGATGATTGAAACCAACGGTAAGTAAATCGCTGTGCAATTCTGCCAGCCACCCAGTACAGACCGTTGTGAGCGTCTGATACCTCGAAGGCCTAGTGTGTTTCTTGAGTAGAAAAGGTTCATAGCGTCATTCTCCTTTGGTTGGGGTAGTTCTTTTCTTATGGTTGTATCCCGCCATGTAATCGGGTTGGTTTGGGAAACGTGGTTCAGGTCTTCCTAGCATTGAATCTTCTTTCCCCATCTTCATCCATTCCCGCCATGTAGCCCATACCTTACCA
>Ga0208147_1000022_pt1 | contig 43306 bp, 67 predicted proteins | sample DEB3_08_DNA_FD_184520 | JGI IMG/M metagenome (GOLD analysis project Ga0208147, IMG submission 184520) | Aqueous microbial communities from the Delaware River and Bay under freshwater to marine salinity gradient to study organic matter... | ecosystem: Environmental > Aquatic > Marine > Coastal ... | reverse complement strand
ATCGTTGGGATGATGTAGAGGAAGGCGCTATTGAGGCGCACAATAACAGGAAATAGACATGGCATTTACGAGCTACAGTGACCTAAAGACTACGATAGCGAACTACCTAGCTCGTAGTGATCTGACTTCAGTTATTCCTGACTTTATCCGGTTGGCTGAAGAGCGTTTACGTCGTGACCTGAGAATCCGTCAGATGTTGGTCGTTGCTACGGCTGACACGACTGCTGGTGACTCTACGGTTGGTCTGCCTACAGACTTCCTAGAGATGCGAGACATCCATCTGAACACGACTCCTATTGCTTCTTTGGCTTACGAAGCTCCTAACGCTTTCTACGCTAATAATCGGTCTAGCGAGTCTGGTTTGCCTAAGACTTATACGGTTTTGGCTTCAGAGTTGCAGTTTTCTCCTATTCCTGATGCTGTATACACGGCTCAGATGCTGTATTACGCTAAGCCTACGCTTTTAAGTGACACCAATTCTAGCAACGTCTTCTTGGCTAATTGCCCTGATGCTTTGCTATATGCGTCTTTGGCTGAAGCAGAGCCATATATGATGAATGATTCTAGGCTGCAAGTCTGGGCATCTCTGTATGATCGTGCTATAGCGTCTATTTCTACTGCTGACCAGTCAAGTGAGTACAGCGGTCAACCGATGGCAATGTCTTATAACGTGAGGTAAATCATGGCAGAAATGTCGAACTATCTTGAGAATGCGCTGATTAACGCTACTCTCCGTAACACCAGCTACACAAGCCCTGCAACTGTTTACGTTGGTCTTTATACATCTGATCCTACCGATGCTAATACTGGTACAGAAGTCTCTGGTGGTTCTTATGCTCGCACTTCTGTTACTTTTGGTTCGCCCAGCGATGGCGTTAGTACCAATAGTGCTGCGGTTGAGTTCCCGCAAGCCACAGGATCATGGGGAACCGTAACGCATATTGGTATTTTGGACAATTCTACTAGCGGTAATTTGCTTTATCACACACCACTAGATGCATCTAAGACGATTGCTTCTGGTGATATTTTCAAGATTTCTATTGGTTCTTTGTCTGTTACTTTGGCGTAAGGGGTAAGTAATGTCTACTATCGTCACAAGAGCTGGCAAAGGTAGTGCGCTTACTCATAACGAAGTAGATGCTAACTTTGTAAACTTAAATACAGATAAACTTCAATCAGGAAGCACTGCTGCAAGTCTTACAATTACCAGCGCAACGATTAGTGGTGGAACAATTACAGGTATTACTGATTTAGCGATAGCTGATGGTGGAACAGGAGCCTCAACAGCTCAAGGAGCTATAAATTCTCTTGCTGGTTCAGTAACTTCAGGATCTTATTTAAGAGGAAATGGCACCAATGTTGTTATGTCAACAATTCAAGTTGCTGATGTACCTACATTAAATCAAAACACAACAGGAACTGCATCAAATGTTACTGGCACAGTAGCCATAGCTAATGGTGGGACAGGAAAAACAACTGCAAGTACAGCTTTTAATGCTTTATCTCCAATTACTAGCACAGGAGATTTAATTCTTGGTAATGGAGCAAATAGTGCAACTAGACTGGCTATTGGCGCAAATGGATATGTTTTAACTTCTAATGGGACTACTGCGTCTTGGGCTGCTGCTTCCGGAGGTTCAATTTCTTGGCAATCAGTTCAAACATCAGATTTTACGGCAGTTGCTGGAAATGGTTATCCAGTTAATACAACTTCAGCAGTAATAACTGCAACTTTACCAGCATCTCCTACTGCTGGACAGATAATTACTTTTACTGATTATGCTGGTACTTTTGGTACTAATAGATTTGTTTTATCTTTAAATGGTAAAAAATTTAATGGAAGTACAACTGCAATTAAAATGGATGTAAATCGAGAATCATTTTCTATAGTATATGTTGATGATACTCAAGGTTGGATTATTTATTCAAGTAATGTAACTACTGCTGTACAAAATATTGTTTCTGTTGATTTCTTAGTTGTTGGTGGTGGTGGTGGCGGCGGTGCATCATCAGGCGGTGGTGGTGGAGGTTATAGAACATCTAGTGGAACTTCAGGTGGTGGCGCTAGCGCAGAATCAACTCTTACTTTATCCTTAGGAACAACTTATACCGTTACAGTTGGCGCTGGAGGAAATGGAAGCGCATCATCAACATTTAATGCAGGTAATGTAGGTAATGACTCAGTATTAGCTACCATAACATCAAAAGGTGGTGGTTATGGTGGTGGCGGAGCTACTACAAATGGTGGTACTGGTGGTTCAGGTGGCGGTGGTTACTATAATGGAACAGCAACTGGTGGTGCTGGTACAGCTAATCAAGGTTATGCTGGTGGCAATGCTGGTGGTGGCGGTGGTGGTGGCGGTGGTGGTGCTGGTGGAGTTGGTTCTGTTGGAACTGGTAGTGATAGAAATGGAACTGGAGGAAATGGTGGTGCTGGTGTAAGTTCAAGCATTACTGGATCAGCAGTTAGTAGATCAGGCGGTGGTGGCGGCGGTGGTGACCATAGAGATTCTGGCGGTGGAGGTTCTGCTTCTGCTGGTGGTGGAGCTGGTGGTGGATCTGGCGCAAGTTCAGGAACTTCTGGTACAGCTAATACTGGTGGTGGCGGCGGTGGATCATCATCGACTACTGGAACCAATATTGGTTCTGGAGGAAATGGTGGTTCAGGTGTTGTAATAATAAAAATACCAAATAATTTTACCGCTACTTTTAGTGGTGGTGTTACGCAAACTATGTCAACAGCAGTTTCTGGTTACAAAATTTATACTGTTACTGCTACTTCTACAACTTCTGAGACAGTGACTTTTTCATAATGGCACATTTCGCAAAACTTGATAATTTAGGAGTAGTTGTTTTTGTTACGGTTGGTCGTGACGAAGATGATGAATTAGAGTTATGCGCTAGAACTGGCGATACTTATAGACGTACTTCTTATAATACTGTTGGTGGTATTCATTTATTAGGTGGAATTCCATTTAGAAAAAATTTTGCGGGAATTGGATATAAGTACGATTATGATAGAGATGCTTTTATTCCACCAAAACCATATAAATCTTGGATTTTAAATGAGCAAACTTGTTTATGGGAAGCTCCTAAGCCAATTCCAATAGATTCCAAAGATTACGTTTGGAACGAAGATACTATTTCATGGGAAAAAGTATTTACATGATTTTAATTAAATTATGAGTCTTCAATACGTTGTATATGATTATTGGGAATATGGCTATGCTGAAGGCGATGCAATTCTTGTCAATGGGAGTGCATCAGTAACAGCAGATTCCACTGTTTCTGCTAATGGTATACGAGTACAACTTGCAGACGGAAGTGTTATATGTAATGCAACAGTAACAGCAACAGGCATAAGATTTCAATTTGGCGCAGGAAGTATTGCTAGTAATGCAAATGTTTCTGCTGATGGAATAAGGATTCAAACTGCATCAGGACAGATAGATGCTAATGCAAATGTTACTGCGCTTGGTGGAATAATAAGATTTGCAGATGCTAGTGTTAATTCATTAGCTACAGTAACAGCAAATGCTAATGCAATTTATGTTGGTGTAGGAACTATTAGTGCTTCTGTAATAGTTTCTGCTTTAGGTACAAGAATACAATTTGGCGATGCATCTGTAACATCATCTGCAACTATTTCTGCTAATGGTTTAAGAATAAGAACAGCATCAGGAAGCATTGATGGACAGGCTACTGTATCTGCATTAGGGGGCGTTGTTTATGCTGGCGCTGGATCTATAGAAGGATTTGCCACAGTATCTGCATATCCTAACGCTATATGGTCTGCTAATGGGTACATTAAATCTACAGCGGTATGTGCTGCAACAGGTCAGATTATCGGTGAGGAATGGTCAGATGTTATTCCTCAAACGGATATTTGGTCTGGTATAACTACAAGTAATGACATATGGACAGCAGTAGCTGGTGAATCTGATACTTGGACTCCAATAACGGTCAGTTCTAATACATGGACTCAGCAGAACGCTGGTTCTAACACTTGGTTGAGGCAGTAATGGCAAAGATAATGTTTGGTGAGTGGCTCCCAGATCAACCCGGCGTAACAGGTGCAGTTACTGATGCCAAGAACTGTTATCCAGTTACTAACGGTTATGCGTCATTTCCTAGTGAAGCTGATTATTCAGATGCAGCAGCTCAGACTCTCTTAGTTACCTTTGCTGGCAAGTTTGGTGGAGCTACAAACCTATTTGCTGCTGGTGCTACACAGATCTACAAGTTTGATTCTAACGATGCCACTTTAGATGCATTAACGACTAGCGGTTATACGGCTGTTGAGGGTTGGGATGTAACTCAGTTTGGCAGCAAGATGATTCTGGCTAATGGTCAGGATAAGTTACAGGCTTACGAGATCAACGTTTCTACTTATGTAACAGATTTGGCTGCTGCTGCTCCTACGGCTAAGTACGTAACAGTGGTTCGTGACTTTGTGGTTGCTGCTAACGATGGCACAGACTCCAATAAGGTCTATTGGTCTGACATTAACGATGAGACAGACTGGACTCCCGGTGCTGCATCGCAATCAGATACACAGTTGCTGCCTGATGGTGGCGATATTACAGGTTTAGCGGGTGGGGAATATGGTCTGATCTTCTTAGAACGTGCCATATATAGAATGAGCTATACAGGCTCCCCGCTTTTTTTCCAATTTGACGCTATTTCTAGGTCTTTAGGCTGTATTTCTAACGGTTCTATTGCCCAGTATGGTGGTCTAACTTATTTCCTCTCTGACGATGGTTTCTATGCCTGTGATGGACAGACAACTAAGTCCATTGGCGTTGAGAAAGTAAACCGCTGGTTCTTTAGTAATGCTGCTCCTAACGAAATATTCACAGGAATGAGCGCAACAGTAGACCCAGTACGTAAGTTAGTAATTTGGAAATTCAATAACACGTTCGGTGGTAAGTATTTACTCATTTATTCCATTGATTTGGGTAAATGGTCATACGCTGATACCACTGCTACCAGTATTGCTTATGTATTAACACCATCTGCTACGTTAGAACAGGTGGATAACTACAACACAAGCATAGATGCATTGGATATTCCGCTAGATTCTCGTGTTTTTGCTGGTGGACAACTGCTATTTGCGGGTGTTTCTGGCACAAAGATCATTGCTTTCTCAGGTCAACCTAAGACAGCGAACATAGCGACTGGTGATATTGACCTTGGGCAGTCTGTTGTGACCTTGGCTAGACCAATTGTGGACAATGGTGGCGCTTCTGTAGCCATTGCAAGCCGTAATTTGCTCACTGATTCCGTAGAATTTGGCACAGATGTGACTGCTGACTCAGAAAACCGTGTTCCTTTGCGCTCTAACGGTAAATATCACCGTCTGAGACTGACTCCAACAGGATCTAGCTGGAAAACAGCAGTTGGTTTGGATGTAGATGTTGTTAAACAGGGTACTCGATGACTCAGTTTCGTACATTACCGCCATTTGGAGGAGATCAACGGGCTGTAGCTGAGGTCGTTCGTGGTGTTATGGATGGTAAGACCAATAATACCGGCACAATTACCTTAGCTACTGGTAACGCCACTACAACTACCCTCTACGACGAGCGTATAGGCTACGACAGCCTTATTTTCTTCGTTCCTGTATCTTCTGCTGCCTATGCTGATTCGATGCCTTATGGAGCGTTTCAGAGCCTTGCAGACCAGTCTATAACGGCAAACACAGCCACAGCCATGACAATGGATACAACGGACTATTCTGATGGGGTTTACCTGTCTAATAGTTCTAGGTTGAACGTAAGAAATGCAGGTGTATACAACCTTCAATGGTCTGGGCAGTTCCAAAATACAGACACAGTATTACACGATGTTAGCGTTTGGGTAAGAAAAAACGGAACAGATGTTGCAGGTTCCACTGGCTTTATTTCTGTACCTAATAGTCATGGTGGAGTAGACGGTCATTCTGTTAATGGATGGAACTACTTTATAGAATTAAATGCTAACGATTATGTCGAGCTGTATTGGTCTGCCACTAACGCAGCCATTAGCCTTCAGTATTACGGAACCCAGACTAGCCCGACTAGACCAAGTACAGCCTCACTTATTGCGACGCTGAACTATATATCCCCTAATGCTTCTACCAACATATATGTTTCTAGTAAGCAACAAGGTCAGGCTACGATAACGCATTGGGCTAATAATACTGCGAATAAGACTTACGGTTATATAATCGTCGGATGACAGAATTTAAATATATCCCCGTTGACGAGATTAGAAATTGGTGGGCTTCTATTAGGCCCGGTTTAGAAAAGATTAAAACTAAAAGTCCTGAGAATTGGATAGTCGAGGATGTATACACAGACTGTTTCAATCAAAAGGCTATGCTTTGGGTAGTCCTTAAGAACAACCATTTTTATGGCTTCTTTATCCTTCAGCCAATGGGGCAAGAACTCCATGTTTGGGCTGCTTGGACGTTAGAAAATGATTATCAAGTGGTTGAAAAAGGTTTACAATTTATCAAAAGTATGGCTAGGGATGCTAATGTTAAATATTTGACATTCTCCAGCCATAGGCCGGGATGGGAACGTAAGGCTAAAGCATACGGATTCCGTCCTCGAAAATGGATATGCGAGGTGTGATATGGGTGGTGGTGGCGGAACTCAAGAAACAAAGACGGAGATAGCACCGGAGTTTAAGCCGTATATAACGTATTCTCTGGGCGAGGCTCAACGTCTTTATCAAGGGATGCCAGAGGCTCCTGCTACTCTGACTCCAGAACAGTCTGCTTATTCTCAGGCTGCTATCCAGCAAGCCGCACAACGCGCTCAGGCTGGCTCTCCACTGGTAGGTGCTGCTCAGGCAGAGCAACTGGCTACGATTCAAGGACGAGGCGTTAATCCATTCCTAGCGGGTGCTTTGGAACAGGCTAACCGTCTGGCTGGTGAACAGTACACCAAGAATATCCAGAATCTACAATCTCAGGCTTCCTCTATGGGTCGCTATGGATCTGCTGCTCAAGGTCAACAGATAGGTCAGGCTCAGGACATCTTTGCTCGTTCTATAGCGGAACAGGGCGGTCAACTGGCATATCAATCGGCTGAGGCTGAACGCGCTCGTCAAATGGCTGCTGCTCAGGCTGCTCCGCAAATGGCTCAGGCTGACTATGCAGATATTCAGCGTCTATTGCAAGCAGGTCAGGCTCAAGAGGCTTATGCACAACAGGCATTGCAAGGTCAGTTGGCTGCTCAGGATCTACCTCTGCAACGTCTACAACAGGCTGCTAATGTCTTCTATGGCGCTCCTCTGGAGACTAAGACTACAGCTACTCCACAGGGGGGTAAATAATGAGTGGCATGGAACCTATGCTGATTGGTGCTGCTGTTGGTGCGGCTACTAATCGTAAGAACCCGTTGCAAGGCGCAATGCTCGGTGGAATGGGTGGTGCTTTTCTAGGGCCAACGATGGGGTTAGGTGCTACAACCGCTGGCGCTGGAGGATCTGGTATTTTGCCTAGTGCTGCATCTGGCTCTATTACCGCTGGTGCAAATATCCCTGCTGGTGCTGCATTTATAAATCCTGCTGGCGTTAATGCTGCTACTGCCGCTACAACTGGCCCTAGTGGCTTAGTTGGTGTTGAGGCTGCTAAAAGTGGTCTTTTCAGTGGTGGTATGCCAGCCACTAATGCAGCTATGCAAGGTCAAGGATTAGCACAAACTACTGCAATGCAAAGACCATTGTCGCTAGGTATGCCTGGCGTTGAGCCGGGTCAAGGCTATGAATACACATTGGGTGACAGATTAGGCCAAGTAGGTCAGTTTGCACAACAAAACCCAGTATTGACTCAGATGGCATTTCAAACAGGACAAGGACTATTGCAGCAGCCAGAAAGACAGCTTCAGTCTCCCGGTCTAATGCGTGGCACTCAAATGCAAGTAGCAGCACCACAATACCAAGTAGGTATACCTAAAGTTTCACTAATCTAGGTGATATATGGCAATTTCAGATTACATCCCTAACATATTTGGTTCTGCTGCTCCGACAACCTATCAAGGTCTGTTAGGCGCTAATCTTATTACGCCAGAACAGATGCAGCAGACTCAGAACACAGCGAATATCCAAGGATTGCTAGGTGCTGGTCTTGCGCTGGCTCAGGGTATGAGCCGTATCGGGCCTCGTCGTTCTGCTGCTGAGAATATTCTAGGTGCTTTGGCTGGTGGCTTTGGTGCTGCTGGTGGTGCTTATCAACAGGGATTGCAGAATATTGCACAGCAACAGCAAATATCACAGGCTCAGTTAGCGCAACAAGATGCAATGATTAAGCGCCAACAAAATCAAGAACGTTTGGCACAGCTTAAGAAACTTGAAACAGAAGATCCTGAGTTATATAAATTGATGCTGCTTGATCCAGCAGAAGGCGGGAAACTATATGCTCTTAAACAACAAATTAAGGGTTTCCAGCCTAAAGAAGGAGCAGTAGAGGAAAATACTCCAGAGTTTTACAGATCTTTGGGTCAGCAATATCTTGCTGGTGGCCCTAATTTGAAGCCTCTTGGTGAAGCATTCATGAAGAAAGCAGATACGCTTGAGCTTACTTCTTTGGGCAATCTTAAAGGTGATGAAACACCAGAAGAATTGGATAGAAGGTCTACTAGGGCTTATGCTCTTGGAAGTAAAGACCTTGCAGAAAGATTGTTTGGGCTGGCTGAACAGAAACGGATGTATCCAGATCAAGCTACGCCACAAGCTCAAGATTTGGCTCAAAGAGAGGTAGTTACTGGAGATCAAGAAAAACAACTTGCTGCTACACAAGTAACCGAACCTAGAGGCCGTCAGGGTCAGTTGCAATTAAGAATTGATAATATCAATAAAGATATTGAGCGTATAAGTGGTATGCGCCCAACTGCCGCAAATAGAAAAGAAATAAAAGACCTTTCAGATTTAAAAGATAAATTGCAAGTTGACTTAAATCGTCTTGCAAACATGGAATACGACTTTAAATCCATTAAAGATGGTTTGCCTAAAAAATATCATTCAGAAATTGATGCTGTTGAAAGATTGGCTCAGTCAGGAACTCTTGATGCTGCTGGTATTCGTTCGTCTATTGAGAAGTTCTATACACGACTGCAAGAAGATGAAAAGGGTAGAAAGTTAGAGGGAAATGCGGCTTTATTTGCTCAAATGAAGTTTGGAGTTACGGATAGATCGCAACTTAATGGTCAACAGCTTGCTGAAATATTGCGATTTGAGGCTGCTCCTAATGCAGAACAATTAGCTAAATTGCAGCAAACAAATAGGCAGCTTCAGTTTGAAACAGGCGCTGGCGTAGGATTACCTGCTGGTAGAGAAAGCATGATTTCCCCTGCTCCTGTACCTGCTAATGTACCTTCTGCTACTACGGTTTCTCCAACGGCTGCTGCTGCTCCAAGACCTGCTGGTGCTATTCCTAGGGCTGTACCTGCGGCTGTACCTACGGCTGCTCCAGAAAATGCTCCTGCACAAACAAGGGGGCTGTATCAATACAATAGAACTGCACTGATAAATCAACCTGACTCTAAGTATTCTCCTAAGAAGAAAATGGAGCTAAGAGAAAAACAGCCTGCAATGCAAAGTGCTGTTACTTATTCGCTAACAAGTATTAAAGACGCTCGTGACGCTGCTGAGGCATTAAAAAATAATCCTAAATATATTGACGCTTTGACTAGCAGATTCGCTCCTGTGCTTTTGCAGGGTGGTAGCGTATTAAGTCAAGACCTAAAAACAGCAAATGAGTTGTTGCAAAATATTTTAACAAGGTCTTTTATTAAAGAAATACAAGCAATGAGGGAAGCTAGTCCAACTGGCGGCGCTGTTGGTAGTGTCACAGAAAGAGAAATGGATGCACTTTCTAAAGTTGCTGCTGCGCTTTCGGTTGGAATGAACAAAGATGAGTTTATTAAGCAGTTAGATAATTATTTGGCTATTGCAAATAGATCAACTAAAAATATACCAGTAGAGTATTCCAAAACTTATGGATATAACGGTGAATTTGATGAAATACTTACTACTCCGGCAGTAAGTACAGGTAGAACTTCTGGTCAAGATCCAGTCCAACAAGAATTGGAGCGTAGAAGAGGAAGGAATCGATAATGGATTTGTCCAAAATTTCTACTAAAGACCTTGAATACATGAATGCAGGTCAATTAGATAAAGTGTCTACTGCTGGCTTAGAGGAATATGTTAGGCAGCAGTCATACGTTCCTACGTCTGAAGTTATACCAAGAGCAATTCAAAACTTTCCATCGTCATTAGGTAATGTTTTTAGTTCTATTAAGGAAGCAGTTACTAGCCCATTGCAAACAGGTAGGGCGATTCTTGACGTTGCTGCTGGTGGATTACAGAACATTTTGCCGGAATCGCTGGTTAAGGTTGTTGGCGAGGATAAAGTATCGCGTGAGGCTGCAAATAAAGTTGGTCAGGCTTATGTAGAAAGATATGGCGGAATAGAGAATGCAAAAAGAACTATTGCCAATGATCCTGCTGGTTTCCTAGCTGATGTTTCTACAATTCTTACTGGTGGCTCAACAGTAGTCCCTAAACTAGCAAAAGTTGCATCTTTTGTTGATCCTGTCTCATTAACCGCTAAAGCTGTTGTTGGCACGACTAAGAAAGTTGGAGGGTTGATAGCCCCAACATTAGGCGCTACTACGGGCGTTGGTTCTGAGGCTATTAAAGAGGCTTATAGATCTGGTAGAGAAGGTGGTAGAAAAGCGGAACAGTTTAGGGAAAATATAAGTGGTTCTGTGCCATTTACTGATGTTCTTAATGATGCAAGACAAAACCTTGCCAACATGAATACTGCAAAGCAACAGCAGTATAGATCTGGCATGGTTGATATTAAGAACGACAAGACAGTTTTAGATTTTGCCGGGATAGATCAATCATTAGCAGATGCTGCAAACAAGACATCATATAAAGGCCAAGTTAAGAATGTTGTAGCAGCAGAAAAACTTAATGAAGTACAAAAAATAATTAACGATTGGAAAGCTCTTGATCCTGCTGAATATCATACTCCAGAAGGTATAGATGCTTTAAAGCAGCGAGTTTATGATGTTCTTGAGACAATACCTTTTGAGCAAAAAACAGCTAGGTCTGCTGTTGGTGATGTTTATAGTTCGATTAAATCACAAATTTCAAAACAAGCCCCAACCTATTCAAAGGTGATGAAGGATTATGCAGAGGCATCTGAACTTATTAAAGAAATTGAAAGATCTTTAAGTTTAGGTAAAAAGGCTTCTGCTGATACTGGATTGCGTAAATTGCAGTCAATAATGCGTAATAACGTAAATACAAATTACGGTCAAAGAGCAGATTTGCTTAATGTTTTAAATCAGTCAGGAACTGATATTACTTCTGCATTGGCTGGTCAGGCTTTAAGTGATTTTACGCCTAGAGGAATTCAAAGATCTTTATCTCTACCAACTAGCTTAGGTGCATTTTCTTTAGGTGGATTACCTGCTGCTGGTGCTTCGCTTGCCGTATCATCTCCTAGAATAGTTGGTGAAACTGCTTATGGTCTAGGATTGCTTGGTAGAGGTGCTGAAACTGCTACTAAAATTCCTATGGCATTTGATCCTAGGACTTATTCTCTTTTATATCAATCTGGTCAAATTAAAGACAGATAAGGCGAAATCATGGCAAAGAACAAGGTTAGCGAATGGAGTACAACACCAGCAAATAATACCGATATTGGTGGTATTAACATTGCTGAAGGATGCGCTCCTAGTGGTATCAATAATGCTATCCGTGAGCTTATGGCTCAAGTTAAGGATATGCAGTCTGGTACGGATTCGGATAACTTTACCGTAGGTGGTAATCTTACTTTATCGTCTGATCTAATACTTGACGGTTCTTCTGGAACATCTGGTCAGGTTTTAGTTTCTCAAGGCTCTGGAAGCGCACCTGCTTGGGGTAATGCTTTTGTTGCTGGCATGATTATGATGTGGTCTGGAACTATTGCAACAATCCCTTCCGGGTGGCTACTTTGCGATGGTACTAACAGCACTCCTGACTTACGTAATCGTTTCATTATTGGCGCGGATGCTGATGACGCTGGTGTTGCTAAGACGAGTATTACGGGTTCTCCAACACAAACGGGCGGCTCTAAAGATGCGATTGTTGTAAGCCATACTCATACAGGAACTACTGATTCAGATGGCATTCACTCACATAACTTAAAAGGCACTTTTAATAATACTGGTGGTGGTGGTGGATATGCTGTAGCAACTACTGGGAGTGGTTTGCCGAACTATATAGCAGATGCTGGAGCACATACACATACATTTACAACGGCTTCTGCTGGTTCTAGCGGTACTAATGCTAATCTGCCTCCGTACTACGCTCTTGCTTACATTATGAAGGCCTAATCATGGAAAAAATGCCTCTTTCTGATGACCAGATTGAAGCTATAGCGGAACGTGCCGCAGAAGTAGCTTTTAAGAAAATCTATGAAGAAGTTGGTCGCTCTGTCGTTAAAAAGATATTCTGGATTGTAGGCGCTGGTGCATTAGGTTTATTATTCTGGATGGCTGGTAACGGTACATTGCCAAAATGATAGAAGTAGCCACAGCCCTGATGGTAATCAAAGGGGCTAAGGCTGCTTTTGATGTTGCCAAGGAAGCGTTTGACGAGATCAGGGAATGTGCTGAGGCTGGTAAGTCTGCTCATGAATCATTAGGAGCGCTTACCAGTTTTTTTTCGTCTGCTGGTAAGGCAGAGGAAGGCATAGCTCACGCTAAAGAACTCCAAGAGAACCCACCAGAAGGCCATGAAGACACTCGCAGTGACTACGAGATAGTCATTGAGATGATGGTCGCTGAACGTCAGCTAAAGCAGTTCTACAAAGACCTGAAAGATATGTTTATTTACCAGTTTCAGGAACCCGGCTTATACGACGAGTTTATGGATCGGCTAGAGAAACTTAGGGCAGATCGTCGGCAGAGAGAAGTCGATCATAGGCTGCATCTGAAGGCTCTGGAGATGGCTGCTAGACGAGAGAAAGCCAAGAAACTTCAGTTTATTCAAGATATGTTTGCTATAACACTAGGTGTCATAGTTTCTGTTGCAATAATAGCAGGTATTGTTTGGATGTTTACTTCGGGGGGCTAATGCTTACGTTATTCACAACCTTAATTTCTTTTCTTTCTGGCGGTGTTCCTAAGTTGCTGGACTTCTTTCAGGATAAGTCGGACAAGAAGCATGAGCTAGAGTTAGCTAAGTTGCAGATTCAGCAGCAGATCGAGCTACAAAAGGCGGGTTATCAGGCACAGCAGCATCTTGAGGAAATCCGTACAGATCAGATCGGCATTCAGACTAGGGCTGATGAGCGTATTGCCTTGTACAAGCATGACATAGAGATTGGCAAGGGTGCTAGCCAGTGGGTTATTAACGCTAGAGCGATGGTTCGTCCAACGATTACTTATGGGCTATTTATACTTCTTGTGGCTATTGATGTTGCTGGTGTTTGGTATGCGTGGACACAAGATGTTCCGTTCCAGCAAATGATTAACTTGGTTTGGGATGATGATACTCAGTTGATCTGGGCATCAGTCATTGCTTTCTGGTTTGGTACTCAGGCGTTTAGTAAGAAATGATGATGTCTGAGAAGGGTCGCAAAACCCTTAAACACCATGAGGGAGTAAGGAAAAAGCCTTACCTTGATGCTGTTCTATTGTGGACAACAGGGGTAGGGCATTTGATTGCGCCTCAAGACCACCTAAAGATGAAGCTAGATGAGCGTAAACAAGCTAAAGCTGACGGTAGGCTTCAATGCCCACCAGAGTGGAATAGAACCTTATCGGACGAGGAAGTGGATCAAATACTGCAAAGCGATCTACGAAGGTTTGAGAGAGCTGTATTACGTCTGTGTCCTAATAATCTCAATCAAGGGCGGTTTGACGCTTTGGTCAGCTTTGCTTTCAATACTGGGATAGGTTGCTTGCAGCGGTCTAGCATCAGGAGAAAGCACAATAGGGGCGATTTTGATGGTGCAGCAGAGGCTTTTATGTTGTATCGGTTTGCTGCTGGTAAAGAGTTCAGAGGTCTGGTCAACAGACGTAAAGATGAGAGAGCCATATATTTAGGAGGCTAGCATGAAGAAACTTGCTGTTGTCTTATCGTTAATTAGTTGTTATAGTTTCGCGCAAGAAGCAGCAGGTTTTGAGAATAATGCTGGCGGCTGGACGGTTATTACCACTAGAGATCAGTATTGCGGGGCTAGAGGGATGTTTGATGGCTATGCGTTTGGTACTGATTCATACCATCGGTTTTGCTGGCTAAGGCGTAATAACGCGATCCTTGTTGTGTTTGATACTGGTGACAATCGTACATGGCACGCTGACTCGTTCAAGTTGCTTGAAGTTGAACCAGAATATAAGGGTAATAAATTGTAATGCCTAAGAAAAAAGAAGATTGGATGCCAGCTTGCCAGTCCTGCTCATTTTTCGAGATTGAGCCAAAAGAAGAATTAGGTTATTGCAGACGATTTCCACCTACAACGATCAGTGTGGGTGATGACAATTACGACACTATTTTCCCGATAGTTTCTAGGGAAGAATGGTGCGGAGAATTCCATCGATTAACAAATTGAGGAAATCATGGGTAAGCAATCTTGCACAGACCAAGAGTTCATAAGTCTGTGGAATAAACACGGTTCGGTAGTAGAGTTGTCAAAAATACTAGGAATTTCTGTAAGAAACACAGCTTTAAGGCGCAGGAAGATTGAAGAAAAGCACAGTATTGTGCTGGCTGGAGTAGCTAGGAACAGCCCAGACTTCAAAGTAACTTATGCTCAGAATAATGTTAGAACAAATGTAACGTTAGAAAACGGAATTATTGTTATAGGTTCTGACTGCCACTACTGGCCTGACATTGTGAGTACAGCTCATCGTGGATTCGTAAAGATCATTAAGGATTTAAAGCCTCGGATGGTCGTTATGAATGGCGATGTATTTGATGGCTCGTCTATCTCCCGGCATCCACCTTCAGGATGGGGATCTACGCCTAGCGTAAAACAGGAACTAGAAGCCTGTCAGGATCGTCTAGAGGAGATCCAGAAGGCTGCTAAAGGTGCTGCCCTGCACTGGACATGGGGTAATCACGATATGCGCTTTAACGCCCGTTTAGCGGCTCAGGTAGGGGATACTTGGCGAGGCGTAGAAGGCATGAACCTGACTGACCATTTCCCGTTATGGAAGTTCTCCACCAGCATTATGGTCAATGATAATACGATGATTAAACATCGTTATCATAATGGTATCCATGCGGTTTACAACAATGCGCTAAAGTCTGGTGCAAGCATTATTACAGGCCACCTACATTCGCTAAAGGTCACGCCTTGGACAGACTATAACGGCACTCGCTATGGTGTTGATACAGGCTCTCTGGCTGACGTTAATGGGAATCAGTTTGAATATGCTGAGGATAACCCTAAGAATCATAGATCAGGCTTTGCTGTGCTTACCTTTGTGGGTGGTGAACTGCTACCACCTGAGCTATGCCAAGTCTGGGATGATGACCACGTTGTATTTAGAGGCCAACTGATAAAGGTCTGAGTAGGCTAACCGGGTGGCTTATTTTCTTTAGTAGCTCCCTGCGTCTTTGCTGACGTTGGGCTGCGGTCATTTTGAACCGTTTAACGTCCTTACCTTTGCCCCATTTATAAATTCGCACAGAGTCTCTGCCTCGTCTATCCTGCTCCCAATCAGAGATATGAACTAGCTTATATTTATGGAATGTCCTAAGTATCCTGCCTGAAGTTACTACATGAAACCCAGTAGCCTCTGCAAATTGATGTATTGTAGTTTCATTATCAAGTAGATATTTAATTGACTCTGCGTAAAGTTCTACTGTTGGCTTAACTATCATCTTTGACGAACACTCCATTTTTATTAAGGTAGCCCTTGCGGTCTTTAATTTCGTTATAGGCTGATTCTAGGCACTTGGTAAGGTCTACGTCCTCTAAAGCCCCCACCACAATAAGACACACAAGCACATCACCAAGGCCATCAATAATATTATGTCTATCCCGTTTAATAATGGCATCGGCTAACTCTCCCAGTTCCGATACTGCTTTTAGTAATTGGGTCTTTGAGTCCGAGTTAGCGATAATACCTCGCGCCTCTGCCCACCGGATTACTTCTAGTTCTGTGATATTCCAAGTCAATTACAAAGCTCCTTGATCTTAGCGATAGGCAATCCGAATACTTCATGTATACGGATCATAATATCGGCTGATACAGCGCATTTACCATTGCGAATACGGCTAATGACAGGTGTAGATACATCAAGTCTTGCGGCTAAATGCCTGTCGTTACGAATATCAAATTGTTTTTGAAGCGCATCTAGCAGTTTCATAAATATCCTTGGTTATACAAATATATAAGCATGTATACGGCATTTATCTTATAAATTGTGCAGGGTCACTAGACTTGGAGCAGTCCGAAGGAGGTTCTAGCCCCTGCTGCTAGGGTTACGCGCCACTCCTAGCTAGGCGTATTAGGTGGGTACTCGCTGCGTCCTTAGCCCCGGACGGTTTCCCTCCGGTCATTACCCACAAGCGCATTCGGCATCCGCTTTCCCCATAAAGGGTGGACTTACTTACTGCGGTGATGAACCCGACGTTAATCAAAGAAGCAGCTTTCAGTCCGTAGATCAGAACGGAATCGGATCGTTAGGATCTTCTTCCTGCTTTGCTTTAGGTTTGACTGCATCTTTAGGCTTTATAGACAAGCTAAAGAACTTTTTACCGTCTTTGCTGGACTCTTTAACCCATGCTGAAAGCCAGTAATCAACTCCGTCGGCATTGATTGAGCCAGAATATTCTGGATGATTGTCTGCCGTTTTGTTCAAATTTTTGGACAATATGCCCCTATTTGTATTATCAAAGCTCATATTTTTCTACCTTGTGGTGAATTTTTTAATTGCTGCCCGTTGTTTACTATCCAACAAACTCCACAGGGCGGTCTTGGAGTCTGCATCCAACTCACATTGCTCGATATACTGGACAGCACCTTCTACATCGTCCATTGATAGCAAGGAGATAACCTGTACTCCGATACTACGGATAGCCTCCTGGTCTTCGCTGGTCATTTCATCGAATACATCTTTGGTAATCGGCTTTGCTGACTTAGGCGTATCTTGGCCTGTTGTAGCGTCTAGGGCATCATGCTCTACGATTTCAAGTGCTGTAACGTACAGATAGCGTCTGGAATAAGTTTCTACAGCACCTAGATTCTGGATAGGATGACAGCCTTTCAGGTGAGCATCAGCCATCGGGCTAGTAAATGTAATGCTCCCACCATTATCAGTATCGACAATGCGTAAAGTAGCCAGCTCCTTATCAAAGCTGATGACTGAGCAGAGTCCAAGTTCATCGAATATCTGGTTAATGGTTTTAAGAAAATCTCCAAGCTCAAAATACTGGTATCCAGCGAATTTATTGTGTCCTGATTTTTTTAGTGGCGCTGCTTGTAATTTAATCCTAGCTTTTTGCAGCTTTGCGTAGACTTGATATTCAGACATTATTTATCCTTTGAATTTCTTATACTCGATAATATTGAGTGGTTGAATTTCCTGAACAGGCTGTACCGGATTAACCTTAGCTTGCATTTCTTTACGAGCCTTTGCAAACGTCTTAGCAACATTGGTACTGGAAGCAGGTACATATTTAAACGATGGATCTAGGATTGATTTACTCATAAAAAACTAGCTAAAATATAAAGAGCAATAATTATTGCACCGGAGCATACTGGGTGTCTAGCAAACCAATCATTCGTTGATAGCAGCTTTTTCATAGCGTTCCTTCTCCCAGATCAATTTATCAACGTGAGCCAGAGCCTGACCGTAGCTTTCAATATCTTTGCCTAGACTGCTGCAAAGCATCTGGCGGGCTATCTCAATTCCTTCGGCAATGCCTTCTTTGTAGGCCACAGTCCTTACATCTGAAATAATTGGGTTTTCCATTAGTTGCCTCGCAGTTCATTAGCAAAGTCGCGGTGATCTTCTGATGTCAGCACAACGTCAGGAGCAGATTTAGTAGCCCGGCACAGCATTGCAGCGATCTCGTTGCTCATAGCCTGACGCAACTTTTCTGGATTGAGTCTGTACTTAGACCAGACATACAGGATGTTACTGAATTCTTCCTGTATTACTTCAGCACTTAGATCGCACAGGAAATCGTCAGGGTGGCCTGTTTGTATTTCGTTAAGATAGTAATATTGCAACTCATATTTATTCATATTAGGCTCCTAGTAATCCGCAGTTGCGGTGTAGAGATAATGCACCATCACAATATCTGTGTCAATGAATAATTTTAATCGTATGCAATATTCCTATACAGAAATTCTATTGACAGGACTAGCATATAGCCGCACTATATTCCGGTAGCGAAACAATGGAGGAACTATGAAAGTTACTGAAATTGCTATTTTGATATTTGTATTTACCTGTGGGGCGTTTTCTATTTATTGGAGTATTAAGGCTCAGGAACGTGGTATTAAGCAGTCTCATTGTGCATTTGCTGAGATTAGTCCAGACTTTAGCCATCAGGATCGTGAGAAATGCAGAATTATGAGAGGACATAAGCTATGACTCGTAGAGAGAAAATCCTACAGGTGTTTCATAAACATGGCGGGATGACTGCTGATGCGCTACTGATGAACTTTGGAATGTTCGGCTATGGGCAGGAACATGAGCTTATGGCTGGCCTTACTGATCTGGTTAATTACCGAAAGTTAATAAAAATAGGTGATGTATACTATGCTATTGGGCAACCACCAACAGTTATGGATGTTGCGCCACCTAGATACCAACCACAATTTAAGCCGTTATCAACGTTTTTACCTAAGTTATCGCCTAGAAATCAAACAATTGAAACCAGATCCTTCTATACCTGTACAAGCAGACTTGCCGAAAAGCACTAATTTTTACGGGTTGAAAGTATGCCCCGGTTGCAGACGCTCTAGAAGTAGCATTCAGTTTAAAGATGCTAATGTTTGCAGGACTTGCCAGCTAAGAAATGTAAAGGTATGATCTACGGGAATGGCTAGGGAGTGCAACCCGAAAAGACGATTCGTTACCGTCCTGCCTTATCCCACCAAGTAACGACAGCCAATAACGTGAGGCAGTTATGTTTTCTTATCAGCACCATATCGGCGATTTTCGTCGAGATACAGCTTCCCTATCTGACGTAGACGCAATGGCTTATTTAAAGCTGTTGTGGATGTATTACGACACAGAAACACCACTACCAGCAGATTCAAAATTACTGGCATTTAAGATCGGTTCAAATGCAGATACCGTCCAATTATTGCTGGACGCTTTCTTCATTCTAGACGGAGATGTTTACCGTCAGAAACGCTGTGATGCTGAAATCTCTGCTTATAAAAATAGGCAAGTAGTTGCTAGAAACAAGGCAAATAAACGCTGGAGCAATGCTATAGCAATGCCGCAGCATAACAGCAGCAATGCCCCAGATACTAAAAACGATGCTAACCGAGAACCGATAACCGATAACCAAATAAATATAAAGAGCGCTCGCGGTACTCGCTTATCTAAAGACTGGGAATTGTCTGAAGACCAAAAGCAGTTCTGCAAGCAGGAAAGACCAGACCTAGATCCGGTTAAGGTTTCTGCTGGCTTTAAGGATTACTGGATTAGCGTTGCTGGTGCTAAAGGTGTAAAGAAAGACTGGGACGCGACTTGGCGTAACTGGGTTCGTAATCAACGGTTCCAGAAACCTGCATTTCCTGAGAACATAATCCCAGAGTGGAAGCTGAGAATCAAATGAAAGGCCACCAAGAGATTATCAAGATGCGTCTTGATAGGGTTGCTCCTAAAGCTATCTTCGTCCACTACGGTGAAGACAAAACTAAATCATGGGCTAGCTGGCATCGTCATACGATAGATTTTCCTGATGTGGAAATATTGCCGATAGAGAATATCAATGCTCTGGATCTCAGATTCTGTGTAGGATTGCCGGTACACATAACGAGTCGTGAGCCGTACCAGAAGGTTAAGGCACTGCATAACGCTTTTCTGGCAGCCAAGGCTTCAAATGTACACACAGTGTGTAGACAAATATTGATAAATAATCTTGAGGAATATGATGACTATGTACCTAGCTGACAATATCGACTTCTCTGCATACCTACACGCTACAGACCACAAGTACCTAGTCAAAGACGCTTCAGTCTGGATTGACGAGCTTGAAGACCAGATCGATAACCCGATGGTGGATCGGTCTGTACCTATGGAATGGGAGGCCACAAAGTCGTTTGCCTTCAGGCCGGGTGAGGTAACGGTCTGGGCTGGTTCCAATGGTGGTGGTAAGTCTTTGCTTACAGGTCAGGTTGCACTTGGTTTAATTAAGGCCGGACAGAAATGCTGTATTGCCAGCTTTGAGATGAAACCTAGAGTATCGATTAAACGGCTTTTAAGGCAGTTTGCTGGCGAAAATATCGACTGGGAGGCATCCAGACAAGGTGAGCCATACAAACGCGCCTTATACGCCCGTTTTAAGGCTTTTGCTCAGGGTAATCTTTGGTTCTATGACCAGCAAGGAACTACGTCTGCGGAACAGATTATCTCAGTGGCAAGATATTGCGCCGTAGAACTAGGGGTGCAACACTTTTTTGTGGATTCTTTGATGAAAATTATATCCGGGGAGGATGACTACAACGGTCAGAAGAAGTTTGTAGACGAGATGACTGCTTTGGCTAGGGATCACGACTGCCATATTCACCTGATTCACCATATTCGCAAGCTCCAGTCGGATGAGTTGATGCCTAACAAGAATGACCTGCGAGGATCGTCTTCAATTACGGATCAGGTCGATAACGTGTTTATTGTGTGGCGCAACAAAAAGAAAGAAAACGATATTCAGAAGGGTCAAGAGATTGATCCGCAGAGTCCAGATATGATCCTGATGAACGAAAAGCAGCGGAATGGGGAAAGTACGGACTGGTATCCGTTCTGGTTCCACAGGGATTCTAGCCAGTTTATTGAACGCTTTGAGGGCCAGCCAAGTGACTATGACAACAGAGGAAGATTTAAGGCATCAGTGTGAGGTCAGGCAGGTACTTAGGTGGAGAGCAGAAAATCGCGACAAAGCAGTCAGTTATCTGCAATTAGTACGACAAAAACGGGGTGATGCGAAGGCTGACAAGCTAGAACGCGACACTAGGGAACAATGGGCCAAGGGAAACCGAGGCATTGAAGGAGAATGGCGTGAATAAGCAAAGAATATATGACGCAATGTTAATTAAGGCTTTTAGGGCTGATATTCGTATGACAGACCTTGAGAAATGGCTTGCTCCTTACGATATTAAATTGATTGGTAGTGATTTAAAGCGCATCCCTAAAAAAATTACATGGGTGGAACGTGTTAGGGTTGTTGTTGGTAGAAACATGAAATCATTAGCTGATCGTCTTTGGGATACGGACAAAAGCAAAGACATAGAAACATTAGATTGGATGGCAAACATTAGTTGTTCTAATCCAAGCTATGACAAAGTTTTAGCTGAAAGACAAAGACTTAAAAACCTATCTAATAGAAATAGGAAAAAAGGTGGTGTTTTGTTTGAACAATGGGAGTCACAAAAACGAAACAACCAATGGGGTATTGTTAAATGAGGGCTTACAGGGTAGACGGGAACCAGAAAGCTATTGTTGCTGCATTAAGAGCTGAGGGTTTTGTAGTCCAGCACTTGCATAAGGTAGGAGAAGGTTGTCCAGACTTATTGATAGGTCATAGTGTTAATGGGAAGCGCTATAACGTCCTGCTGGAACTCAAGGATGGAGACGGAAAGCTAACGCCTCAGCAGGTAATCTGGCACGCTGGATGGCGAGGTCAAGTAGCTGTTGTAAATAATGCAAAAGACGCAATAGAAGCGGTTAAAAATGCCTACAAATAAAAAACCAAGAAAAGCTAAGAAATACGTACCGAAAACGATACCACTAACCATCAGGCATAACGAGGAAGCAGAAACAGCCTTACAGCTAGCGCCTCACGCTGAGTTAATGAAGCTACGGGAAGGCTATGGGGATGAGGGAAGCTGGAATACGATAGTCGCTAGGCTCAATATCGGGTTAGTGGCTGCTAACTTTAATGATAAGGAAGATCAAGCCAAAGAGATACGGGTAGGGCTGGATGCCATGCTTAAAGTCGATGAAAGGCACAAAAAGTCTGGGAGATGGGGCTTATCTGGTAGTGATTTGAGGGAAGTAGGTGATGGGCTAGTCCTGACTGATAACTTACAGCTATCGTTAACAAGAAAGCAATTTGCAAAAGCTATCGATTATGTCTGGGAACATGCTGCTAAATAAAATCTATCGGAATCTTCTGTTTGATAGAAATATTTATGTTGCATCGGCGTAATATCGTGCTATAGTTCACTCACAGCAGCACAATATCAATCACTAGGAGCTGACAATGACTAAACTTTTTACCCGTAGCGGCACTGAGTACACTGGCGAAGTTCAGACCAGCCTCAAGGGTAAGCCTACCTACACCTACAAGGTTTCCTGCAACCGCTGCTGCGAAATTAACGGCAAGCGTATGTGGATCATGGGCATGGAGAATGGCCGCCCTTACAGCCACACTGGCTTTGATTGCTATGCTTGCCATAACACTGGCTTTACCAGCATCAAGACAGCCCCTCTGTACACGGCTGAACAGCTTGCCAAGCTCGATGCTGCTGCTGACAAACGTAATGCAGCAAAACTTGCAAAACAAGCGGCTATCGAGGCTAAACATCAGGCTGCTAAGGATGCCTTTGTTGAAATGCACAGGCCGTTTTTCGATATGCTTGACAGCCTAACTGGTGAGTTCTGGCAGCGTCTGCGTAATGACATGGTAAACCGCATCAAAACGCCAACAGAGCGTCAGATTGAGTTGGTCAATGGTGAGGTAGCCAAGCGCCAGCAAAACGCCACCAGCGCCCATATCGGCGCTATTGGTGACCGTATCGAGATCAATGGAACCATCGAGCGTGTAGTTAGCATCGAAACTCAGTTTGGCATCAAAAACATCAACATTATTCGCTGTAATGGTAATGTTGTGGTCTATCGTGGCAACTACCTTGGCTCAAAAGGTGAGCTAGTTAATATGATGGCAACAGTATCCGAACACGGCGAGCGTGACGGTATTAAGCAGACAATCGTTCAGCGCCCAAAAATAATTTAACTAACTCCCGGGGGAACCCGGGTTACCAATATGAACTCAATAGACCCGCATAAAAGTATAGACTACATGATACGGCACTCTGCTGAATACGCACAGGCCAAGGCTCAGGTTACCTACCTTGAAGAATTCCGCAAAAGCAAAAAGGCGATGTTGTTCTCAGCCGCAATAGGGAACACCATTGCCGACAGGGAAAACCAAGCATATAGCCATCCAGAATATCTAGCGGTGCTGGGCGGGCTTAAAGAGGCCGTAGAGAAGGCCGAAACACTTAGGTGGATGTTGGTAGCAGCACAGGCCAGAATCGACGTGTGGCGGTCACAGGAAGCATCTAACAGAGGTATGGATAGAGCAACCCAATAGGAGGATAATATGATTAACGATAATGTTGTAGATGATAGCAATTTGGCACAATGTTGCAAATGTGGATTCGTGGATTACTGGGATGAGATACCTAAAGGTTATTGTGCATTTACAGAAGAATCTCTTACTGAGTGCCCTGAGTGCTTTGATGTAGACGGTTTCTCTGACTATGATCCAGCAAAGGCCGTTACTAGAGAACTTGCCAATAAAGCTAAAGAAGCTCACGGATCAGGACATTGAAGAAATCGGGTTGCAGTCGTTTGGCAACCTTTGGTACTACTATCCAGACCAGATAAAAGACTTAGTAAAGCTGGTTCACAAGCGGCTAGAAGGTAAAAATCGTGCGTAAAAGAGAAGCGCAATACTTGTCAAAAGTTGCTGACATTGGTTGTATAATCTGTTACAGAGCAGGTTATCCCGGTACTCCAGCCGAAATTCATCATATTCGAGGTATGGGTTTGGGGATGGGAGTCAGGAACTCGCACGACAACGTAATACCGCTTTGCCCAGAACACCACAGAGGTAACTCAGGTTATCACGGCTTAGGCCGTAAAGCCTTTGAAAGAGCCTATGGTGTTACGGAGCAGGAACTTCAATACCAGCTAGGGGAATTGCTCAATGAAGAAGACCAAAGGCCAGAAGAAGGTAGCCAAGGTTATGAAGGAATTTGGCAAGGGAACGCTGCATAGTGGCAAAGGCGGCCCGGTGGTCAAGTCTCAGAAACAGGCGGTAGCAATCGCACTGAGTCAAGCTGGCATGGCTAAGAAGAAGGGCAAGAAATGAAGCCCGGTCTTTACAGCAATATTGCTGCCAAGCGCAAGCGCATAGCTGAGGGTTCTGGCGAGAAGATGCGTAAACCGGGTACTAAGGGCGCTCCGACTAAGGCCGACTTCAAGCAAGCGGCTAAGACTGCAAAACCACCTAAAAAGGCTAAAAAATGAAAGGTATGAAATCATGCCCTAAGTGCAAGGGCGGCGAGTGCAAGGGCGGTAAGAATTGTATGCACGAAGAAAAAGAAGGCAAGAACGGTAAAAACGGCAAGATTGAGATTGAAATATCTATGCCTATGCGTGGTTCCCGTACTGCCAAGAGCAAAGCAAAGAAGAAGAAATGAGTGCCGCTTGGACTAAGAAGGCAGGAAAGAATGCCAAGGGTGGTCTGAACGAGAAGGGCCGCAGGTCTTATGAGGCTGAGAATCCCGGTTCAAACCTGAAGGCTCCTGTTAAGTCTGGCGATAATCCCCGTAGAGCCAGTTTCCTAGCCCGTATGGGTGGTATGCCGGGGCCGGAGAAGAAGCCCAATGGTGAGCCTACTCGTCTGTTACTGTCTTTACGAGCATGGGGGGCTAGCAGCAAGGCCGATGCCAAGAAGAAAGCCGCAGCCATCTCTGCTCGAAACAAGAAGAAGTAATGCAAGCAATAGTCATCTGTACGGTAAACAACCCGGGCATAACGGTATTGCTGGAGAGCATCAGAATCTACGCACCAACTATCCCTGTATATCTATCTGGGAATAGCCTAGAGCTTTGGCACAAGGTTAAGGGAATCCTGCCGAACCTAGTTTGGAGTCCTAATTTATCGAGTAACTTTGGTGATGCCTACAATACGGCTACAGATTACGCATTCCAGCATGGCAAGTTTGACTCAGTAATCCTCAGTAATGACGATGTGGTGCTGAACCCGAATACGATAAAGCTGCTGGCAGAGGATCTGAGAATTCTGGAATCAAACGACCTAAATTACGGAATCTTGGGGGCTAGGTCTGACTATGTATTGCCAGATCAAAACATCAGGTTCCCTGTAGAGGATGACAGTCGGGTAGGGCTAAGGTGGCGCAGTGAGGCGCAGATCAAGGAAACGGGTGTAATCGCGCCAATATTTGCCAGCATAAGCAGGAAGGCATGGGATACGGCTAAGTTTCCTAGTACAAATTGGTATTCCGATAATATAATATGCCATGACCTGCAACAGGCAGGATTTAGGCATTTTGTGTCAAGGGCTTATGTGCATCATGCAGGAAGCCAGACGGTAGGCACAGACTTCAAGAAATGCCATGAGGAACCGCGAGAGTGGATAAAGGCTAACAGGCCGGATATGTACGAGGTATTTTATGGCTGAGATGCCCAGACAATTGACGCAAGCTGAGATAGATCGGATTCTGTTCCAACAGAAGATGAATATGCAGCCTCAGTCTATCCAGAACTTGAGTCGTAATGTGTCTGGGGCGGTTACTCCGGTAGCCCCTAATTTTGCTCAGATGGCTGCTGGTGGTGCTAGTCGAGTAGGGCAATTCCTCAATCAAATACTTCCTAATGCACAACAGGTAGTGGCTGCGAATCCTCTTAATCTTGAGCGATTATTCCCTACAACAAATGCACAGCCACAGGTAACTATCCCAACTGGGTTTAACTTCGCTCCTAAGCAAGCGCCTACTGGTGAGGTTATTCCCGGTGGTTTGCAGTCTCAGCAAGTGGATATGAATCAATTGTTAAGGGCAATTCAACCTGCTGATATGCTTGGTTTAACTGGCGCACAACAAGCATATACCGATGTAGGTATGGGCAGAGCGCCTAACACGATGGATGTAATAGATACATTAGCTTTGGGTGCTGGCGGCGTAGCTGCTGGCAGAGGTTTATTGAAAGCGGGTAAGGGGCTGCCTGTAGGGATGTCTGTTCAAGATGCGCCGGGATTATTGCAAGCGGCTCCAAAGTCTGACATTGGCTTTTACAGTGCTGTTGAACAGGCTGCAATGGCAAGTCCGAGGAAATCTGCCACTGGTCAGGCTTTCCTTAATGACATCATGAAAGGCCCAGATGTACGGGCTGACGAGATTAAATGGATGGGTCTGGATGATTATCTAAAAGGCAAGCAGAATGTTACCAAGCAGGAAGTTCAGGATTACATTGCTAATAATCGGGTAAATGTTAAAGAGGTACGATTAGGTGAGTCTGTAGCAGAAGATCCTATAGGTATTGCTAAACGAAAAGCAGTATTTGATAAATATGAGCCAGAGATACAGGCTTTATATAAGCAAATGGATTCTTTAGGTTATGGAACTCCTCATAATGTTACTTATGAAATAGATAATAAATTAAGGTATTTGCAAAATAAAAGGGATTATGAAGCTGATGCTGCTTATGTAGTACCAGAACCAATACCAACAAGACATTCTCAATGGCAATTACCAGGTGGTGAAAACTATCGTGAGTTATTGTTGACTATGCCAGCAAAGCAATTAACTGAAGCTGAGGCTAGGTCTATTCTTGGGGCTGCCCCTGATGCGAAGTTATCAGCGGCAGATATAGCTTATGCAAGCAGAAAAAATGTAGATGAATATAGATCCTCACATTTTAGCCAGCCAAATATCCTAGCCCATCTACGAGTCAATGACAGAGTAGACGCAGACGGTAAGAAGATGTTGCTAATTGAGGAAGTACAGAGCGACTGGCATCAGGCTGGTAGGGAAAAAGGATATGTTAGTGCAGAAGGAAAATCTTCTGAGTCTGCATTTAGGCAATATTCAAAAGAATTAGCTGATAAATATGACTTAAACCCTGAACAAAATCTTTCAATGTATGCAACTATGAAGCGTATGCAGCCGGAAGAAGTGGCTAAATATGAGCAATTACAATCTGCTTTTGTTGCTTCTAAAGGAGGCGTACCAGACGCACCATTTAAAGACACATGGTATCAACTAGCCTTAAAGAGAGCTATCCAACACGCAGCCGAGAACGGCTATGATCGTATCGGATTGACAACAGGTAAACAACAGATTACTAGATATTCAAATGAATTGAGACAAAATGTAGATGAAATAACTTTTATGCCAATTGGTACAAAAGGAGAAATTTTAGTTTCTGCAAAGAAAAATAATGATAAAACATTTAGCGGTACAGTAGTTAATGGTAAGTTTATTGATGGCGCAGCAGAAGGTAAAACAGTTGAAGAAGTATTAGGTAAAGCAATGGCTAAACAAATTATTGAGAAAAAAGATGGTGTAATCAAAGGCGATGATTTAACCATTGGCGGTGAAGGAATGAAACAATATTACGATAAAAGCTATCCTGAATTTTTGAATAAATACGGTAAAAAATGGGGAGCTAAGGTAGGTGAAACTAAAATACGAACTCAATCAGATAAACAAGCATTAGAAGATTTAGACTTGCTTGAACAACTTGGTCAAGACAGAAGTAAGTTTAGTAGCAGTGGTATGACTGGCGTTCGTTACTTAGATATAACTCCAGAGATGAAGGCAGGAGTATCAAAAGGACAACCACTATTCCAAGCAGCCCCTATAATTGGTACAGGACTACTAGGTAGCCAACAAGAAGAACGTTAAGCATGACATCCAAAGGATAATGCAATTATGGAAACAAATGACAGTAAAGTTGAGGAAGAAAAATACCCCGGCCTAACTAATGCAGGTAAGGGTAGACCAGCAGGTGTTCCTAACAAGAGTACAGCAGTAGTACGCAATGCTATTGCTACATTGCTTGAAAAGAACGTGCCTTACATGGATAGATGGCTACAGAGGGTGGCTGAGGGCGATGAAGTCTATGGTCTAAAGCCTGATCCTGGCAAGGCATTGGACTTAATGCAGAAGCTCAGTGAGTACCACATACCTAAGTTGGCTAGAACTGAGGTTACTGGCCTTGATGGTGCTCCTCAACAACACGTGGTTACATGGCAGAAGTAATCGAGATAGCTTACAAGCCAAGGGAGCAGCAGCTAAAGATCCATGAGGCAGTAGATAACCACAGGTTTACGGTCGTAGTGGCTCATCGTCGTATGGGCAAGACTGTAAGCGCTATCAATCACTTGATAAAGGCTGCCATTGAGTGCAAGAAACCAAACCCACGATTTGCCTATATTGCTCCTACTTACGCTCAGTCTAAGCGTGTCGCTTGGGACTATCTGCTTGAGTTCACTCGCCCTTTGGGAGCTACTGCAAATATCTCGGAGCTACGGGTTGACTTCTGGGGAAGACGGATTAGTCTTTATGGTTCTGATAACGCTGATAGCTTGCGTGGTCAATACTTTGATGGTGTTGTACTGGATGAGATCGGAGACCAAAACCCTAAAATCTGGAACGAGGTCATCAGGCCAGCCCTAGCAGATAGGAACTCAGACGATGCTCCTACGTGGTGTCTCTTTATTGGTACGCCTAAGGGTAAGAACCACTTTGCTGACTTTAGGGATCGCGCACAGACAGCGGAAGGCTGGAAGCTACTGGAGTTCAAGGCTAGTGACACAGGCATCCTCAGCGACAAAGAACTCTGGGGCGCTCGCAAAGAGATGGGCGAGGACAAGTACCAGCAGGAGTTTGAGTGTTCCTTTAACGCAGCGGTTGAGGGTAGTTATTATGGTCAGATTATTAACGATCTCGAAGCCAAAAATCGTATTACCACTATTGACAGGGATGACCTTTGCCGGTCTTTTGCTGCTTGGGATCTTGGTATGGGCGATTCTACTTGTATCTGGATTACTCAGCTTGCTGGCAAAGAGGTTAGGCTTATCGATTGCGTCGAAAACCACGGTGTCGGTCTGGACTGGTATGTATCATGGCTCAGAGAGAACAGGTACGAAGGCTTTGCACAGATACTGCCGCACGATGTGGAGGTAAGGGAGCTAGGCACTGGTCGCAGCCGTAAGGAGGTCTTGCAGGAGGCAGGGCTAGACATTACGGTTGCGCCTCGACTATCTATAGCTGATGGCATTCAGGCTGTTCGGCGCTTGCTGCCTAGATGCTGGTTCGATCATAAGACTAAGCCTGGTCTGGACGCTATCCGCAACTATCGGCGGGAATATAACGAGAAGCAACAGGTCTTCTACGATAAGCCACTGCACGACTGGTCTAGCCACTACTCGGATGCCTTCAGATACTTGGCGATTGGGCTTGACGAGAGCGATGATTCGTGGTCATCAGACTTGCCTATCAATACTAAATGGGTTGTATAATGAGCAAAATTCTTGCAAGGGTTTGCTATGAAGATGGATGAAGGCCAGATCAAGGGCATACTTGAAGCCGAAATAGACAATAGTATCGGCTACATTGAGACAGAGACTACTGAAGAACGCCGCAGAGCGTTGGATTACTATCTTCGCAATCCCTATGGTAATGAGGTAGAAGGCCGTAGCCAGATCGTTACTGGTGAGGTTGCTGAAGCTATTGACGGTGCATTGCCGCAACTTATCCGAGTATTCACGACTACTGAGGATATTGTCTATTTTGAGCCTAAGACTGCTGAAGATGAGGAGTCTGCTAAACAGGCCACAGATTACTGTAACTGGGTGTTCTATCGGGAGAACGAGGGTCTGCTGATCCTGCACAACTGGTTCAAGGATGCCCTGCTTCAGAAGGTTGGTGTCGTTAAGAGCTACTGGGATGCCAAAGAGGACGTTACCAAAGAGAAGTACCAGAATCTTACAGAAGATGAGCTAGCCTTGCTCCTGTCGGATGAGTCGCTTCAGGTAGTCCGTCAAAAGATAGAGATGGTTCCTGCTGGCATGGATATGATGGGTATGCCTATCGAGGCTCCGTCCTATTCTGTGACTGTCAAGCGGGTGAATAAGTACGGTCAAGTCCGTATTGAGAATGTTCCTCCAGAGGAGTTCCTCATATCCAAGGCTGCACGGACTATTGAGGATGCTCCCTTTGTAGCTCACCGAAAGCTCATGCAGCGGTCAGAATTGATTGCGATGGGCTACGATAAAGATGTCGTAGATGAGCTACCTTCTTATGATGATCTGACGTTTAGCCCTGAGCGAGTGGCTCGATTTGACCAAGGGGAACAACCAGACGATTCACAAAGCCTTGATCCTGCCATGCAGACGGTTGAGGTATACGAGTGCTATATCCGCATTGACGAGGACGATGATGGCATTGCTGAGTTGCATCGGATTATCTATTGTGGCTCAGAGATACTAGAGGATGAGGAGTGTGATTATGTACCGTTCCACTCTATTTGCCCTATCCCGATTCCGCATAAGTTTTTCGGACAATCGCTGGCAGATCGGGCTATGGACATCCAGCTTATCAAGTCCACTATTACCCGTCAGTCTCTCGATAATCTCTATCTAACGAACAATAACCGTGTTGGCGCTGTTGATGGTCAGGTAAATCTTGATGACCTGCTGAACGCTACTCCCGGCGGTATTGTCCGGATGAAGAACCCTAACGCTCTGGTTCCGCTTCAGGTTCAGTCTACCTTTGGTCAGGCTATGCCGATGCTGGAGTACATGGATAACATCCAAGCCCGGCGTACTGGTGTTAGCGATGCACAACAAGGTCTTGACCCAGATATTCTGTCTAACGTAACGGCTACTGCTGTTGCTGCGATGATGAAGTCAAACTCTGGCAAGCTGGAGTTAATTGCCCGTGTGTTCGCTGAGACTGGCGTTAAGAGCTTGTTTAAAGGGATTCTGCATCTGTTGGGCAAGTATCAGGATAAGCCTAAGATTGTCCGTATGCGTGGCAAGTATGTGCAGTTTGACCCTCGCACATGGTCAAATGAATACGATGTATCAATTAACGTAGGTCTGGGTTCTGGTGATCGGGATCAGAAGCTGGCTATGCTCCAGATGGTTCTTGCCAAGCAGGAGCAGATTATTCAGCAGTATGGCCCGTCTAATCCTCTGGTATCGGTTGGTCAGTACCGGAACACATTGGCGCAGTTCATTGAGGCGGCAGGATTTAAGGATGCCAAAGCCTTTATGAATGAGATTACACCTGAGATGGATGCTCAGTTGTCGCAGCCAAAACCACCTACTCCTGACGCACAGGCAGAAGTGGCGCAGATGTTGGCACAGGTAGAGCGTGAGAAGACACAGGCTAAAGCGCAGATTGATGCTGCCAAGTTGGATCTGGAACGTCAGACGCTTGAGGCTGAGTTCACCCGCAAGGGCATTGAGATGCAGATGAAGAACCAGAAGGATCAGGCTGAGATTCGGATTAAAGAGGCTCAGTTAGCAGTCCAGCAACTGCAAGCGGTTTTGGCAATGGATATAGCAGACGAGGATACCCGTAACAAACAGGCTGAGATTGTTCTGAAGACGATTAAAGAGCTAGGGAGTCTGACTGGGGGCTAATATGGACGAAAATTATTACAATATTCCGGGGCTTCTTAATTCAAATCCTGATCCGTCATTTCTTCAAGATTTGTTATCTAGGTTGCAACTGTCTGCGAATATTGAAAGCGAGAGAAGTCAAGGCATAAATTCTGTTTACGGTGGTGGCAGGGTTGGCTATGAGTTCCCAATAAATAATGATGCTTTATCGCTTGGGTTGCTTGGCAGTGGTTACAAAGTAACTGGAAATACGCCAGAAGGAAAGATTAACGAGTCTAATTTTGGGCTAACTGGGTTGGATGCTTTATACCAAACCGGGCCATCAAGTTATGGCATTAGTTATGAAAGAAATCCTAATATTGGTAACATAATTAACCTTTTGTATAACAGGCAGTTTTAATGGATAAAGCACAGTGGGCAATTAACCTGCTTAGAGAGCCGATGTTTGTGGAGATGATGGAAGAACTCCGAGGCAACGAGCTTAACAAATTTGTTAATAGTAACTATGGTGAGACTGAGCTAAGGGAACAAGCGTATATGCGCCTCCGAGTCTTGGAATCCGTTGAATCCTATCTTGAAGGCATTGCTGCTCAGAAGATGATCGACGAGAAAAGGATGAAGATTTTGTAACCCGTGTCGGGCGGTTCCCGATATAATTTAGGAAACATAAATGAGCGATACTCAAAACACGACACCTGAGGGTAGTGGTGAGTTAAGTGTAAGTGGTGCAGCTGACGCTATCTTGGGTCTAATGGGTGGGGATGAAGGCTCCGAACAGGAACAACCTGAACTCCAAGCAGAGGCCAACGATAGCGATGCCGAATCTGATGAGCCTGAGTATTCAGACGAATCAGAGGTAGAACAAGAAGATGGCGAGGATGAGCAAGAGGAACCTCAGACATTCCGTGTCAAAGCCGCTGGCGAAGAACGGGAGGTCACCCTCGATGAGCTTATCAAGTCTTATCAACTTGGCACTGACTATACCAAGAAATCGCAAGCTGTAGCTGAGGAACGCAAGGCGGTTGAGGCCGAACGTCAAGCGGTTCAAGAAGCTAAGGCTATGCGCGATCAATACGCGCAACGGTTGGAGATCATCGAGTCGATGTTGCACCAGCCGCAGGAAACAGAGAATCTTGATTACCTGAAAGAGACTGATCCTATCGGTTATGCCGTGAAGGTCGCTGAGATGTCTCAGAGGGAGAAGCAGTTAGCGCAGGTTCGTGCTGAACGGGAGAGAATTTCGCAACAGCAGGAATATGACAGGCAACAACAGATGAGGCAGACGATTGCTGCTGAGTCCGAGAAGCTAGTTGCTGCGATACCTGAATATGCTGACCCAGAGAAGGGCGAGACAATCCGCAAGGAAATCCGTTCTTTCGGTAAGCAACTAGGGTTCTCTGATGAGGAATTGGCTAATGTGTTCGATTCCCGAGCAGTTCTGACGCTGTATAAGGCGATGCAATACGACAAGTTACAGTTGAGTAAGCCTGCTGTTAATAAGCGTGTCCAAGAGGCTCCCAAGGCGATTAAGCCCGGCGCTGCTAAACCGCGAGACAGTAATAGCGAGGAACTGAAGAAACTTAAAGCGCGAGCGAAGTCATCCGGTCGGGTGGCAGATGCAGCAAGTGTATTTGAACGATTCTTATAAGGAATTTATATCATGGCAACATATACCGCACATACCGCTATTGGTCAGCGTGAAGACCTTACCGATGTAATCTATGACATCAGCCCAACCGAGACACCATTTATGTCCTCGATTGGCAAGACGAAAGCTACGGCTGTTTACCATGAGTGGCAGACCGATAACCTTGCAGCCGCTACTACCGCTAACGCTGCTGTTGAAGGTGCTGATGCTTCGGACGCTACCCTGTCTCCGACTGTTCGTCTTGGTAACTACACCCAGATTCTGCAAAAGACTATCAAAGTCTCCGGCACTCTGGACTCTGTGAACAAGGCTGGTCGTAAGTCTGAAAAGGCTTATCAGTTGGCTAAGGCTTCGCAAGAGATCAAGCGCGATCTGGAAACCATCATGCTGTCGAATCAGGGTCGCTCTGCTGGCGACGGTTCTAACGCTCGTAAGATGGGTTCGCTGCTGTCTTGGATCAAGACTAATACCTCGGCTCAGACTGACGGTGCTGATCCAGCAACCATTGGTGTTTCAACCCGTACTGACGGTACTGCTCGTACATTTACTGAAGCCCTGCTGAAAAGCGTTGTGGCTGAGGTGTTTGTATCCGGTGGCTCGCCTAAAGTGCTGATGGTTGGCGCAACTGGTAAGCAGAAGGTTAGCTCGTTTGCTGGTATCGCTGGCGCTCGTTTCAATGTTGACGGTGCAAAGCCTTCGACGATTATCGGTGCTGCTGATGTTTATGTCAGTGACTTCGGCAATATGTCGGTGGTTCCTAACCGCTTTATGCGTACCCGTGATGCTCTGATCCTTGATCCTGAGTATGCAGCAGTTGCTTACCTGCGTCCGTTCCAGACTAACGAACTGGCTAAGGCAGGTGACTCCGACAAGACTCAAATCTTGGTTGAGTGCACACTTGAGGTTAAGAACGAGGCTGCTCATGGCGGCGTTTTCGATCTCGATATGTCGCTGTAAATAAGATAGCCCCTGACCTTATGGTTGGGGGCTTTTCTACGAGGATTTATGACCTATAGACAATCTGTTGTACACGCGGACGGTGACGGTGGTATCGTCATTGAGACTAAACAAGATGTTTCCGAGATACTGGAAAGTAACAAGGAAATACTGGAGGCAGACAAGCAAAGAACTGGGCATCTAAATGAACTCCATCATGTAGCAAGAATCCCATTCACGGTCATTGATGACTTGAACAAGATGGGGATAATGAAGGGGTTTCAGATAGTAGATGACGCAGCTTTTGCTCGATGGCTCAATAGTTCCGATAATGCACAATGGAAGGTTTATAGGGGGTCTGTATGATCGTAGGTGCTTGCGTACCAGCTAGGGATGAGGTTCATACATCGTTTGCGTTTGACTTTGCCAAGATGGTTGGTAGAGACTCAAGGTATCGATGCTCTGAGGATGGCAATGGGCTAAAGCTCTATACGATGGCAGGAACGCTGATATTCGATCAGAGAGAGAAGCTAGTAGATGCTGCTCTCAAAGAGGGATGTGATGCGGTTCTGTTTATTGACTCAGATATGCGGTTTCCGGCTGACACGATTGACATTTTGTTAAGCCGTGAGGTTCCGATTGTTGGGGTCAATGCGGTAACAAGACGTAAGCCGACACTGCCGACTGCATTGAATCTTGAGCTAGAGAAGGATGACGATGGCAAGATTATTCGTCACGCTTGGCACAAGGTTGATTCGATGGGCAAGGAAGGAATAGAGCCTGTCACAGCGGTTGGTTTTGGTGTGGTGATGATTCGTAAGGAAGTCTTTGAGAAGGTTCCTAAGCCTTGGTTTGATGTTGGTTGGGGATCAAAGGGGATCATTGGCGAGGATGTGCATTTTTGCATCAAAGCCTTGGATGCCGGGTTCCAGACTCATGTAGATCACAGTCTCTCAAAGCATATTGGTCACATTGGTACGTATGAGTATCGATGGGAAGATGTAGAGGAAGGCGCTGTTGAGGCGCACAATAACGGGAAATAGACATGGCATTTACGAGCTACAGTGACCTAAAGACTACGATAGCGAACTATCTAGCTCGTAGTGACCTAACTTCAGTAATCCCTGACTTTATCCGGTTGGCTGAGGAGCGTCTGCGTCGAGACTTGAGAATCCGTCAGATGTTGGTGGTGGCTACGGCTACTACGACTGGTGGCGATTCTACGGTTGGTCTGCCTACGGACTTCTTGGAGATGCGTGACATTCACTTCAATACGACTCCGATTAGCTCGGTATCGTATGAGGCTCCTAATACCTTCTACCAGAGTACACGGGCTACTGAGTCTGGTATCCCTAGAACTTATACTGTTCTGGCTTCAGAGCTTCAATTTGCCCCTATTCCTGACTCTGCTTATACGGTACAGATGCTGTACTACGCAAAGCCTCCACTGCTAAGTGCTAGCAATGCTAGCAATGTATTCTTGGCTAACTGCCCTGATGCCTTGCTGTATGCTTCTTTGGGTGAGGCTGAACCGTATCTAATGAACGATGCGAGATTGCAGGTCTGGGCTTCTCTGTATGATCGGGCTGTAGCATCTATTTCGGTATCTGACCAGTCTAGTGAGTACAGTGGTCAACCTATGTCTATGTCTTATAACGTGAGGTAAATCATGGCAGAAATGTCGAATTATTTGGAAAATGCTCTGATTAACGCTACCTTGCGTAATACGAGCTATACAAGTCCTGCATCTGTTTATGTCGGACTTTATACAACAGATCCGACAGATGCGAATACTGGCACTGAGGTATCTGGTGGTTCTTATGCCCGTACAGCGGTGACATTTGGTGCGCCTAGTAATGGTGCTAGTACCAATAGTGCTGCGGTTGAGTTTCCACAGGCTACGGCTTCATGGGGAACGGTAGCTTATATCGGTATCTTGGATGCTTCTACTGCTGGCAATCTGATGTATCACACTGCTCTGGATACGTCTAAGGCGATTGATACTGGCGATATTTTCAAGATTGCTGCTGGTTCACTATCGGTGACCTTGAGCTAAGGATAAACAATGTCCACTATCGTCACACGGGCTGGTAAGGGAAGTGCATTAACTCACAATGAGGTAGATGCTAACTTTACTAACCTGAATAATGACAAATTAGAGGGTACTGTACCTATTGCTAACGGTGGTACAGGACAAACTACAGCACAAGCAGCGATAAACTCATTAGCTGGTGCTACTACATCAGGACAGTATCTTCGCGGTGACGGAACTAATGTTGTAATGTCTGCTATTCAAGTGGCAGATGTACCAACACTAAATCAGAATACAACAGGTAGTGCTGGATCAGTTACTACTACTAACTTTAGTGTTGTTGAATCTGGTGGTGTTCTATATTTTAAGTACGGCGCAACAGATATAGCTAAACTTGATTCAAGTGGCAATTTCACAGTATTAGCTAACGTAACAGCATACGGTACGGTGTAATTATGGCGATTCCCGGCCCCGGCGTAGCGATATCACTAAACACTATTGCTGCTGAATTTGGTGGAACAACTCCACATTCATTGACTGAGTATTACCGAGGTGGTGGTCTTGTACCAAATTCTCCAGCTAACTTAGGAATTCCAACATCTGGGCAAATTGCTGTTGGCGATTTTTACGGATCATCAGCAGTAACAAGAGTTTCAATACCACTTACTATATCCGCTAACACTTATAACTATGATGTCTACACTACAGCATCTACAAATCCTTTATATGTTGCTGGATCGTCAGATGTAACTGTGACAGTGAATCCGGGGGTTATAGTTGGAAGCACTGCAACACCTACTTACGCTATGTTAGTACCATCTGCGTTTGACACAGGTGATACTGTTACCATCGTAAACAACGGAACTATTCAAGGTATGGGGGGTGTTGGCGGTGCAGGTGGTAATCCCGGCCCCGGCGGCGGCAATGTTCCGGGATATGCCGGTGCATTTGGCGGCAACGCTATCTATGTAAACCGCCCAACCACTATTACTAATAATGGTGCTGTCATAGGCGGCGGTGGTGGCGGTGGTGGCGGTGGTGGTCGTGTCTATTCAGCGCCAAGCCCAAAAGGCTCTACAACTTATAGAAAAGGCGGCGGTGGTGGCGGTGGTGGCGCTGGTTATAACTCAGGCGCTGGTGGTGCAGGAGGGTTAGGGGCTAATGCAACCTACAGTGGTAGCCCCGGATCTCCCGGTACTCAGACATCTGGCGGTGCTGGCGGTGCGGGGAATAATGCCGGGCCTAATAACCCGGCTGGCCCCGGAGGATCTGGTGGTGGTCAAGGCGCATCAGGCGCAAACGGTACTCCTGCCGGAGCGCCCGGTGGGGCTGGTGGTACAGCAGGTAATTACATAGTAGGTAATACATTTGTTACTTGGCCTGTAACTGGAACACGATTAGGTGGAGTCTCATGAACACGCTATACATGAAAATACACGCATACGAAGAAATTTCCGGGTCTTTAATTGTGTCTTTTGCGTCTGATATAACCGCATCACAAAACCCAGAAGATTACCCGACATACGCATTTCAGCCTCTACACATGTGGCCTGACATAACAGACCTTGAGGAAATAAAGAAACGAATTGCTGCTGCGGGGATGTATCACGCTGAACAACAGGCTAGGCAGGAATCGTTTGTTGAAGACGTTGTTCGCGTAGCTCAGATAAAAAATCTGGCTGGTCAGCTTCGTTCATACGCTGTAGCGGATTTATTGCCAACACCGCCTGAAGTACCTGAAATTATTGTCCAAACGGTGTGATTATGGAGCAAAAACTTATTCGTGCTTTTGGGTATATTTTTGTACAAAATACATACAAACAAGGTTTTAAGCACAAGCTAATACCAAAAGACATCATTACTTGCACTATATTTTGTTCGAGTGGAAGGGTTGAGGTTTATAACGCAGATACAGGTGAGCAAGAACCGGATAATCGTGCAGGCCTTATGTTAAAAAATTCAGATTTTATTTGTAGAGAGTATGACCTTACAGTAATTGAGCCAACTGTAGTTTATTGCTACGATGAACTGTATAACGATGGAAAAAAGTTAGCTATATCGCCAATAGACATACAACAAGGCGAAGAAACATTACTTAAAGATGGAACTAAAATTTTGCTATGTGATGGCACATTACACATAGAAAATTCTGTATTTGTTGCGCCAGCAGCAATTTCAGTTACTACTGGCGATAAGGTCGCAATACCGCAAACACGCTGTTTAGGTATAAAAGTTCCATGAAAAATGCAGTTAAATTAAATTTAGAAGTGCCAATGCCATTTTTTAACCGAGCTAAAGTAGTTGTGGGGCAGCACGTAATAAAAAAGCATGGTTATGGTGTAGGTGAATTTGATAAACCAAGAGCTGTGCGTAAATATATCCCAAGAAAACAAGCTGAGTTAGTTCGTGAAGTTTTACCAGAATCAATAAAAGACGGGCTTGTCGGTGTAAACCTTACGGAAATAAGGCTACTTGCGCCGCACATACACATTAACGAAATGTCGGTAATAAATTTTTACCTCGAAACAAACAATGAAAAAACGAGTTTCTGGGATGGCGAAATTATTTACGATGATTCAATCGTCAGTGATAATGGAAATGGGTACTGGAATTTAGACCAAAGTGTTTTAACCGAAATAGAACACTTTGTAGCACAACCGGGTGATGTGTGGTTATTAAACACTCGTACACCTCATTCTGTCGGGTATTTAAATGACGATAGAGAAGGAGTATGGCGTTTTGAGCCATTAGACGATGAGAAACGGATGTTAATGCAAGCGTTTTTCAATTTGCCTTTTGATGAAGTGCGTACTGCTCTGAACAGCATGGTGCTAAGTTGAAACTTACTAAAGTTAAAAATTTAATACCGCTTGAATTTTGCCAATTTTTTACGCACGTTCTTATGCGGCAGGGTGATTTAATCCCGATGGGGGATGAGCAAATACCAAATGCTCGTGCGATTATGGATCACGAAGTCATGTTTGAAACATTGCACGAACGGTTATGGCCTGTCATAGAACAAGTAGTAGGTGAGGAGTTAATACCAACATACGCCTATGCTCGACTGTATAGCAACGGCGATTTACTTGAACGGCATACTGATCGCCCTGCTTGTGAAGTTAGCATTACGATACAGCTTGGCAGGTCGCATCACTACGCTTGGCCTATTTACATGGGCGGGCAAAGGTTTGATTTAGCAGAAGGTGACGGGGTAATTTATCACGGCTGCGATGTGGAGCATTGGCGCGATAAATGCGATGGCCCGGACGAATATTACTCAGGGCAGGTATTTTTGCATTTTGTACGGAAAAACGGTTCTTTTACTGCGGAAGTTGGTGACAGCAAAGTAAGGAGTTCATACTCGTACAATAGGAATAGAACAACGCTTATGGAGACAAAGTGATACACCCAATACCGCCAAGAGACATACCCGGCAAAGACTATCTTGCTTATTGGGAAGGTTTTTTGTCGCCCGAAGATATTAACCTCATACTTGCCCAACCGGAGTGGTTGAATTTAGAGGCCGGGTGTATTGGCGGCGCTAGTAGTGCTTCTGCGACTGATTCAGAAATACGAGAAACCAAAATAGCTTGGCTTGGGGCAAAGCCTGAACTTCAGCATATTTGGAACAAACTTGCGGTTGCCGTAGCGGAAGTTAATCGGCGGTATTTTCATTTTGATATTACAGGCTTTCATGAACCCATGCAGTTGGGTGTATACACCGGGAGCCAGCAAGGACATTACAACTGGCACATAGATTCTTCTCCAACAGACAATAACGTTCCAAGGAAGCTGTCTATGGCGATGCTGCTATCCGATCCGTCAGAATTTGAGGGTGGTGAATTTCAAGTAAAAACGTGCGACGATACGGCACAGACGCTTGAATGCAAGAAAGGTCGGGCTTGGTTTTTCCCGTCCTATACGCTACATCGAGTTGCCCCTGTAACAAAAGGTGTACGGCGATCTTTAGTTTTGTGGGTTGGGGGGCCAGCTTTCCGATGAGCCTTCAATACGTTGTCTATGATTATTGGGATTATGGCTATGCTGAAGGCGATGCAATTCTGGAGTTTGGGAGTGCATCGGTAACGGCAGAGGCTAGTGTTTCCGCTGATGGAACACGGATACAGTTTTCATCTGGCAGCGTTACAGGAATAGCAACATTAACAGCAGACGGGTATAGAATACGTTTATTCGATGCTTCAATTACTGGTAATGCTCAGGTTGAGGCTCAGGGTAGCAAGGTTCAATTTAGTTCTGGAAGTATTACCGGATTAGCTACTGTAACAGCCCTTGGTGGCGTGGTTTATAGCGGTTCTGGGGCGATTTCTGTACTAGCTAGTGTTTCTGCCTATCCTAATGCGATATTGGCTGGAAACGGCTCTATTACAGTCGTAACGGTATGTGCTGCTACAGGTCAGATTATTGGTGAGGAGTGGTCGGATTTAACTCCTGAAGCAACTAATTGGACTGAGGCTACTGCGGGTCAAAATACATGGACTCCAGTTTCAGCAGGTTCAAATACATGGACTCCGGTTTCTGAAGTACCGAATACATGGACTACGCAAACTAGCGGGTCAAATACTTGGGTGAGGCAGTAATGCAAAAGATTCAATTTGGCGAATGGCTCCCAGATCAACCCGGTGTAACAGGTGCGATAACAGACGCTAAGAACTGTTATCCGATTGCTAACGGATATGCTCCGATTAGGAGTGAATCTGATTACTCCGATGCTGCTGGCGCTAATCTACTGATTACCTTTGCGGGTAAGTTTGGTGGGGCTAGTACCTTGTTTGCTGCTAGTGCGACTCAGATATACAAGTTTGACAGCAATGATGCTAGTTTGGATGCAGCTACGACTACTGGATACACAGCGGTAGAGGGATGGGATGTAACTCAGTTTGGCGCAAAGATGATTCTGGCTAATGGTCAGGATAGGCTACAAGCATGGACGCTGAATTCATCGACTAGCTTTGCTGATTTAGATGCTGCTGCTCCTACGGCTAAGTATGTAACGGTTGTCCGTGACTTTGTTGTTGCGGCTAATGACGGTACTGAAACTAGCAAGGTTTACTGGTCTGATATTAACGATGAAACAGACTGGACTCCAGGTGCTGCTTCTCAGTCTGACTTTCAGATTCTCCCTGACGGTGGTGATATTACTGGCTTGGCTGGTGGTGAATATGGCCTGATATTCTTGGAACGAGCCATCTATCGGATGAGTTATACAGGCTCTCCGTTCTTCTTCCAGTTTGACGCTATTAGCCGGTCTTTGGGCTGTATTTCTAACGGATCTATTGCTCAGTATGGGAACATGACTTATTTCCTTGCTGACGATGGTTTTTACGTCTGTGATGGGCAGTCAACGAAGAATATCGGTACTGAGAAAGTAAACCGCTGGTTCTTTGATAACGCTATTCCTAACGAAATATATTCAGGAATGAGTGCTACGGTTGATCCGGTTAATAAATTGATAATCTGGAAGTTCAATAATACGTTTGGCGGTAAGAGTCTGCTGATGTATTCGATTGATCTGAGTAAGTGGTCTTACGCTGACACTACTGCTGAGTCCATTGCTTATGTATTAACGCCTTCCGCTACGTTAGAACAGGTGGATAACTATAACGCCAGCATTGATGCGCTGGATATTCCTCTGGATTCACGGGTATTTGCTGGTGGCTCTTTGCTATTTGCTGGTGTAAGTGGTCAGAAGATTATCTCTTTCTCAGGTCAGCCTAAGACTGCGAATATATCAACGGGTGATATTGATGTAGGTCAGTCGGTTATTACGTTGGTCAGACCGATTGTTGATGGCGGTAGCTCGTTGATAGCTGTTTCTAGTCGAAATAATCTTGATGAGCAGGTGGAATTTAGCTCAAATGTGGCTGCCGATGCTGAAAACCGTGTAAGTGTGCGGTCTAATGGTCAATATCACAGGCTAAGACTGACTCCTACGGGCGATAACTGGAAAACTGCGGTTGGTTTGGAGTTTGACATTGTTAAACAGGGTAATCGATGACTCAGTTTCGTACATTACCGCCATTCGGAGGGGATCAGCGAGCAGTTTCTGAGGTCGTTCGTGGGATTATGGACGGAAAGACCAATAATACGGGTCGTTTAACGCTAGCTACCGGAAATGCCACGTCAACTACCCTCTACGACGAGCGTATAGGCTACGACAGCCTGATTTTCTTTGTTCCGGTATCTGATGCTGCTGAGGCTGATTCAGCGCCTTATGGAGCGTTTCAGGACTCTACAGACCAAACCGCTGCTAATACGACTACGGCGTATGCAATAACGTATGACACAACAGATTATTCTAATGGTATCTACATTTCTAATAGCTCTAGGTTAAATGTTAGGGATTATGGTATTTACAATATCCAGTTCTCGATTCAGTTTAAAAATGATACAAATGATGGTCAGGACGTAGATATTTGGTTCCGCAAGAATGGTACTAATATAGACAATTCTAATAGTAAGTTTTTTCTGCCAGCTAGAAAAAGCACTGGCGATCCTTCTCATTTAATTGCTGCTATGAATTTCTTTATAGAAATGAATGGCGGTGATTACGCTGAAATAATGTGGAGGCCAACAGATACCGGTGTTGCCATTGAGCAATATCCAACTGATACAAGTCCAGATAGACCTGCAACACCATCAGCTATTGTGACTGTTTCCTATGTTGCTCCTGCTGCTACAACAAATCTATATGTTTCTAGCCAGCAACAAGGCCAAGCTACGGTAAGTCACTGGGCTAATAATACTGCTGATAAGACATACGGTTATATAATCGTCGGATGACAGAATTTAAATATATCCCGGTCGATGACCTAAGAAAATGGTGGGCTTTTATTAAGCCTGGCTTAGAAAAGATTAAAACTAAAAGTCCTGAGAATTGGATAGTCGAGGATGTATATACCGACTGTTTCAATCAAAAGGCGATGCTTTGGGTAGTCCTTAAGAACAACCATTTTTATGGCTTCTTTATCCTTCAGCCAATGGGGCAAGAACTCCATGTTTGGGCTGCTTGGACGTTAGAAAATGATTATCAAGTGGTTGAAAAA
>Ga0208147_1000020_pt1 | contig 46509 bp, 75 predicted proteins | sample DEB3_08_DNA_FD_184520 | JGI IMG/M metagenome (GOLD analysis project Ga0208147, IMG submission 184520) | Aqueous microbial communities from the Delaware River and Bay under freshwater to marine salinity gradient to study organic matter... | ecosystem: Environmental > Aquatic > Marine > Coastal ... | reverse complement strand
CCGACACTTCTACCGATTGTTTGCTAACCCACCCATGCTGATGCTTCAGGATGTCGAGCGCGGCCTTAGCGTCGCCAGCGGCGGCGGCGTTGTACAGCGTCCGCGCGGCGGTGATCTCGCCGTCGGCGCGTCCCTTTTGCTCGGCAATTTCCACGAGCGGGTCGAACTCGGCCAGCTTGCGATACTGCGCGGGGGTCAAGCCAGCGGCCAGCGCCAAGCTGTCGCCTTTCAAACCATAGCGTGCCGCTTCGTATATCGCTTCCAGACGCGCCTCGGTCGCCTCAACGCGCTCCGGTGTAAAGGGCAAGGAATAAAACGTCATGGGCGCACTATATAGTGATACAGATAGTGAAGCAAGTGGTGGCAGGCGGGCGGGGCGCCACCCCGATAGCGCCCGCCCGCCGCCGGTCGTGTCCCCGATGCTCACGACCAATACTGACACATACTAAAAAGCCAACCAAAGTGTCGGGGCGGGACAAAAATAAAAAAATAAAAATTTTGCTGTAACAAAAAGTGTTTTGCAAACTGTTGTAGCAAAAATTGTTAGCGGTACGTGCCGTGTCATTCACTCGCCCGCTCGGCCCTAGGGGGTGGGGGGTGCCAGCCCTCCGCCGGCCGGTTTTAATTTGTGCGGTGCAGCAAAATGGCCTTTGGCCTGTGGGCAATGTGGGCAGTCGATCGCGCGGGCATAGGCGCGGCGCTGGCGCGAACCACATGCCGCAAAGTGTGGGCAATGTGGGCAATGCAAATAACAGTTCGTTTCCGATTTTATTTTGGACTGCCCACATGACCCACAAACCGGACGGCAAAAAACGTGGGGCGCGGGTGCTGTGGGTATTGTGGGCAATGTGGTCATATGTTTTCAGTTAGCCTGAAAATATACCTTATTGCGAACCATTCTCAATAAATACAAAAGTTACAACAGAGTTAAAAACCAATGCCCACATTATACACAGTCCAGTCAAACCCGCGCCCACAGCCGCTTTGGCCGTGGGCAATCCCGCCCAAAATCCACTACCCACAGCATACCCAAATTACCCACACTTTTCGTACTTAACTTACATCAATGTCAGTTAAACACACACCACCAGGGCGACAGCCTAAAAATGTGGGTCATCCATGACCCACAATTTCCTGCAACATTTTTTGTTTGACACCTACCCACAAACTCGACTATGGAGAGAGTGCAAATGACCCACACTTAACAGGAGCACATCATGAACTACGAAATTTTCGAAACTAGCGGCATAGGTCCGGCACGCGTCAAAACTGTTCATGGCGGCGCTGACAGTCTTGACGCCGCCATAAAACTAGCGCGCTCTATGTTCGACATTGTCGCTTTTGAGATTGACGCCCTAGACCCGCGTTGCGCCGATTTTTACACCGCGTGCAATCGCGTTATGTCGATTGAACCGTACGCCTAAGGAGCACCGCAAAATGCCGCTCGAAGCATTTATCCTGATAGCTGTCATTCTAACCATGCTGCCAGTCGGTTTAGCCGACTGGCGCGACAACAACCGCAAGTAAAAGGAGCACCGACAACATGAACACCACCACACAAGCCGACCGCGAAGTATACGCCGAATATTGCGCAGAGTGCCGATACTTTGGCACAACGCCGAAGACGTTTCGGGACTGGCTGGCCGAAGACGACGACGACGCCCACACCGAAGACCGGTACGGCAATATCTGGGACATGCAGGATATACAGGAGCGCAACTAACCCCATACTAGCCGCGCGTTTTACCGCGCGCGGCCTTTATGGCGCTAGTGCCAGCAAAAGGAGCAACACGACATGGAAAAGTTCGCACTCGTCGAACGCGACAACCCGCTGGCCTTGCACGGCCTATTCTACACCCGCGAACGCGCCGAATACCACCTAGCGCACAATGTGCCGGTCTACTGCGCGCGCGGATATTACATGGATAAGACGCTGACCCCTGACAGCTTCGTAATCGTCGAACGCACCTAGCACCACCGGAGCGCGGCCAACTAGTGCAAATAACGCACGTGTTGCCGCGCCGAGGCTGGCACTAGGGCCAACAATAGGAGCAACACACTATGGCACGTACTGACAAACTGAGCACATATTGCACGACAATCGCACAAGCTGGCGATTTAGTCTGCATCACATATCATAAGACGCAGATTGTTGCGTTTGATAGCCGCAACATAACCCTTCGCACGGGCGGCTGGGATACCGTCACGACACGACGCAAAATGAACCAATCCGCTAATCAATTCGGACTAGGCTTCACCGTCTACCGCGACAATGGCGAAAGCATGGTGCGATTGCCGACTGGCGCGATTGTGCCGTTAACCGACAACATGACATTCGCACGATAATTAAAGGAGCACTGGCAATGACTGACACCGACAACGAACCGGACATTTTACCGGACCCACTGCGCTATCAGATTTTGAAGCGCCACCCTAACGGCGACCGCTGGGCGTTTACCGCTCAAGGCGCGCTATGGGGCGAAGACGAACTAAACGACATGCGGACCCTATTAGAGCGCAATGGGTACGCAGTGATGATTATTCGCGCTGACAAATAGGAGCATAACCCATGTCTAAACATCACACCGCCGGCCCGTGGTACATCGCGGGCGGTACTATCGGGACGCCTGAACAGGCGATTGCGACGACATTTTACGCAAACGACAGCCAGCAGGCGAACGCGCGGCTAATCGCGGCCGCACCCGACATGCTGCAAGCGCTGCAAGATGCAGAGTTGACGTTAATGCTACACGCCGAGCGCAACGAAGACGTGCAAGCTACGCTGGACGTTGTCCGCGCGGCTATGGCGAAAGCCGAGAAGGGATTTAGACCATGACCATAACCAAAACCCGCGACCGCTCATATTGGCGCATGTGTTCTAATACCGGATTAATTGACGCCGCCAAGGATAGCGACAACGAACTGGCCATAGCGCTGGGCGAACGGCTAGCGGACTATGCCGCCGAAGTCGACGAACTGGACGACGTCAAATGGCAGCTAGAGGACGCGCAGCGCACCCTAGACGCCCTGCGCGCCGAGATTGCCGACCTGACCGCGCAGCTAGACGCCATCGACGAGGCTGGGCCATGCTAGGGCTTCTGATGCTCTTTTCGCTGGGCGTCATTATCCTAGCCGCCATTTTAGAGGATTGAACCATGATCATAAACCTAACCGACGAGACAGCTATCCTTCAGGAAGCCGCTAAAGCCTTGGCAGAGCATGAGCGCCGTAGGCTGGCGCTTAAGGAGTCCGACGACGTGCTGCGCGCCCTGTGCCGCCGCTGGGGCGATAGCGCCGGGTTGTGGGGTGTCTCCCCTACGCACCTACGCAGAGCATGCGAAGCTAGGGGCTTGCTGACTGGGGAAAGCCAATGAAAGAACGCCCACCATTAGAAATGATTGCATTTGCCGCTTGGGTGAATGTTGAGCCAGATAAAGTCCCGCCAGAATTTCGAGCGTCAACTTGTGAGGCCACCATGAAAGCATGGAAGCGTGTCGCCGATGCGCTTTGGGCTGAATTCGAGCGCGGCGATTACATCAAGGAGACAGAAGATGACCAGTGAAGCAGAACGTATAGCGGCGAGGTTGAGTGAGGCACAGAGACAGACGCTTTTTCGAGCCAAAGCAAACAACAAAGCCGATGGTTACCATCTGCCCCAACACCGAGACGGTGGTCGCATGAAGCACTCACTGTTCAATCTCGGTCTGTGCAGCATCACCGGCAGGATTACCGTTCTCGGCCTAGCCGTCCGCAAAGTATTGGAGACAGACAATGCACAACACGGAAGCAACACCACAAAAGCAAAGCAACGGGCGTGTGCAAATGCCTTGGGAGATTTTTTATCGTGGTTAAGGGAGACTGCCAAATGAGCAGTGATACACTTGTTGAGCCGTCGAACGACGAGCAATCCCAATGGCCAATTGCTACATCAAATGCCGACCAATCGTCAATATACTCCCGTCCAATTGTCAATCGCGGCTCGTCTAAATGCCAGAAACTTCCAGAAAATGAAAGTATCTTGCCCGAACGGGTAAAGCGGTGGCGCAAAGAGCGCGAGGCGTTTGTTAGGGGATTGGAGAACAGCGATGCTTAGGAGATTGCTTTTGAAATTAGCAATGCAGGGCGATGATCGCGCTCAATACACCAAAAGCGGGATGCTTGCCGCCGAGCAAATCCTTTTTGCTGCCGAAAACGGGTGTTTGGAAAGTCGAGTGCGTATCAAGAGGGCGCTTTGCTGTTACGCATACATTCGCGCTGTGTTGGGGCAGGAGAATGGCGATGAACGATAAGACACTTACAGCAAAGGCCGTTTTCCTCGCCGGGGAGGCTCGACTTGACGCCGACGCATTCCGTGAAAACACAGTTTACAATGCGGACGGTGATGCAATTCGCTTGATAGCTAACGCAGAACGCCTTGAGCAATATGCCGACACAATCGAAGCCCAAGCAACACGCATCGAGACGCTGGAAGCTGCTTTGCGGTTTTATGCCCGCGAAAATAGTTGGAAGTCGTGCGGTGTCTACATGAGCGGAAAGTCTCAACCATCCGCCGCAGAAGTCGATCGCGGGCAGCGAGCAAGGCAAGCACTGGAGAGCAAGCAATGATCATCGAGCAGAAAGCGCGGGAGATTGTTGCGTCAATACTGCGGCAAATAGATTTCCAAAAGCGAGCGAAAGAAACCGAGGAAGGAGCGTGGGATGCGACCGCGCCCGTTATAGCAGCCCGTCTCGGCATAATCGAAGGTTTGGAAATGGCGGCGAGGGTGGCGGAACAGTGGAACGAAAATTCACCGTATAACAGCCGAGCCGCAGCCATCCGCGCATTGATTGAGGAACAGAAGCCATGACCCTACGCCAATTCCTTCAAGTGAATTTCGGTTGGGACATTTACGATTGGGAAGAATGGGAGATTGTGTTTTGACTGACATTGACCGGCTAAAGCGCGTCCATGAATTGCGCGCAAAGGCGCATGGCATTCCCGTCAAGCCGTTTCCCGAAACCGATAAGGAGTTGCGAGCAGCGGAACATGGCAGCGAACACGACACGGCTGTTCATATGGCGCGTTGGCATCTGAAACTAGCACAATCAATCAAAGATGCAGGACTGTTGAAATGACCGACAATTTAAAAAAGCTGCTTCAGGTTGGCGCTCAAATGCCAGTTAAGGTGGTGCTGCGGCCAGAGCAAAGCGCAGAGCTATTGCGCCGCATTGGAACGAATGATGACATTGACCAGATCGGACGCGACTGCGCTCTGGCCTACGTCAAAGGCAAGGGGCCGTGGAAAGACGAGGAAATCAAGCTGCCAGATGCAGAGCGGTTGGTTCTGGCTAATCGGGAAGAAAATAACGATGAGTGATCAAAAAGGCCTGTGGCTTAACCTATCCGAAGAAGACCTAGAGTTTATTCGGCAGGAGTTGCACCACGCACAAACATTGCAAATCATCACTGTGTATGGCGGTGGAAAGCCTATTCGAGTGACCGATGATATTCCTGTAACGCCTCCAACTTTGCATAGGCCTCCGCAATCTTAGGCAGGTCGCTTGCTGGTATCTCTACGGTATCAAAAAGGACGGGCGCGGGGCTGGTTCCAAAAGTTCCGCTGGTGGCTTTGCCGGTTTCGGGCAGATTGGCGTTCCCGGTTGCACTTCCAGCTTGTGAGCGCAGCCAGCGGTCAATAGCAGCGCGGTTGTCAGCAAGCCGTTTCTGATAGTCAGCTTTTGCATTTTCTGCCTTTCGTTCATTCTCCGCTTCGATGCGGGCCTTTTCCTCTTTGGCCAGTTTGGTTGCCAGCTTTTGCGCTTGCTCAACCTTGGCCAGCGTTTCGCGCAGTTCGGTGTTTTCAGCCTTCAGGCCTTTCCAGAATAACGCGCCTTCAATTCGGGCAGTCTGGACTAACAACAACGTGCCAAGCAAAGCTAAGGCTGTGCCGTATAGGATGCGTTTCCAGTTTGCGATTAGGGCTATCATTTCCCGCCACCTTCTGCGCTAAAGCCATCCTTGCCGAGCTTAACGGCGCGGATTGAAACGAACATTCCGAGGCCAGTCACGATAATCAGCAGGCACCCGCCAATCAGGTAGGCAAGGTTTGAGAACGTCTTGAGCAAGCCCCTGTCCAGCGCCTCCACCATCGCCCATATGGTCAGGCACGTAAGCGCAGGCCCAGCCCCTGCAAAGACGAGGTAAACGAGCGTCTGACGGCCTTCATGTGTGAAGGGGAATATCTTGCTAATCATCGCCATATATCCCCTGAATAAGCTGGTGCTGCGCTATGGTGAGTGTTGCAATGCAATTTCGGGTATCTTTATTGTGTTTCAATGCTTTTTCCTTTGACAAATTCCCGTGTTCCCCCTATGTTCTGTGCATGAACGAAATCTGGAAAACGGTTAAGATTGCCGATATTGAAGTTGAAGTTTCTAACCTCGGAAACGTTCGAACTTCCGATTACCTTGCCCCGTCGAAGCGGGAAAAGCAGCCGACACAACTGCGTAAAGGCGGACTTATCAAGCCAGATATGAACGCCCATTACCCCCGCGTGAAACTTAGACGAAACGGCAAGACTTATCGGGCCTATGTGCATCGTCTCGTGGCGCTGGCCTTTGTTGACGGCCATTTCGAAGGCGCAACCGTTGACCACATTGACGGCTGCCGGACTAACAATGTGGCCACCAATCTGCGTTGGCTGACCAAGGCAGATAATACCCGCGCACAGGCCGCTGCTGGCAGGGGAGTTGGAAGGGGTGAAAAGCACCCGATGGCAAAGCTTAAAGACGCCGACATTCCCAAACTTTTTGAATTGCGAAAAGCTGGATTTTCTTTTGCCGAGATTGGCCGCCGATTTGGCGTTCATGCTGGAACCGCAGAGCATATTATTAAAGGCAAAATCCGCAATCATGCGCAGTTTGTTTCAAACAGGGTTATGACTTCGGCGGTCACGACGCCATCTCCAAAGCATGTTTGCGCACATCGGTAACGCGCCTTGTCCAACCTTTGCCGAATGTCAGGAACGTCTTAAGGTTACGCAGGAAGCTCATACGGCGGTCACACAGCGCATTTATTGCCTTTGGGGCGTCTGTGATGGCTGCTAGCGTCTTTGCGCCTATAACGCCGTCCTGTGCCACCCCTAGCACCGCCTGGAGATACTTGGACGCCCTGCCCACCCCTGAATTGACCGCAAAGTCAAACACCGCATAGTCAAGGCCAGCAGGTAGCAGGTCAGCTTGCACCCTGTCCCAATACTGGAACTTGTAGATTGCTTTGACTTCATCATCGGTGATGAACTTGACCGATTGCTGGCCACGGCCACGCGTCTTGCGGTAGGCATCGTAAACGGCTTGCGTTACGCCTCGATTGGTTGCACCGCCGGGGTCTTTAGGGTGGTTTACGTAACCGCCCTCATGAACGAGAACTAGCGCAAGGCATTTGTCGAAATTGGTGTTCATGCTACCTGCTCATTTCTGAAAAAGGCTTTGTCACCGCGAACCTCGCAAAGTTCGGGCGGCAACAAGTCACCGTCTTTGAATGTCAGCACCACAAAGCCCGGACAGGCCGTAGGAGGCGCATTTTCCTGATATTCGGTCTGTGGGCCGTCTAGGGCCGTGATCGTGCCTGTCTGGACGCCGTAGCGCCTTCCACGATAGTCACCCCAAGGCTTGACTTCCAAAAGGTGCGTATGGCCGGTTACAATCGTAACGCCGCCCTTCATTGTGTTGTTATAGCCCGCATGAACGCCGCCAGCGTGTTTGTGCTTGACCATCACAGGGTGGACGCCATCAGCATTGAACAAATGCGACCAAGCAAAATTCCAACCGTGAAAATGGTCTTCTAGCCGCCATCCCGGCAGCCCTTCATATTGGGGGGAGTTTTGCGCAAGAACGCGCTCGAAGCGGATGTCGTGGTTGCCTATGCTCCACAACCGCTGGCAGCCCTTGGGCAATACCGCTTCAATCTCGGCAACCCGTTCCTGACAGGCTTCCAGTTCTTCGCGAACCGATGGACGCCTAGACCAACCAAAAGGCGGATGGCGGGACACTGACACCCCGTCAAAAATATCGCCGTTCAATATTTTGGCTTTGGGCTTTAGGGCTTTGCAGACATTCAACAAGGCAATGTGCGCCGTGGTTACAATGTCTGGCCAATAGTGGTGGTCACTGGAAACAATGACACAGCCGTCTTGAATCTCGTGCTGGATTTCGCGGGGGAACGTCCAGCCAGTGTCTAAAATCGGTGTGTGCTTTTCATATCCCGGCGCGGGCCTTGTGGCGAAAGTGTAACCTTCCTTTTCCATGCGCCGCCGCCGCTGGTGGACGTTGGAAATGTCAATTCCGAGATGTTGGGCAATTATTCTTGCCGATCCGTGCCGCTCCCATAGGGCGACAAATTCTTCGCGTGGAACCTTCCCTTTAGCAGGCATAACTACCCCTTGCTTGCGCGCCCCAATAGGAACGCCAGAAACAGAAAAAGCGTGATGTTTGGCTGAAACCACATGAGGAACGCGGCAGCCCCTAGGGCTAGTCCCCGGAAGGTTTGCGGCCCTGCCATCTGGCTTCAATCCAGTCGTAAATCCGCAGCAGCATCCAGATAATTGTTAAAAAGGACGCTATCGATGGCAGTAACTTCACAAGCGCCCCCAACGCTACAAAGGCTGCACCCGCGTCAAGCAGATGCTTTGCCCCATCCCCCAAGTGGTCAAGAATGTGATGCGGGCGCATTAGTAGACCACCGAGAATACAACGGTTGTAGGGTCGGTTAAGACGTTGTTGTTTCTGGTTTCTATTCTAAAGCCAGTTGTTGAAAGGCTATATGCTTCGCGATATTGAACTGTCGAAGTTGAACTTTGCGTTGCGTTGACATCGACAAAATAGTTGGCGTTTGGCAAAGCTGCCACGAAAGTCACATCATAAATGCCTGTCGAAACACGGGAAACCGTCGCCATGAACAGATCAAGGCCAGCGCCGGTTGCGCCAGTAAACGCGCCCCGCGCCCGAACATTGCCCTTGCTCATTTTGTAATGAAGATCGGCACAGTTGGCGAACGTCACCGCCGAACCAATTTCGCTCAAATAGCCTTCAATGATTGCGTTTGAAGTTTTGTTTTGAATGCGCGCAAAGCAATTGGTCTTGTTTGCCGTATTTGTATTTCCCGGTTTTAATGTCGTTACAACATCCGTCACCAAGTCAAATTGGCAATTGGTCAGGAATGCCGCCGAACTAATAGGAAGGTTTATGGTGTCCGCAATGGTTCCAACATGCTTGACCGTAAATTGGCTATCCAATGTGCTTAAGGTGTTTCCTGAAGCCGTCCAAGTCGCGTCTTCGTCAATTGCGTTTATTTCCTGATAGCTGGCAAAGTCCAGCAAGGCCCGCGAGCATTCGCCAACCATCTGGGCATTCAAAATCACATTGCTGGCATCGCCGCGCCACAATGAGCCAACTGATCCATAAGTGGAATCGTTATGCACTTGAATGTCAATTTTAGCGTTGCAGCCTCGGTCACTATTGATGACGCCCTGCACGCGGCTATAGGTTGAAGCCTTGCCGCAATTGCGCGCCGTCATAGTGATGTGGCAGCCCATTTCGTCTGCGCTGTGCGGATAACCAGACGTATTGCCAAAAAGACTGATCGCGCCTTCGCAATTTTCCGCAATCATATCGACACGTATGTTGCTTTCTTGCTGGGTTGTAGCCCCGCCGGAAACCGAAAGCGCCTCATAGCAATCGCGGGCAATCGTCCCCATGACAACGGCATTGCGCGAGCCATAAGCTACGGGGTCAACACCGGCTTCAATGTTAATTGCGCGCCCGCCCTTTGCGGTTGTGTCATGGGTGCAGTTTTTGATTAGTCCGCCGAATACACGAAATTCCGCGTTGTTCCGGCGCATAATAATCCCGCATTCAGCGTCAATGCTGTTGCAGTCAATTTGGGGGTTCCAAATTTCAATGTTGGTCGCCCCCGGAATGCCAATGAACGCGGCATTATAAGTTGTTCCGCTTAATATTTTTAAAGAACCGCCTTGAAATACGATAGTTGTGTTGTCTGGAATTTGCAGGGTTTCGGTAAGGCCATAAACACCACCCGCCGCATCCATTCCGATAACAAGAACGCCGCCGCCTTGCGCATCTAATTCTGCAAGCGCCAAGGCAATTTCGGCATATTGGTCAGTTCCATCACCAACCGCTCCCCAATCAGAAATGTCGACAGCGTTGGTTATATTGCCTTTGTACGTCGCAATATCGGCCATTAACTGCTGAAAAGCGTTGTTGACCTTTTCGCGCTCCATGCCGGGGCCAACAGGAATGGCCCCAAGTAATAGATTTGATGCTGCCGAGGTGTTGTAATCATTAATGGCCATTGCGTTTCCTCAAACGAAAAAGCCCCGCAAAAGCAGGGCTTGGGCTGGTCAGGTTTTTGTGTTATTCAGTGCGGATGGATTTACTCACCGCGATGTTTGCCAAGGGCCTTATAGGCGTTGCTTGGGGCGCTTGGGCCGAATGGAGAGATTTCCGAAAAGAGAAATTACTCCTCGATGAGCAAGGGGGCTGTTACCATGCCAGCCAACCCCTTTTGCGTCTCCCGCCGCCCGAAAAACCCACCGAAACGCCGTAAAGCCTTCGGGCGCTTGGTGAGGGCTGCTTGCGTTGTCTTTTGTCCTGTGCGCGTTGACAAGGCCGCAAGGGTGGCAAGCGAACCTGTCAGGAACGGGCTATCGGTGAATGTTTCAAGCCCTACGGCAGAACCGCCAAGAGCAGTCGGCAAGAGAAACGGCATAATTCCGGCCAGACGATCCGCCGTGCCGCTGTTGCCAATGTTAGGCGCGTTGTTAACCGACAAACGCACTACATCGGGCACTTTATCGCCACGCGCAGCAGCCGCCCGCCCGCCAAACTTTTTGGTGTTGTTCGTGTAAGCCGCTTCCAATTGCTTTGGTGTCGGAACGCCTCTTGCAGTTATCATAGCGTTTTCAATTGGCGTTAGATTTGCGTTAATCTGGTTGGCGTTCCTAATCATCGGAACAGCGCCTGGGTTGGTGCGCTCAACTAACCCTTCGGTTGCTTCGCCAATGCCACGCAATTGCATTGCAGCTTTGTTGCCGTAAGCCCCACGCGAACTAAAGTCAGATGCAAAATCGTTTACCGTCTGTCCGAACTGTTGCGCGCTAGTGCCATCAAGCGCCCTATTAGGCCCAAAAAGCGGCGCAAGGTCATCTTTGACAACCGCGCCAAACTCGCCGCCTGTATCGCCGTAAATATTGCGGCCAGTGCGGATAAACGGCGCGACTTCGGAAACATATTGCGCGTCAATCGGCGCATTTATGCCACCATATGCGTCAGTATATGCTTGATTTTTGATGGCTTGAGCAGATGCAAGAGCGTCCACACCTTGTCCCGTGATTTGCTGGCCAGACGGCGCAACGGCATCTTCAAGCGTGGCGCGATAAACCGCATCCCTTGCCTCGCCGCGACGGGCACTCATCAAGTCACCAAGCACGGGGATGCTTTCCATGCGCTGCATCTGGCGACCAATGATGCTGTTATTGCCTAGCGTTTCACCAAGTGAAAGCGGAATACCACGTTGCGTCAGATATTGCACCGCAGGATCAGTTACGCCCGTGAACGTCTTTTGCAGGCCCTTGCCAAGCAATTGACCGCCACCGCTGCCCACCGCTGCCGTTACTGCCCCCGTCAGGGGATCACCTTCGGTAACGCCGCCGTAAATAGTGCCATAAGCCGCGTCAGGGGCAACGGCACGGATTGCATTGCCTGTGCGGCCACCACCCGTCAAAAGCGACGGCATGAGGCTACGCGACAGGCTGGAACCGGCTTTGCTAATGCCAGACGTTGCGCCGATAATTCCTGCTACATCGCCAACAAGGGCTGATTTCCAGTTCTGGTCACGCAGATATTGCAACTGATCGCCCGCAAGTGCTTGAGGCACACCAAAACCGCCAGCGTTCAGAAAAGCTGCCGCGCCCGTGCCGACTGCCGTTTGCGGTGCGTTGTTGCGAAACTGCTCGAAGCCAGACATCGGAACCTCGATGTCGTCCACATTGACGCGGAAGTCCTTTTTACCTGTGCGGCGGTAGTAGTCGATTGCTTGATTGACGCCCGAAAGTGCTTCGGTGCTAATCCCTTTGCCTTGAAGGTACGCGCTGATTTGTTCAGGCGATTGGCCGGCAACAATCATGCCTTTTACGGCTTCGTTGACGCCCTTCCATTGCGGGTTATTCTCGCGGCGCATGGTTGAGCCGTAGGGGACAAAGCCAGTTGGATCGGGTTCGGTATTGCCAAAGTCGGGGCCACCGCCGCCAGCGCGCAAGGCAGGGGTTGTGTCGCGCTCTTCTTTTTTCTTGCCCGGTGTTCCAATAACCCAATTTGCTGCAGGCAAGCCAAGTGCATTAAGTTCTTCGTCAACACGCGAACGAATGCCGCGCAACTGTTCCTCAATCCCAACGTCACGGGTTGAGGCAGTCGGCATGTTGGCGCGTTCAAACATTGCTGCATCGCGGTCAGTCATTGTGCCGGAGCCGGGAATGCGGAAGGCAGCCAAGCCCTTTTCAGAAAGCTGCGCGCCAGATGTGTCAAAGGCTACATTTGCATCCGAAGGGAAGTAATCCGTTAACCCTGCAACGCCTGACGTTGTGCCTGGGCCTTGGTTGTAAAGTTCCTGTGTGCGATTGATTTGCTCAATAAGGCTGTTCAGCTTGCCAATGCGTGCAGGATCAACAGGCGGCTTGCCGCCGACAGGCCCACCAGGGCGCGCAACAATCTGGCCATCAGGCCCGATCATCAATCCCTTTGCGGCAAGTTCCATCTGAAAACGGCTTTGAGCAAGGGCATTGGCGTTTGCGGAATTGCTGTTCGCACGTTCGGCGGCAGCCGCCGCCCTATCGGCAGCATCATTGGCGCGGCGGTTGCTTTCTTCCTTTAGTTCTTGCTCACGCACTTTAACCGGATCGGCCCCATAGCGATTAGCGGGGTTTGCGTATTTTTCCCAAGGTGCAGCCATTATCGTTTCAACCCCCTAGTTCCATTTTTCCCAAAGTAGGGAACATTCCAGTCACCTTCTGCGTGAACATGGCCATCGTGAATAAATGCACGGCGAAGGCCCGCTAGACCTTGAACTTCGCTCAAGACCGCGTTTAAATTCGCGCCGTCATAATCAATTGCATTGCCGGTTAAGTGCTTGCTGTTTGGTTTGCCGCCGACAATGCGGTTTCCTTCAACTGTGCGCCGTCCGCTGGTCATAAAGCCAGCTTTGAGCCGTGAAGGTGGGTTAGCGAAAGCCGACAGCCGGAGCGACCGGCTGACCTCCTGACACCTTGCGCCAATTTGCAGGATTAGACGGATCGCCGCCGAGAAATTCGTGGCCATCCTCAATTGCACCAGCTTTAGGGCCGGACTGCTTTTGCGCTTCGTAAGGATTTACGACAACAGGGCGGCCAAGGCTATCGTAAGTGATTGCGGGCTTCATTTGATGGTAAAGCCTACGGTCTTCTTCAGACAGGTTCTTATACCATTGGAAGTCATTTACCGTGTCGTTGTTGGGCGCGTCCTTCGGCTTATTGGCCCATTTCCAGCGCAAATCCTCACGGGCTTGCATACGCTGCTGCTGGGCCAATTGTTGACGTAGGCGTGCGTCTTCTTCCTGCATCCGGCGCTCGTGCATCATCGGCGCATACATGGGTTTACCGCCGCCAAGCGTTAGCAACGTGTCGCCCAAAATACCCGCAGCCGTTTTCACGCTGGGGCGCTGGAAAAAGCTTTGCTTTTGGGTCATTTGCTCAACACCAATCGGCATTGCAGATGGGTTGACATCGCCCATTTCAGACATGCGCTGATTGAAGCCGTCGCCAATGCCGGGGGTGTCCCAAGGCTGACGTTCGTATGATGGCTTGCGGCCAAACATGCCGCCAGTTCGGAAGCCTAGTGCCATTTACAACGCTCCATAGTTTACGGTTGCATAGCCTTCAATGACAGGCCCAAGCGCCCAAGGACGCAGTTCAGCCACCTCATCAGCCATCACGCCGCGCTGGCGTCCGGCAGGCATGTAATCGGCAATCTGGCCTTCAATCGGCAGATAATCCCATTCGTAAATACCAAGGCCGTCAGGCAGTTCGCCAACCTTCTCAACATTGGTTTTCAAGCGTGCATCTGATCCGGCATAAGCGCCAAGTGCTGTGCCTGCGGCCTGTGCAAGCAAACCGCCGATACCCTGTTTCTGCGTGGTGGTAGTCGTGCCATAGCCGCCAGATGCGTTGCGGACGTTGCCGTTCAATGCACCGACACCAATCCACGGCAATTCAGCGGCATTATTGAGCAAGCCTTGGCTGCCGCCCATAAGCTGCTGGGCTTGGCCTACAGCGTCGTTCTGATAGCCGCGTTCCATCGCATAGTTTTGGAAGCGCATTTGATTTTCAGCGTTGGCAAGCTGGCGGCCCAATTCACCCATGCCGTAAGCCGAACCATAACGACCGGCATTGGAATAACGGGATAGAACGTCATTTGCGACATTCTCGCGGGTTTGTTCCAGTTGGCCGTCAAGATACGGGTTGCCCTTCAGGTAACGACCGGCAAGCGTGTCATTGACAAGACCTTGCGCGCCCATAATTCCAGCCTCGGCCCCCGGTGCAACGCGGCCATAGGTGTCCATCTGCATGCCGGAATATTTGTTAAGCGTCGGCTGCTGCTGGTCAAAGACTTCGCCTGACTGTTGAAGCCCTTTCAAAATATATGGCTGGGCCGGTGCCCACGGGTCGTTCTTTTGAACAGTCTTCGTCCTACCCATTTGCAATGTCCTTCATCAAATCCTCACCAACACGCACCCAACTGAACCGCTTAAGATGGCGTTCCCACCCCTTGCGGCCCGTTACTCTCATCCACTTCATGCCGGATTCCCTTGCGGCCCGTTCAATGACCGCCAAATATTTGTCAGACGCATTCACAACGCGCCCACCACAAAGCCAAAGTTCCAATGTGTCGCCATCGCGGCGGCTAACCAGTGCCGCTTCGTCGCTCATCCATAGTTGAGCGTGTCCGCTATCAATTAGCTTGGCGCATTCTTCCCAAGTGTAACCACCCCTTGCGAGGGCTGGCTTCAAATAGCCTAGAGCCTTTTGCCACTGTCCCGCCGCTGGTGACGGGACATAGCCAAAGGTCATAAGTCAACAAAGTCCCGCCAGTTCGGACGACCGCCCGATGGCACGTTGCCGCCCTCAGAACTTCCTGCCTGCCCTGGTTCGCTTGGCGTTGTTACAGTGCCGCCTGTGTTCACCGTTCCACCAGGCTCAACCTGTTGCGCCGTATCAAGCGGGGGAACAGCTAAAACATCGTCATGGTAATCCGGCAGCGCAAAGGTCGTCACGCCATCACCGCCAAATTCAGTGCCTAAAACCTCATAAAGCTGCGGAAAGTCCGCTATGTTAACTTCTGATCCATCGCACAAAAGGTGATTCGCAATTGCGTTGGACGTTGGCCTTATTTTCAAATCACCAGCGTAAAGCACCCCGCCACGCTGTGCAGCAAAGGCATTTCTGACCCTGCGCACAAAGCGCGGCATATCCAAATCTTGCGCGGGAATTTCAAATTCGTAAGTTGTTTTCGTGCAGATGAACACGTAAACAGCGGTTGTCATCGGCCAAACACCTGAAGTGTGCCGCCCGTCAAATCACCGCCGCCGCCGCCAAAAATTCTGATTGCATTAATTGGTAAAACGGAACCAAGAAACCGGACTGAGGTGCTGTCAACGCGGTTAATACATTCAATAGTTTTGATAACGCCATCAACATTTAGCGGGCTTATCATGGTTTGTGATGATCTTGCTGCGGTTGTTGCGGTGGAGTGAAGGCCAATCAAAGTTGCAACCGAAACAGTTCCCGCAGATGCAATAAATTGATAATCTGAAGCGCCTGAAAAAAATGAAGAACCGTTGTCAACGCTTAGCCGCAATGCAGTCACACCGGAAATTGACTTTGCAACGTCATTGCCGACAATCATCAATTCCGAATATGATGAAAGGTTAGTAAAATCGACTTGCGCGACGTTTGCGCCCCAGTCCCAAGAATTGATGCGCTTGGCGGTGTGCGTTCCAGATTGCGAGCCGGTTGTGTTGATGCTTGCCCCGCCGCTGGTTGCTGACACTTCAAAAGTGTCGGTTGCGGGGTTGCGAACATAATAAATTGTTCCTGCGGTCAATCCAGTTGGAAGTGCGCCGCTGGTTGCAAAAACAATCTGGGTATTTGCCGAAAGTCCATGTCCGGCCCATGTTACAACGCCGGGCGATGCAATCGTAATTGTCGCGGTTGTTGCGGTTATTGCGCCGCCAGTCTGGTTAAGAAGTATCCAATTATTTGACAGGCCAGGCTTGTTGTCAACATATGCTTTGACGGCTTTTTGCGTTGCAATCTTTGCGTCGCTATTCGCTGCAAGCGCAGTGTCAGTGTCTAGCTGGCTATCGTCTAATTTGTCATCCAAAGACAACTGGAGGTTGGTAACGTCTGATATTGCATGAGTATGCGAAGTCGCCGCATAGCTACCTGCCGCCTGCTTTCCGTCCAGTGCCGTTTGCAAATCGGTCTGCGCCGACAATGTGCCAGTAATTGAACCCCATACACCACCAGCGCCGCCCGCCAGTTCATTGATTAGGTCAACAATCCATTGCGGGCGCGGGGTGAATATCGTCATCGGCCAGCCCCCGGCTCACCGACAAAATCCAGCCCCTTGGCATAAGTCCAAGTCGTTGCCGCCGCTATCTGAAAAGATGGTCGGATAAACCTTGCCGAAAACCTTAGCGGCATATCGCCGGAAGTTGTCAGGCTGTTAAAAGCCGTCGAACTTCCGGCGTCCCCAAGGCGCTGCTTCCCCCGCAGCGTTAGGGTCAGGCCCGCAACGGCGTCGGTGTCTGGCCGCGCCATTCTTAAGCAGGCCCGTTGCCCCCTGAACATTTCCAATTCTGTGCCGGTAAATTTAGCTGCTTGGGGCGTTCCATCAAAATGGCCAAGTTCAAGAGAAGAATTGAACACATACAAAAGCGGGTCGCCACCCTTAAAGATCGGATCATCCAAAGTCGGCAATCCAACACCATCAATGTCCGTGTCTTCCGGCATGTCAGGCGTGTAATCTTCATCAATTGAAATAGCTTTGGTTACGCCTGAAAAGATGATTGACGAAACAACTGGCAAAATAGTCCAGCGTCCAAAATCCCAATGGTAACACCAAATTTTGTCACCCATTGACCACATCACAACGCGGTTTACAGGGTCAATTGCCGTGGACATATTCGGCCAATCGGAAACGTCATAAGTTTCCAAAAACGTCCTATCGACCTTTTCTTGACCAATCGGCACGGCTTGGCTGCCATCCCACATCATAAAGCCGTTATCAGACAGGAAGAAAGCTATCCGGCCCCATTGCGCAACCGAATGGGTGGTAACGCAGCCGGTGTTTGTCGAAACCACGTTAAATTCAAAGATGATGTTGCCGCCAACATAGTCCATGCGGCGGATGCAATTCCTTTGCAGGATGATTCCATATTCACCCGACAAAATGCCGTTAATCCGACCCCCATCGGGCAAAATATTCAAGTCAGACTGGCGCTGGCCTACTGTCCACCATTCCGCGTCGTTAATACCAGACCAGCCAAGGTGCATCACCTTACCATTGCGGACACCGCCGACAAGAAAGTCTTTAACAACAGCCAAAGTTTCAAACTTAGGTGGCGATCCGCCAAGATTTGCAACTGTATCAGCAGCCAAGTCTATTTTTACAAGTGGATCAGTCCCGTTGGTGGCAATTGCCAAACCGCCAAACTGTGCAAAACGCCAGCGGCCTTCGCCCAAAAGGCTATAACCAGTGCTAATTGAAGTCCAAGCACCCGAAAATGCTTTGTAAAGACTAGTGGAATCACCAGCCAAGATATAGCTCAAGCCTTCTGGCGTGGTAAATGATGCCCCACCTTTCGGGGCGGTTGCAATAGCGTCATATAGCTTTGTAAACTGGCCTACGGGACGATAGCCATCCTCAAGCGGGAACACACCTTCGCATTCGGTCAAGATGTCTGGATTGTTCGATTTCGCCTTATCCGGCGCGAACTCCCCAAATATCATATGCCCCACCCGACAACAGGGCTACGCAAGCGCATCGGGCCTGACATGCGGTAACGATTGCCCGCAACTGCCAATTCAGCAATCGCCTCGTCAAGCGCGTTCTTCCATACCGGCAGGCGCGCATCATTCCACAGATAGGCTTCAGCAGCCAACAAAGAGCCGTAAATGTAAATGTCGGGGTGTTTTTCCAGCAGCCAGTTTGATGCGGTTGACGCGTTCAAAGGCGGAATGGTCTTTATGTAAGTGATGTTAAGCGTATAGCTTGCATCGGGCGCAGGCCCAAAGATGAACGCCCCGTTTTCAATTGCGAATGCACGGGGCTTGCCAGTCGTTTGGTCTGCATATTCCGAACGCAGCACCATAGGCGAAACTTGCGTCAAGGGTTGGCGCGGATCGGTTGTCAGATGGATTGACCGCAACTGCCAAAAGTCAGAAGGCAAGGCCAAGGTTTCACTTGAAATAGTCGATGTAACCGAGGCCTCGCGTTCCGGCGTGACAATGATGCGATTGAACTTGCGTTCGGCAAGCGCAATCAGTTCCGGGATTTTAGACGTAAGGTCAGAGCGGTTCAGCCATTCGGCCAAAGACGCCTTCAGTTCTGTCCAAGTTCCCGGATCTTCCGACATCAATCCACCCCTTCGATTTCGTCACGGGTCAAAGGCTCAGGCGTTTTTCCAGCCTCTAGTTCCTCAATCCGCTTGTTGTATTTGGCGCGCAGCTTGCCGGACTGTTCCAGCCACTTTTCCTCTTGCACTACCGCATGGGCATTGGTGACTTGGGTTTTCATGATGTGGCCGACTTGCCAGCTAACGCCGTGATCGCAGTAAACCTTGACGCCCGCGTCCCGTAGCTTGCGGAAGAAATATACATCTTCCCCAATCATGCCTTTGTAGTTGTCTGTAGGCGTGAACATAAACAGCGGAAGGAAGGTGTCTTTGCCTTCTTCCTCTGCCTTCAATTGCAACTGGTCAAATACGTCCATGCGGACAAGGCACAGGCCAAAACCAAGGTGCGAGACTTCCTCAAGCACATTATCATGCGCCTTTTCGATAGTCGTATAGACTAGATTTTTATGATCCTGCCCGTCATCGGTTGTGACAATCTTTGCAGCCGTTGGAGCCGTTGGTTTGCAGCGCCGTGCATAGTTTGCGCCGACAACCTGGACATTCCTTGCCCACAAGCGGCAAAGCGCATCGGCGGGGAACGAATGGTCGGCATCGCACCACAGCATGTAATCAGCGCCCCAATTCAGGGCTTCGGCAACAAGGCGATGGCGACTTTCGGTCAGCATCGAACTTGATACAATGAAATATTCCAATTCCTTGTCGTAGTCCTCACCGTCCGAATTGGTCAGCTTGGCTTCGTAAAAGTGCTTGGACATCATCAAGAGGCTTTGCATGAACAAAACCTCTGGGTCGCCGTAAGTGGGGATACAGACGGCAATTTTTAGGGATGGCATCAAATAGTGCCTTTCGTTGTGCGGAAGACTTCATTCGCAGGGTCGTTTGCCCATCTCCGCCATGCGTCCTCATCGTGGAACCAGCCCTCGATGAGAGCCTTGTCCAGCGTGGACTTGGGGATGAGTGCAACCCTTGTAAAATCCTTGCTCGGCTTCCGTTCGGACAGGATTTTGGCGGCCTTAATAACCGGGTCGAGGTCTTGACGGTGCTCAATGCGCGTTTTGCCGTCTTCCTCATGGTAAATGACTGCTCGGCGTTCGTTGCCAATCAGTTCAAGAAGTGCTTTTTTGGACATGCAGCCCCCTAAGAAAAAAGGGCCAGCGCAAACGCCAGCCCCTCAGTTTCCTTCGATGGAAACTTGGTTAGTCGATGTGTTTCCAAATCTGCCGCAACTTTACCTTGTTGGCGGTTGCCGCGCTAATCCCGTATTTTTCACCAAGCTTTTTAAATGTCATCGGCGGCTCAGCGCGAATTGCGCGAACCATATCCTCTGTTAGCTTGGCAAGACTGACAGCTTCGCCTCTGGCAACCTCATAAGCCTTTCGGCGGCGGCCCTTGGCAATCATGTCATGCGTATTTTCTTTAGGCGTTCCCAGCCATAAATGGTCAGGATTGCAGCACAAGCGATTGTCGCATGTATGCAGAACCCAAAGCCCCTCAGGTATTTCGCCCTTAGAAACCATGTATGCAGCGCGATTGCTATTAGTTCCCTTCTTTGAGGAAGGATCAATCATTATCTGGCCATACCCAGTCGGATGGACGTAGCCTCGCCACTCCCAGCAATCACCATTCGGGCCTAAACCGGCAGACTTATCCACCTTTTCCCAAAGCCGTTCTTCAAGGCTTCGGATAGTCCTTTGTCCAACTATGCCAGTGCGGCGAAAGTAGGCGTAGTGAGTATCACACAAGCCTGCGCACTTATGCTTTTTGCCGCAACCTTCAACAGAACAAATCTTCATCACCATCTCCTGCATGATAGGCTTCCCTACCACACAGGAGATGACGTTTCAAGTGTATTACGAGGTAGTCAAGTCGAATGCACCGGCATGAGCATCAGGGTGCCGCATCTCCAATGTATACTCGCTAATTATATCCCTCGTGATCGCATCACCAACGCGGCCCAGTTCCTGCGGTTCAAACATACGCAGGCCAGCAACCGCAACTTTGGTGGTGTCCACAATGAACGCATCGCGGTCACGCTGCGAACGGTTGGGAACAACCTTCAGCACACCAAAGTCCGAACGGTAAAGTTCGGCTGCACCGTCAACAACATCCTGACGCACGACAACTTGCGAAGTCGAACGGCCAGTGAAGGTCGAGAACTTCTGCTTGTTGAACGGGCCAACCAGAACAAGGTTCGGTTCACCACCATCGGTGAATGCGTCAAGAACAGCGTCCTTCAGCATGTCTTCGGTGAAGGTGCGGATCGAGCCAGTGGTTGCGTCGGTTGCAGCAGCGGTTGCCGCAGTCGAGTCAGCACCGCCCGTGCCACGCGAACCATTGCCCGACAGCCATGCGTTGAACGAACGCAAGGTGCGTGCCGTGGTGGTGTTACCAGCGTTCTGGCCAGTGTTACCCAACAGGATGGATTCCATGTCGCGGCGAAGCTCAAGGCTCTTAAGCGACATCTGATAAGCCATCATGTCGTCAATGCCAGCCGGATTGGTTGCACGCTGCGTGCCGGTAACGGTCGCATCGCGGCTTGAAATCTGGCAGTAGTTCTGACGGCGAGCCGGTGCAGTCGAAGACGCACGGGACAGCGCATCACCTTCAAGGCGTGCGTTGGTCGTGTTGATGCTCGAAAGCGCCTGCGTTGACCATTCGTGCAGCACCGCAGTTGCCTTTACGCGGGGCACAGCGGTCATGAACGGGGTGTCAGACGGGTTGATGCGATAAACCTGATCAGCCAGGTCTTCGCGGTTGGTGGTCACGTCATACGTGGCCATCGCGGAAGTAACTTTAGTCATTTCAAAAATCCTACAAGAATTGTTTCCAGACGGCTGCGCCTGCTTCGACACTGCCTTCGGTTGCCAACCTGTCGGATGCCTTGCGCATAGCCGTGGCCTTGGATGCGGAACGCGGAATGGTTACACCGGGCTTGACTGCTGGCTGCGCGGGCTTGGGTGCAGGGGTTTCCTTCACCTTGCCCTGTGCGCTTTTGATGCGGTCATATTGCATCGCCTTCCACGCCATATGCATTTCAGCAGAAGTCACTGCGCTAAGGTTATCAGCCTCAAACACAGATGACGGAATGCCCTGCTCAAGTGCATATTGGACAATATCGGACAGCACTTGCGGGGCCTTTTGGGCGTCAGCAAGTTCGGGAACGTCAGCCATAAAGCGCGGGCGGGCCACTTCTTCGATAGCTGCAATTTCTGCCTGATATGCGCGGTTAGCTTCTTCGGCCTGCTGGGCGGCTAATGCTTGCCGCTGCTGCTGAAGTTGCTGGACGATTGCAGACTGTTGCTCATATTCGACAACAGCCAGATCGTAAGCCTCACGGTTGTAATTTCCTGTTCCCGCTCCATAAGCACGCGGGTCAGGCTTGACAGGCTGGACAAGGCTTAGAACCTCATCAATTGCCTGTTTGTAAGCATCACGGTTGGCATTTGCCTCCGCCAGTTGGGCTTCTGTTTCCTTCCTGACATTGGCGGCTTCTTGGAACTTTTGATTAACCGCTTGTTCGCGCTGTGCTTCGCGTTCGGCTATCTTGCCTTGCGCTTCTGCTGGCAGCGACTCCCACAAGTCGGCGTCTTCTTTGCTCCACGATGTCGGCATTTTGGCTGGCTCTGGCTGGGCCTCATCGGCTGCCTCGGCATCAACTTCAATTTCGGCATCGTCTTCGGCCTCAACTTCCCCTTGCGGTTCGGCTTCGGTCAAATCCTGTTCTTCCTGTGCGGAAGCGAAACGCCCCTGTTCATCACGGGGCTGTGTGTCCTGTCCAAGCGCAGCCTTGAATGCGTTGGCTGCGTTCTCAAGTTGCACGTTCGGGTCTGCTGCCATTGCTGGCTGGGCAGTGTCACTCATGTCATGTCCTTAGATTGTGGTCGGGTCAGTCGCGGGGTGCGTGCTGCGCCATTTCCGCTAACTTGCGTTTCACTCGATCCAGCGCGGTCAGTTCCGCGTGCAACCGTTCGCGTGTCCGATGCGTCTTGGCAGCGGCCCATGCGTTGTGAATGTCTTGCTCAACTTCTTTAAATGCTTCGCCTAAAACACTGTCTTCCAAGGCAAGGCGGGCGCGAACACCCCTTGCGCGGCGGTCAAACAGGTTCATTCAGCTAAATCCCCGCCTGGACGGTTTTTGCTGATTTCAACCTTGGCAGAAGCGTCCATAACCGCACGTTCGCGGGCCAGTTCGGCTTCCATCGCCATTTTCTCGCGGGCCAGTTCAATTTCTAGCGCGGCTTTTTCACGGGCCAGTTGCGCTTCAAATTCTGCCTGTTCGCGGGCCAGTTGCTGCTTCATCAGCATTTCTTCGCGAGCCGCATCTAGTTTGGCCGCCTGCATCTGCTGTTCGCCTTGCAGCTTGGCGGCCTGCATTTGCAGTTCGCCTTCGACCTTCATCTGTTCGGGGCTTGGCTGTTCCTGCTGCTGGGATTCTTGCGGCTCGCTGATATATTCATCGACCGACTTAATGCCCGCAGCGTGGTATTTGCGCTTGACCGCGTTATAGACGTTCTCGGCGCTAACTAGCGATGCGTAAGGCGATTGTGCCAATTCAGCCATCGTTTGCAAGATAGCATCAGCCTGCATGATTTGCTCGGAACGTTCGCCCATCCCTAGGCCCACGTTAATGGTCAAATCCATTTCGGGGTTCCACATGCGCGGGTCCATCTCAACCCATTGGTTGCGCAAACGGATCATGCGCGCTTTGGGCTGGTGGCGAACCAGTAACTTCAGAACCAGTTTAAACAGGTCGCTAACGCCCGTCTCGGCAAAGATACGCGCAATCATTTCAGCGCGGGCATTCTTGCCGGACATGATCTGCGCGACTTCCGTGGCCGTCATCTGGCCCGCCTTCTTCAAGGCGTTGGTATCAAGCCCCTGCCCCGCACGGCTAATGCCTGACCGCTCTTCCTGCTGCTGTTGCAACAGTTCCATCATCATGAATGACTTGTCAGCCACAAACGGGACGGATTCGTAACGGATCGGAACAGAACCCTCTAGCACCGCAGCGCCAGGCGCATTGTCCATCAAGCTGTCAGCGGTTGAACCGTCTGCACGTTCGGCCCCCATCGGAATATGCGGGCGCGGGTTGTTGGCTTTGTAGAGGTTATCCAACATCTGCCGCCACAACACCGAGGCAATGCGCTGCAAGTCAACCACTTGGTCAGCCAGTGACAAGCCAATAACCTTATGCGGCATCGGAACGGGGCAAAGAACGGCAAAGGGCGGCTCCTCGACTTCCTCATTCAACAGGATAGTTTCACCAACCCGCATCACGCGGCGCAGTTCGGCAATCCCGTCACCGTCAAAGTCAACACGAATATATTCATCCTTTAGCGGGATGATTTCTTGTGAACGGTGCGGCGTGCCAAGCTGGCGGTCAGCAGCTCCATAGCGTTCGTCCTGATAGCGGGCTTCCTCGCGGCCAGCCTCTTTGCCTTCACCCGAATAAGCGGTCAGCGTGTCCACTATGTCAGGGTCGAAGCCCATTTCCAGCAAGTCAGAACGGGTTACGTTTGACGGGGCATGGCATTGATACACCGCGTCCTTGATGGTGCGGGCATAAGGGCTGATTTTATATTCTTCGGGCGGGATGACCTCGATCTTAACCCGTCCGTCCGCCACAATGCGCGAAACGCTAAAGGTTCCGTCGCCGTTGTCCTGTTCGCCATAATAATCTGGCGCTTCACGGGCCTGCAATACGCCAAGAGCATCGGTCAGGGCTTCTTCGGGGTAAGAGGTATCCTCCCACCATACCTTGATAACGCCAATCTTGGTAAGCAGTGCGTCCTTGAACCAGTTATGGAATATCAGGAAGCCGGGGTTGTCGCAGTTGATGACGTAGTTAACATATTCGGTTGCCTGCTCGGCCTGTTCCACGTCTTCCGGCCCACGGGGGCTAAACGAAACGGTGTCTTCAGCACTAACAAACGGCTTCAGCACCGCAGCCATTGCGTTGTCGATTACAATGCCAACCGTGCCGTCAACAACTTGGCTCTGACCGGCGACTTCATCACCAAACGGGCGGCGATAGTAGTAATTGATTGCCTTTTCCTGCTGACTGGCAATCTCATCCCATTCCTCACCAACAGATTGTGCTTCAAATTGCTGGCACAGCGCGGCAAGCTCGCTTTCTTCCATAGCGTTGCCCGCCGCTGAATCCACAGCGGTCAGCGCGTCTTGTTCAATCATATAAAGATTTCCTTATATGCGTGCGGGCTTATGTGCCTTCAGTGCAATCCAGTAGTGGCCGCTCTTGCGTTCGCAGGCGATGGCCTCAAAGTCGCCCTTCCACAGCCAGCGGAAGTCAGTCATTGGCGTAACGCCAACCTGTTTGACGTATTCAGTTTGATCCAGAAAAACCAATGTCTCAGGCGCAATCACGCGGGTATGTGACGGGTCGGCCCATGCCCACACATCATCCCATGCAGGGACGGTTGCGTAAAGAATGCCCTGATCCTTCAATACTCTGTAAATTTCGCCAAAGTGCCGGAAGAACGCTTTAAAGTCGCCTTGCTGACCAAGATGTTCCAACACCTCATAAGCGTGAACGCCGTCAAACTGGTCGCCATCCACGGGCCACGGGGTAACGTCCAAGTCATGAACGATGTTCGCCCCACAATTCGGATCGTGGTCAATCGTTACTAGTTCATCCCAAGCCAAACTGTCATCAAATGTCAGTTTCTTGCGGCGGCTGTTTCCGCAGCCTATCAATAACTCGCGCATCAGTAGGTGCACCCATTGCACGGGGACACTTGATGCCGTGATAGCATCTTGAGCCTACGTTCCCGCCAGTGTGGCGCGTTGTAAGTCTCAAATACCCCGTTGTTTATATCGCCAATTGCATGTTCGCCCGTGCCATCCATGCAGCACAAGCTAACCTTGCCATCAGCGCAAATCGACAATTCAAACCAACGCCCACAAGGCGCATCAGGCACAACCGATGTTGCTGGCTCGGTGTAGCCTATCCATCCATCTCGCTTGATAAGGTGGACTTTAAACAGGGGCCAGCGTCGGTTAACGTAGGCGGCAAAGGCGTTGTCTGTTTCGGACGGTATGAACGCTTCCCGAACACGCGATACGACAACATCCCAGCGGAAAGTTCCCGCCGAGACCTTCTCATGCAGCAAGTCCAGATTCTTGCATGTCCGCTCGAAGTCCAATCCCATCAGTTGTTTATATTCATCGGGCCGGTGGTCGTTGAGGCTGATCCACATGTGAACCACCCGCTCTAAGCCGTTCACCCCGTCAATATGCTTTTCAGTCAGCGCCGAACCATTTGAGAATATCCGCAAATGGGCGCGGGGCAGTTCGCGATTTACCTTTTCACATATCGAGATAAGCCGCTTGTCGAGAAACGGTTCATTTACTTTGAACGGCGAGAACATGAACGGCCACGGATGGTCTTTCAGTTCATCAATAATCTTGTCTATCAGTTCGTCCGGCATCTTTGTGCCGATGCGCTCCAGCGTTGTGTAGGGACAGAATGTGCAAGACGCGTTGCACTTGGCAAACGTCTCCAAACTAATCTCATGCGGCCAGTCCAGGTAGGTGTCGCGTAAACTCATACGATGCCCCTGCGAAGGCCCGTGATAATTGGTCGCGATGCGCTTACCTCTTGATGGCCTACTGCGAAATATCTTGCTGCGTCCGCATAGTGGCTTGTCCAGTCATGCAGCGGATGCGTTCTAAATTCCTGCCGTTTGTCGTCCCATTCACGGCGATACATGCGAAGGGCCTCCACACCCTCCTTGCACTTGCCAGCATCAAACCAGCAAGTCGGCAGCAACATGCGCAAAGCCTGTATGCCGTCTGCAATAGGGATATTCGGCACAACCCTGATATTGTTCAAGCCCAGCCCCTCAAGGACTTCCTTGCGGCTTTTGCCCGTCCCTAGTTCCCGAACCTCGACATCGTGCGGCAGATAGTGATTGCCGTATAGCCAGCCCCGTTGTTGAAGCTGGGCAACATACCAATCCAAGCCGACGCCTTCACCCTTCAGACAGTCAATGAAGCGTGTTTCGCGGCCTACAGTCTGGATGAACCAAACCACAGTGCTATCCGCCACACCCAAATCCCATGCGGTGTGCGTCAATAGCCTTGGATCATGCGGAACAGATGTAATCCGCTTGGGTTCGCTTGCCTCGGCCTCGTTAAGCTCCTTGGCATAATATGCCCCGCGAACGGCAGCATCGAACGAACATTCATATTCCTGCGCATATTCATCGTCGCTCATCATCTTCTTGGCGTCGGCCAATTCTTTTGCGTCAAGCAAACCAGTCTCGGACGCACGCAACATTATGCGCGTCCAGTCTTCATCCCCTTCAGCTTCAACCCATAGCTTGTAAAAGGTGTTTTTGCCCTTTGGCGTTCCAATAAAGATTGCCCACCCCTTGCGGTCAGACAATGCAGGACGCAAAACCTGTGTCCAGATGGTCGGATCCATATCCCCGAACTCATCAAGCACTACCCCGTCCAGATAAATACCACGCAACCGATCTGGATTGTCTGCGCCGTAAATGCGAATGCGTGCACCGCCTGGCAGTTCAACCCACAATTCGCTTTCGTTTATCTTGGGGCTTAGAAAAGCCGTGTATTCCTTGAGGTAAGTCCAAGCAATGTCCTTGGCCTGATTTAACTGCGGTGCGACATAAGCAAAGCGCGGGTTAGGCAGCTTGCACTTTGTTGCGCCCATTATCAGTTCATTGATGTCAGCAACCGTTTTGCCTGCACGGCGATGCGCAACAGCAATGGCCCATCGGGTTTGGCGCTTGTGAAGCGGCAGGAATTGCTCTCGAACCTCGTAAGGCGAGACAAGCTGCACAACTTCAGGCATTCAAGCCCTTAAATACGACTTCACCAACTACCTTATGGTCAAGTGTTCCTTCAAGGCTGACAGCCTGCAAATCAGGCACAACCTTCTTCAAAAGCCCCAATGCCGCTGTAACCTGTGGCGCAGTCAGTTCGACCTCACCTTCCACAAATTTTTCTAAGCGGTTAAGAAGCATACTTGCCTTGATACGCTCCCGCGTTTTGTCGGTGTGCGTAAGGTTTTTTCTTGCTGCCATTTTGACCCTCGTTTTCCGCTGCCGAAGGCTGGGCGGTCTTAAGTCCAACTTCCACTTGCAGGCGGTGTGGGTGTCCACGTTCCGCTTGCTGGTGTTTCACTTGTCCATGTTGTTGATGTTGGTGTTTGTGCGCCCCATGATGAAGGATCAGGGGCTTGTGCGTTCCATGTGCCTTCAGGCGGGGTTATAGCCGTGTAACCAGACTTGACTGCGATGCCTTCAAGTTGCGCGCCTTGCCCTGTCAGGCTGCCAGACGTTGCGTGCGATACTGGAACGCCCGATCTTGCAGCATTACCGCTTAGGCTTGCCCCCTGACCTTCCAGCGCGCCCGTTGCGTCAAAAACACGGTAACGAAGGCTGATCCCCGTTATCGTTGCGCCTTGGCCCGTCATTGTGCCGGTTGTTGCGTGAACCCTTGTTCTATTTGCCGAACCCGAAAGCGTAGAGCCTTGGGCCGTCAAAACACCCGTTGTAGTGTGAACCCGCGTTCTATTCGCTGTCCCTGCTACCGTTGAACCTTGGCCAGTCAGCGCGCCACTTGTGCCATGCGTGACAACAGGGCTTGCACGGCTTGCCGAACCGACAACGCTTGAACCCTGCCCCGTTAGTGCGCCTGTGTTAGCATGAGTAACAACCGGCCTTAGTGCCAGCGTTACCGCAGACCATGAACCCGTATTGGTTGACGTTGAACCGCCAAACGCTGCCGGATCGTAGCTACCGCTAGTCCAGCCAGTGTAAATCGCGCCAGCAATGTTCGCGTCGTTGGTGGTTGTTGTGATTGTGGCGCTGCGAAAATGGTTTGTCGTAGTGGACATACCCGCAGGATTGGTAAACACCGCACCCGCAGCAACCGCCGCACCGCCGAAAACAACAATCCACGCGCCTTGTGTAACAGGAACAATCGCGGACGCATTGGCAACGCCGGTATTGATATTGCCCGTTGGAACAGGCGTTGCGTCCATCGGCTCAACTTGGTTGACACCGCGAAACACATAAATTGCATAAGCAACGCCCGCCGTAGTGGCGTTTGATGCCGGAATGGCAACCGATGTGTCAGGGGTTGAACCCATGAACTTACGGCTAACCAGAAAGTTACTGTCGTTACTGTCGTTCTGATAGTTGTCAGTATGCAGTGCCGTGTAACCCGAAGGCGTTAGCTGCGCTTGCGTCCTATCGACCGTTGAAGCATTCTCAACCGCAACAAGAACTAAATCACCTTGTTGCAGCGTCGGAGTTGCGTTTGCTTCATCCCGAAGGTTGCTGAAGTTTACAGTCTGCGCCGTTATTTCGGCGTGCGTGCCGACATAGCTACCAACAAAGGTGATAGCCATGCCTTAATCCTTATGCGCTAAGGGCCGTATAGGTCAGCGACGAACAGCTTACAGTATCGCCAGCGTTGACAGTAAGGCCGTTGGTCATGTTGATGTCAGATGCCGAAGCCGCAACAGCGCAGTGAATGACAACCGTGCCGCCGCTGGTCTGCAAAGTGGCCGTTGCAACCGCCGAAGCATTGCCGGTTGCGTTGGTGTCGCTTGTGATCGCGTTAGCCGTCGCCGTGCCCGATGAAGACGCGCCAAAAGCAGTCGATGAAAGCGGCAAAGTTGCAACAGCCGTGCCGGGGCTGCCAACCGTTCCCGAAAGCCGAAAAACAAGATTGCCAGAAGTCCCGATAAGGGCCGTTACGGCGTCAGTCGCAGCATTACGCGCCGCAGTGCTATGGGTAACAGCCATTAGTCCGAATCCTCTTGTTCTTCAGCAACAGGCGTGCCGATCAATTCCACAGTTTCGGTTTTGCCAGTTTCCTTGCGGACAATTTCAATTGTCATACGCAATTCGCCAAGCTGGCCTTCAAGGTCTGCCATCAGCTGCCTCGCTTCCAAATTGAATAAGCTGCAAGCACGAGAAAGGCCGCTGTGGCGATAAAGCCAAACAGCGTGCCAAGAATGAATTGCAGCATGAAGTTAACCCTCGCCAACGACCGGACGCTTTTCGCTAGTCTGCGTGTGTGTGGTTCGCCGGGTGGCGAGGGACGCCGTTGCCAGCGTATAGAAAAACCCGCCAAGTTTCGGGGCTTGACGGGCTATCCTTGAATGTGGGCAGTTGTCTGCGTTAGACGCAAATATAACAACTTATCCACCCCATACACTTTAGGCCAAACTTTGTCAAGCCTGCATTGCACTAATCAGGCGACGGGCGGCAAACCGCAATTCCAATATGGCCATGTCCATTTCCTCTTTGCTGGCGTGATATTTGCAAACCTTCTGGCCTTGCTCTTTCCAGCACTTTAAGCGCCCGCCACCATTGCGGCATATCCATTCGGTCATTGTCATTTCTTCAACCGCTATAGCCTCGGCAATGGGGCGCAAGCTGCCAAGTTCTCCTTCAAGCCAGCGCACTTCCCTTTGCGCCGATATAACGCTTGGCGGCAAGCATCCCCACCCATCCCCACCTTGCGGGCTGATAAGGCGTCCAATGCTGTCCTTTAGCGGGGATGCCTCGGCCAGTGCTTTCTGATCGGCATAGTGGCCCAAAGCTTTATGCTCGGCATGGCTGATACGTTCCCGCTTTAGGAGTGTGTCGATAGGCGGTGTCAAGCGTGTTGCCAGGCCGACGCGGTGCGTTTCCCTGCCCGCTATCCGTTCGACAGTCGGGGCAACAACGTCAACTGGTTTCTTCTTTGGTTTAGCCATGCCCTATCCCCTTAAAGTTGCTTCCGTAGCCATTAGTTTCAGTGCGCCGCCTGACCTCTGCGCCGATGATGTCCCGCGCCTCACCGCGTGTCTTGCAGTCATAATCAAGCATGATGCGGTCTAGGATGAAGTCGCTGTGCAGTTCCTTGTCGGTGTAAGACCGAACGTCCCGCCAGTTGTGGCGAAGCATTCTTGCCCATGCGCCTGGATGGCTGCCGTTGCTTTCGGGATCGTCAATCATGCGACACCGTAATGCTTCAGGTAAAACCGCGACCACGAGTCATCTGGATATTTGCCTTCAGTCCAGTTCTTGCGGAGTTGGTCTTTGGTCATCTTTCCGGCTTTCCACTTGTTGAGGTCGATTAGGAATTGGGTTCGCTTATTCGGCCCTGACAAATTCGCTTGTCCTGAAGTCAAACTTGACCGAGACGCCACCCTTCTCCCCCGGCAGGCCCATGCGAACCTTGGTAATTAGGATTTCAGCTTGGTTGGCAGTCGGGTCGGGCCGGTGATACGTCATCCCGTAGTCAGCCTTATTTGCCCAATTCGCGCTGCCCGATATGTGATACAGGCCCGGAATTGTCTTGTTGCCTTCTTGCGGCTTTGTCGGGTGAGCAACGATCCAAAAAGCTACGTCATACTGCTTGGCAAAGCGTTTGATGGCCCGTAGCGCCCGCGAGATATAATCCGTCTCGCTTTCATCGCTCCGGCGCTTGTGCTCAATCTCGTTCCAAGGATCGAGAACAATCATTTTGCAGCCATCGCGGACAACGGCAATCCGGCAGTAATCCAGAAACGCCTCTAAATCCATTTCAGCGTCTTCATCGACTGACTGAGTGATGATCCGCAGTCGTTCCCGTAGGATGTCATCTGCGTCGCTGGTGTCCACCTTGTTCAAATCGCTTGGCGCGCACTGCATGATTGCACAACGCAGCCCGTTCACCAGAATTGGCTTTACGTCCGTTTCAAAGCTAGCAACGCAGACGGGGAAGTTATACCGCAGCGTATGCCCGATAATGGCATTCATCAAAGTTGACTTGCCCATATTGGCATAGCCGGTGACAATTGTGAGTGTGCCAGGGACAATCTCAATCTTGCCTGCCAGCGGCTTGACCCCGACTGGATAGCTGCGAACCGTGCCGCGCTCTGGAAAGTCATCAATCGTGTAAAGGCCCTTAATCGGGTAAGGCTTGGCGGTTGAAATCAGATCAACTACCTTTTGCGGCCCATATTCAATCAGGACTTCGTTCAGGTCTTTGCACGGGAATGGGTATTCAATAAACCGGCAACGCTCCGCCCCAAGCAATGCGGCAAGGTCGCTGGCAAGATTGTAGCCTGCCTGATCTGCATCCGTCGCAAGCACGAACGTTTGGACTTGCGCCAGTTCCTTTGCGTGGCGGTCAACCCAATCATACCGTTTCGCTGTGTTCAGGTCTTCCGTTTCCTGTGCGGGCGCGCCGTTTGGCACTGACACGACGTATTGAAAACCCGCCGTTATCGCTGCCAGCGCATCCCACTCCCCCTCTGTAATCACCAAGGGCGCTTGGCCGGATTGAACCTTGGGTTCTTTCAGGCAATCCGCGTTCCACAGCAACAGGGGCGCGCCCGCGTCCATCTTGTGCCGCTTCTCGCTGGTCAGCCGATACTTGCGGTTGATGACTTCCCCGTTCTCGGAATATGGGACTGCCAGCCAATACGCGCCGTTTTCCGCTATCGTCGTTAGCCCAAACTTTTCGGCAAGCATCGCGTCGATCCCTCTGCCCTCGATCCAAGCCCTGTGTCGTTCGTGCATCGTCATTTCGCGCTCCTGCAAATCCGCAGTTAAAACAGTTCCAAACGACCCCACGCTCATCACGCGAAACGCTGAGGCACCTGTCCCTCTTGTTTTTCCGCATATGACTGCATTGGGGGCATAAGTGCTTGCCCTGCTTCGGCGGCATCCACTCCATCAATATGACTCCAGATTGCACGGCGCTTGATTGCGCAAACCAATACTTGGCTAACCCCATATTCGGCGGCGATCTTTCGAGAAGGCCGTTGGTCTGCTCGAATGGCTAGAACCTGCTCCACATTTAGTTTGGCGCTTCCGTTCCGTTCGCCAGTAGCTGAGCCATTCCGCCCCCGAACTACCCTGTCTGCAATATTCTCCCTCTGCGTCCCCCAACGCAAATGCGCAGGATTGACGCAGCGTGGATTATCACATGAGTGTAAAGCAAATCGGCCTTGCCCATCATCGCCTGTAAAGAACTTGAGCGCCAAGCGATGTGCAAAATAGCGCCGCCCGTTTAACATTGGCCGCCCATAGCCAAGCCGCGTAGCAGCACCTTTCCAATTCCAACATTCGTGATCTTCGCGCCGGTCAACTTGAGACCAAAACTTGTCTTGCATGTCATTCTCCTTGTTGCGGCGAGTGTGTGAGCACTCCGGGCAAAGCTGCTTTCCTGTTCTCGTGGGCTGCCATGTCAGCACACCGGCATCGCGGCTTTCTTGCCCGCGCCTCTCAAAATCCGTTCAATGTAGGGGATCGGGTCAACCGCCCGTTCAACCTGCGCCGCGCCGATGGCCTTAGCGACTTCAGCCTTGGTGTAGGTTCTGCACCACTTGCCAATCAGTGCGCCGGGATTTTTGCCGCCCAAGTATGCTTTGGCGTTTGCCCAAAATTGAGCATCCGAATTTGACGCGCTGCGTCCTTCTTCGTTAGAAGAAGGTATATAAGTAGGTGGAGGTGGAGGGGCATCCGTTTGGCATATCCGTTCGCTTATGCGTTCGCATTCATCAGATTGTTTGTTTTCAGTATCTTGCGCCCAACGTGCCTTAGCATTTTCGCTATTCTTTTTAGATTTTTGCGCGACAAAAAGTCGTTCTTTTTTGAGCCTTTTCTGTGTCCACATGCCTTCTTCAAGCACCCAAAAGGCCATCACAACGGGCTTCAATTTGCGCCAACGTTGCCCGCTGATCCCAAGCATGCGAGCAAGCCGAGCGTCATCATTTGGCAAGCTGCAATTAGGCAGCCGCCAAGCCAGCATAAGCAAACGCAGATAGGCCCCATGCTCCTCTAATGTGAGGTGCATAGTGTCGGCCATATAGGCATCACCGAATAGAGGTATGGCTGGCGCGTCACTGCTCACGGCATTGCCTCAAACACAATGCCCCAGGCCTTTTGAGCGCGCCGAATGACGGCCATATAGTCCGGGTTGTCGATTAGATGGGGGTTGTCCAGTCCGTGCCGCTGTAAGGCCACCAGAGCCTCCCACAGCGCATTTTCCAGTTGCGGAGTAGGCAGACTCCGACTAGCAAGCATAAAAGCCATTAACAGCCTCCTTGACAGGTTGTTAGGTCAGGCCCGTTTCCTTCTGTTGGCGCAGAGGAGCGGGCCGCTTTTGTTTTAAGACTCATCAAATTGAGCGCAAGGGCATTTCTTAAATAACTCTGGGGACACGGATGTGGATAATTCACAAATACCCCCATTCCAGCAGCGCAGCCTTTGTGTCGTCAATTGAACGGACAATGGCGACCTTCGCGCCACGATCCTTCAGCACCCTGTGCAAATGCTTTTGATTGTTGCTTACGCTGCCGGTTGGCGTTTTGACTTCTAGGAAGGCAACCTTCCCCGTCTTTGTTATTACGGTAAGATCGGGAACGCCTGGCATAAGTCCATCAGCCTTCATGGCTGCTACTTTGCGAATGCGCTCCATTTCACCGCCCGCAACGTGTGCGCCGTTAGGAACAGCCCAAGCTAGGATGTCGTGAGCAGCAAGCCATTTGCGGATCTCTCGCTGCAATTGACGCTCTGTCATTTACGCCCCGTTCCCGAAGCTGCGAAGCGTCGGCAAATCCACAAATCGATAAGGAGGAGAAACAGGCTGCACGTTCTTCCGAACAGTCGCCCGATATTCATATTGGAAGCGGCTTATTTTCTTCTGTGTCAGGCACAGAAAGCCGGAATCGTATAAATCCCTTACCGCCTGCAAGCCGCCAACTTCGCGGCCTTCTTTAACGTCCTTGGCGATGAAGCCATAATAATAGGGCAAGCAGTCGCCAGCATTTGCAGATTGGAACCACTCGTAAATTTTCTGGTCGTTGAGTTGTGCCATTAAATTAACCCCTCATTTGCTTTCAGATACCGTTGGCGGCGCTCCATGCTCCAAGTGTTGAAGCGGCGGTCACGTAGATCGGGACGCGGCTTTAAGCTGGCTGCCCAGTGCGCCTTCTTTGCGCGCTGCTGTTCAATGATGCGCACTTGCTTGCGGCGGCGAAGTGTCAAGGATAGCTTGACGTTTGCTATTATCCCCCCGACCATGACTAGGCGTCTCCACGCGCCATGCGGACAACCTTTTGGGCTGTGCCGGACTGCTGGTTTTGGAAGGCTTCGGCTATCCGTTCGAGGCGGGCATTTTTGGCTGCCAGTGCGTCAGTCAAACGCTTGTTGGATGCCATTTCATCCCAAAGACGTTCTTCCATTGCGTTGCAGTCTTTGGCTGCCCGCACCATGTCCTTGTGGATTTTGGTATATGCTTGGAAAGCGTGGTCAGCCTCATCCTGTGCTGCCTTGATAGCTTTCAAGCGGGTTGCCGCACCGACAAAGAAACCAAGGGCAAAACAGGCGGACGCACCGCCGTAGATCAGTAAGTCTTCCATTACGCTGCAACTCCTCTGATTTTGTCCGCTTGACGAACGATGGCCATTGCAGGCCCGATGTGCGGACGCAGGATTTCGGCAACCTTCATGGTTTCCCGATGATCGCGGTTGCCGTCTGTATTGGCTTTCATCAGTTCGCTTGCGCCGTCACAAAGGCCAGCAGCCAAGCTAAGGTCAGGTTCATGCTCACGGGCGATAGGAACAAGCTGGAAGCCATAAGCGGCGGCAAGTTCGTCAAGCACGGTTGCGTCCGCTGCCAGTGCGTCAAACAGCGCCTTTGCGTCAGGGGTTGAACCGGCAAAGACTTTATCAAGGGCGCGGGTAGTGCGGCCCATACGATCGGCAAGGTTCCCCCGCCCTATCTTGCTGGCAACACGGGCAAGCCCCGCAACAATCAGACTGTGGAACTGGGATTCCGAAATATGCTGCGGTTTCGGAACGACAGGGTTAAACAGTTCAGACATATTGGCGCCCATGAAAGGAGTCACAAAAACAAAATGCCAGCAGGGGCGAACCATGCGACCCGCGCTCCTGCTGGCCAGTCTTCAGCCCGAAGCGCCGGGAGGTCGTGCGCGAGAGGTGGGCTGGACGAAAAGTCATTGGGCCAACTCAACCCCACGGCGCTTTGCCAGCTTGGCAACTTTTTCCATGCGCCATGCTGGAATGCCGCCTTTAGCGGTCTTCCAACTTGATACAGTTGTGGGGGCTAAACCAAGCGCACGGGCGACTTTGACAGTGCCCCCAAGCGCCTCGATAATTTCAGTTGGTGTCTGCATAAACACCGACTTACGTTAATCGTAATTCCTATGCAAGAGAAAATTACGATAGACGTTATAGATTCAGATTACGAATTGCATCAAAATGTATCAATGTTGACGCATGACGAAATATTGACCGAACTAATTCGGCAGGTCGCAGCCAAGCAAATACGTCCATCGCTTGTGGCTGAGAAACTAGGCATTGCCGCCTCCCGCGTCAGCGAAATTCTCAAGCATAAACGCAAAATTCAGCCCCAAGAAATGCCCGTATTGGCTAATTTACTCGGATTGACAAATTCCAATTTGAAAGGAATCGTTGCCAATTCGGTGGGAGTTCCGATTCTAGGAAGGGTAGCTGTGGGAGTTTGGTTAGAGCAGTCTTTCATCGATCCAGATGATGCGGAAACGGTAGCTTATGATAGGCTGCCAGGGGATATGGCGGCAGATAGCTTGTTTGCCTTAACACCCGAAGGCGAAAGCATGAATCTTGCCTTCCCGCCAAAAGCAATTTTGATTTGCAGGCATCTCTATAACGGGTTCAGCCCGATCAACGATGGCGACTATGTTATTGTAGAGCGCCATGCCCACGATCTGCGCGAGCTGACCTGCAAGCGGCTCGAAATTGCCCAAAATGGCGATTATTTGCTGTGCAGTGAAAGCACTAACCCAAAGTATGCCGACCCCATCATCGTGCCGCGCTCTTTAGATGATGAGCATTGCGATAACGGAATAAGCATATTGGGCAAGGTTGTCCGAGTCGTGGTGGATTTTGAACGGCCATAGACTGCATCGTAAAAATAATTACGAATTTACGAATATCGTATTGACATAGCCTTACGCAAATCGTAACACTGCTTCCAACAAGGAGGCAGTTATGCAACCCATTTACAGAAAACACTATGGCTGGACAGTCGATTGCGGCTGTGACGTAGGCCGCATTTGGAACAACGCCGATCCGTCCAGCGGACAATGGATTGAATGCGACGATTGCGGTGGTCGTGGCTTCCATGAACTGACCGATGATGAGGCCGAGGAACTGCTTGCTCCTACGGTGCATGTTGTTCTGACACCGACACGTCAAGCGATGCTTGACGCTGCACTTGCGCGGATCAACGCAGCGTTTGGAGTGGCGGCATGAGCGCGCCACTTCTTGAGCGGCTGCGGGGTGACGATTACACCTGCCCCGAAAGCATGGGCTGCGGAGCGATGAAGTTTTGCGCTTGCTCTACGATGGAAGACGCAGCCGACACCATTGAGGAATTGCTGGCTGCTTTGGATGGCCTTGAACGCTATTTGCGCGACACGCCGCACCATAACGCTGTGCAGGCAGCAGCAGCCCGCGCCGCAATCGCCAAAGCGCGAGGTGCAGCATGAACCGCGCTCAACAAATCATCGCAGAGGTTGAGGCCAAATACGAGCCGCGCTGGCTTGAACTGGTGGCTCGCCTCCACGCTGCCAAGCATCCCGACAGCATCAGCGCCCGTCGCCAACGTGAGCGGGCTGAATATGAACATCACAAGGATTTGAACCGTGATTGAACGCATCATCCAGCGCGCCAACGAAGGCCGCAGCTATTCCATACCCACGCCCATAGTCGAAGGCTTGGCAGTGGTGTTGTTTCCTCTTTGTATTTTGGCAGGAGTTTTGGCCAATGGATAAGGACGCTCCCTATCGGGACGGGCTCTCGTCGCTTTGCGATGGAGCCGATACCGTCTCCACCTTTCAGGCTTCAATCCCTTTCGCGGATGATACCGATTACCTTGTCTGGCAGGCGGAACAAACGCTGCGCCAACTGCAAGACCGCATCGTCATTGCAGGCGATAAAGCCCTCCTTGCCCGTCTTGTCGCGCAGCTAACAGCGGAGTCAGTGCAATGAATAGGCCTTCTGCAATTGAAGAAGAGTGGAGGGAAGTCGTCGGATGGCCACCGTATCGCGTCAGCTCGTTAGGCAGGGTTATGGGGCACAATGGAAAAATTCTGCGTCCGCGACGACATTCAAAGAACTATCAACGCATAGCCGCGCGCTGCAATGGAAGGTCTAAAGACCTCTATATTCACCGAATGGTCCTTGAAGCTTTTGTCGGGCCTCCGACAAAGGAGGCACCAGAAGGAGATCACATTAACGGCGATAGAAGCGATAACCGCTTGGTAAATTTGCGATGGCTCTCGATCAAGCAAAACCGAGAGCGGCGCAACAATCCGCTAGGAGAGCAAAGCGTTCACTCCAAGCTCACCAAAGCCCAAGTGCTTGAAATCCGTTCAGCAAAAATGATCGATAGACACTACGCGGAAAAGTTTGGCGTTAGCCGTCGATATGTAAATGATGTCAGAAGGGGTTTAACATGGGCATGGATGTAAGCCGATCACTTATAAATCACAACCAGCCGCCGCCCGAAGTGGCTTTCAGCCTTTCGATTGACGATCTATACGAAGAAGCCAAAAACTTCATTGACGGCACGGCAATTGAAACCAAGGGGCAGGCGGACGCAATCGGCAAGATTGTCACCGGCCTGAAAAAGATTGCCAAGGATGCCGACGCAGCCCGCGCCGATGAAAAGCGCCCGCATGATGAAGCTGGGAAAGCAGTGCAGGCCAAATGGAAGCCGCTGCTAGAAAAGGCAGATAGGGCAATCAAGGCTGCACAAGGGCCACTAACGGAATATCTGAAACGCGAAGAAGCCGCCCGCGTTGCTGAAGCGCAAAGGCTGGCAGAGGAAGCCCGCAAGGCAGAAGAACAAGCGCAAAAGGCCATGCAGAATGTTGCAAGCCTTGATGATGCCGAGCGCGCCGAAGAACTGGCCAAAGAAGCTGCAAAGCTGGTTGCATCTGCCAAGCGCACCGACAAGGCAAAAAGCCATGTTGCTGGCGTAGATAGAGCAATTGGCCTGCGGTCTTATTGGACTGCCACTGTGACCGATTACAGCGCCCTGCTTTCCTACATGAAGAAGGCTCGCCCCGACGATCTGAAAGCCATGCTTCGCGACTATGCGGAAAGCCAAGTGCGTTCCGGCGCAAGGCACATTCCAGGCGTATTGATTGAACAGGAAAGGAAAGTGGCGTGAATCTTGAAGACCTAAAGAAGCCGCTGCCTAAAATTCATTGGCGTTCGCAATCCTTAAACAAGGAAGGCAACTCCGCAATGGCGCTGGCCTATATGGACGCCCGCGATGTTATGGATAGGCTTGACGCAGTTTGCGGGCCTGAAAACTGGCAAGACAGCTACACGGAAAGCAATAAAGGCCGCGTCATTTGCACCATATCCATCTGCATAGGCGACCAATGGGTTAGCAAAAGTGATGGTGCTGGCGACACAGCCGTTGAAGGAGAGAAGGGCGGCATTTCCGACGCCTTCAAGCGCGCCGCCGTCAAGTGGGGCATAGGCCGCTATCTTTACGACTTGCCCGCCACTTGGGCTGATTGTGAAAGCTATGAACGCAACGGCAAGCGGTTTTTCAAAAAGTGGACACCGGCAGGGCTTAAAAAGCTGGCTGCTATCCATCCCGCCGCGCCGCAAGTTGAAGTGCCGCCAGTTGCTACAGAACTGATATTGATAACCGATCAGCAGCGCAAGCAACTGCAAGACGCAATTGATGCAGGCGGACACAACATAGTTGAGATTTGCCAAGCGATGAAAATCAAATCGTTGAAGGCCATTCGCGCCGAGAGTTTCGACAAGGCGATGGAATTAATCCTGAATTTTAAACCGCAACAGAAAGCAGCATGATGCAGAATATCACCATATCAGGCTATTTGAGCCGAGACGCAGAAGCCAAAACAACACAGCGCGGCGATAATGTCACAAGCTGGAACGTGCCTGTTAAGCAAGGCTTTGGCGATAACGAGCAGACCAATTGGTATCGCGTGTCCATTTGGGGCAAGCGCGCTGAATATGCCGCTAAGGCACGCAAGGGCGATTATGTCACCGTAACCGGCGAATTGCGGATTGGAGATTATCAGGGGAAGCCCCAATACGAAATCAGCGCCTATGATTTCCAGTCGGTCAAGATGCAGCCGCGTGATGCAGCCCCGCAAGGCTATGACGCGCCACAGTCAGCCGATCTAGACGATGACATGGGAGTGCCATTTTAAGTGCTTCCACCTCGCCGCCCATCTGCCCCAAAGGCTCCCAAGCGTCACAGGTCGCCAGCACATTGCAAGTTTGTGCGAAGCCATGCTTGTTGCGCCTGCCAGTCCTATGACCACATTGAGGTCGCCCACGTTAGGACGGGGACAGATGGCGGCATGGGCATGAAGCCTGGTGATTATTGGACAATCAGCCTTTGCCGAGATTGCCACGCAGAACAGCACCGCATCGGTGAGCACCGCTTTGAGATAAAGCACACCATCGACATGAAAGAGCTGGCGCGGGCTTTTGTGAAGGCAAGCCCTAAACGGATCGAATTGGAAAGGGCGCGAGATGGCCAATAAGCGCACCATCAAAATAACCAGCAGCCAGCATCGCCAGCACGCCGCGCAATGCGTTTTCGATGCGCCGTTTGGCTATGTTGTTACGATTGGCGAAGAAACCCGCAGCCAAGAGCAAAATCGGCTAATGTGGCCGCTCATCGCCGACATACAGGCGCAAGTGCCGGAAACAGCAACCTTTGCCGCCGACGATATGAAGCTGCGTTTTCTTCACGCCCTAGGGCAAGAAATGCGCTTTTTGCCTGAATTGGAAGGCGCTGGCATGTTTCCAGTAGGCCAGCGGTCAAGCACGTTGACCAAGGCACAGTTTACCGCGCTGATCGAACTCATGTTTGCCTATGGCGCAAGGCATGGCGTTCGCTGGTCAGCCAAGTCGATTGAAACCCATAACCTAGTTTCCAACAAGGAGGCGGCGGGTTCCTAACAAGGCCCGCCGTAGTTATCATGTATCACCGCACATATTCCCCAGGCACAGGCTGGCAGGAAGTAAGAAACAGCAACCGCGACGAAAGCATTTATCGCCGTGCATTAACGCAAGGCGGGCCGATATTGCCGATGGAACAGCCGAGGAAGTGGAGGTTTTGGAAATGACTTGGCAGCCGATTGAATCAGCGCCGAAAGATGGGTCGCTTGTTATCCTGTATAGTCCGGCTGAGGAACAAGTCTGCGTTGGCGTCTTTGACCATTCAATCTGGCATTGCGCTTGTAAAGATCAGCCTGACTTGGGAGAGTTTGGGTTTCACGGATTTATAGACGTAACCCCAAGCCACTGGATGCCCCTACCGGAGCCGCCCAAATGAAACACTGGCCTTCCCTTATGAAACTAAGCACAGCTTATTGCGAGGATGTATGACCGTTCAAACAATTGCCGCAAAGTTTAGGCGGGCGATCCGCAATCAAACGGGAGCGAACTTCACGCATGACCAGTTGCGCGAACTTGCCGAACATGGCGTATTGGAACTTATCGCAAAATTGGAAGCCGAAGAATTATGCCCCGCGAAACATCCCCCTATGTCGTCGGTGAATACTGGCTGGACAAACGCCGCGACGGCAAATCGCCAGACATTTGGCAAATCGCCAGTGGAACTAGACAAGTCCGCTATAGAAGCACTCGTAAGCGGGATTTAGACGATGCCAAGGCCGTTATCCATGCCCATGTCGAAAAGGAACGTGCCAAGGCAAAGCAGCAGCCTGAAGACGCAAAAGTCATTCCGCACCTTGTCCTTTATTGGGAGGAGCACGGGCGCAATAACATCAATCAAGACCAGACGGGCCGCAGCCTTCGCACGTTCATTGCGTTCCTGTTGCAAGACACCGCAGGGCCTAATGCCGTGGTGACTGATATGACCCCCGTCCTGTTTGAACGATTCCGCTTGTGGCGCATGGGGCCGCACAGCTTTTCCCTGAAATGGAATGGGGAGCAATTCGACTATTCAAGCGAAGGCGTTTCGGGAACTACCGTCCAACGCAATATAAACGACATTCGGGCAGCTATCCGCCATGCAGAGGCAAATATGCGGATCCCCGCAACGCCGCGCATTAGGGACGTAGAGAAGCGCCATAGAACAGCCCCGCGCAACCGCGTTCTGTCAATTGAGGAACTAGGGCAGATTGCTTGGTATAGCTTTCACTTCCCTGAAATGTTCCGCTTTGTGGCTTTGCAGATGGCAACCAGCGTTAGGCCAACGGCTGCTAACCAGTTTGACCCGCGCCGCCAATATGATCCGCGCAGTCACCTAATCGACTTGCAGCCCGATGAGTTGCCGCAGACGAAAAAGCGCAACGCAATCATTCCAGCAATCCGCCCGATGCGCCCCGTCCTGAAAGCATGGGCCGATGATGGCGCGCACCCAATCAAAAGCCGCAAGACAGCTTGGCGAACAATGCGCCGCGTTTTGGGGCTGTCGAATGACGTATATCCGAAGACGATCCGCCACACCGTCGCAACCATGCTGCACGAAATGGAATGGGTGCCAGGGCGACAGATTAGCGAGATGCTAGGACACACCAACGATAGCGAACTAAGCCGCACCAGCCAGATTTACGCCAAGTATAGGCCGGAACGCATGGGCAAGGTTGTAAAGGGGCTGTCCATCATCTGGCTGCAAGTTTCGCGTGAGGCCCGCAAAATATCTGCTGTCCAAACGCTGTCCATTGAGCCGTGGCATGGGAAAATAACTATTGCGCCGAAAGTGCAAAATGGTTAGGATTCAAGCCTGTTTAGAGAATGGTGGGCGATACAAGGTTCGAACTTGTGGCCCCACCCGTGTGAAGGACGGGTTGCAACGTGTTTTCCGCCATTTTTAGCCCGCAAACACAAAAACAAACCGTGATCGTTAGTCGAACGAAGCAAAAACTGCTGTCCATAAACTGTCCACTTATTGGAGGCGTCTATGCCAATCCGCGAAGTCAATAAGAGCCGCTATCCCAAAAACTGGAAAGAGATTTCCCATCGCATTCGGTTTGAACGCGCACAGGGGCGATGCGAGGTTTGTGGCGTTGAGAATTACGCAATAGGCGGCAGGGATAGAGGAAGGTTTTTTAAGGCGCTTCCTGTCGATGGCAAAATCCCTGAACCCGGCCAGTGGGCAATGTGCGAGCAGGATTTTGAGCTTTGGCTTATTAGGATCGTTCTAACCGTAGCGCATCTCGATCACACGCCGGAAAATTGTGACGACTCAAATCTAAAGGCGATGTGTCAGCAATGCCACAATCGTTACGACGCGCCGCACCGCTGGGCTGGCATAAAGGCTCGACAAAAAGAGCGCGAAAATGAAGCCACGCAATCGCTTGCAATTGATGGAATGGAGAAAACAGGATGAGCGCCCGAAGCACTGAAAGCGAAAGACCTATGACAGAGAAACTATCCTCGCGTGTCGAGCGGCTAAAGGGGCGGCCTTTGCCACATCCCTCAACTTGGAAGGTCGGTTGCGTTGCCCACCAAGTCAAGGCGTTGGTAGCGATGAACGACACCCCGTTAGATTTTCCAGTGCTTTCATTTGCCAAAATTGCCGAGCGTTCTGGATTGACACTGGCAGATACGCGGGCGGCGGTAAGGCAGTTGGCGGTAAAAGGCGCGGCTGAATATTGGCGGAGTAGCTGGTCGGATGACGGGGAGTTCATGGGCGCTGGCTATGCCTTAACCGATCAGGGGCGCAAGGCAGCAAAAGCAATCGAAGCACGAGGTCTATGATGACACAGGACAAAGAAACACTGCGAGAAGCTGTTGCGCGAGCGATTGACGCTTGCGACCCTGACCGCATCGACCACGCTTTGTGCCTAAGGCAAGCAGACGCAGCAATAGCCACCATGTTCGAACGTCTGCGCAACTTACCGAACGAGATGGCGGACAGCATCGCCAAGAAGCACTTTGTTAGCTTCGAGGTTGCCAAGTTGATTGGACGCGACCTTGCCACAGCATTCCAGCAGGAGAATAGCGATGCTTAGGAGATTGCTTTTGAAATTAGCAATGCGGGGCGATGATCGCGCTCAATACACCAAAAGCGGGATGCTTGCCGCCGAGCAAATCCTTTTTGCTGCCGAAAACGGGTGTTTGGAAAGTCGAGTGCGTATCAAGAGGGCGCTTTGCTGTTACGCATACATTCGCGCTGTGTTGGGGCAGGAGAATGGCGATGAACGATAAGACACTTACAGCAAAGGCCGTTTTCCTCGCCGGGGAGGCTCGACTTGACGCCGACGCATTCCGTGAAAACACAGTTTACAATGCGGACGGTGATGCAATTCGCTTGATAGCTAACGCAGAACGCCTTGAGCAATATGCCGACACAATCGAAGCCCAAGCAACACGCATCGAGACGCTGGAAGCTGCTTTGCGGTTTTATGCCCGCGAAAATAGTTGGAAGTCGTGCGGTGTCTACATGAGCGGAAAGTCTCAACCATCCGCCGCAGAAGTCGATCGCGGGCAGCGAGCAAGGCAAGCACTGGAGAGCAAGCAATGATCATCGAGCAGAAAGCGCGGGAGATTGTTGCGTCAATACTGCGGCAAATAGATTTCCAAAAGCGAGCGAAAGAAACCGAGGAAGGAGCGTGGGATGCGACCGCGCCCGTTATAGCAGCCCGTCTCGGCATAATCGAAGGTTTGGAAATGGCGGCGAGGGTGGCGGAACAGTGGAACGAAAATTCACCGTATAACAGCCGAGCCGCAGCCATCCGCGCATTGATTGAGGAACAGAAGCCATGAACCTACGCCAATTCCTGCAAGATAATTTCGGTTGGGATGTTTACGATTGGAGTGCTGATGACATCCGTTTCTAAAGCCTTTGGCCGGCCGCGCAGCTATCCGCTGCACGACATGGCCGTGGGCGACGCAGTAGACCTGCCAGCCCCGACACCGGCCGACGTCAAGCGCATCGCGCGCAACGCCAGCCAGTACGGCTTGCGGCACGACCGCTTCTATAGATGCAAGACGGACCGCGAAGCGCGCGTCTTGACCATCACACGGATACGCTAATAAAAAAGCCCCGTCGGAGTGAGGACCGACGGGGCTTAATGCTAACCAGAAGGAGCAGCAACTGGTTAGCGGATACCTACCACCTTTCCGTCGCCAAACGCAACATTTTCTTCTGCCATGCGGCGCAACTCGGACCGGCTGTACATTTCGACAATTTGCGGCGCGGCAAAGATATGCTTTTTACTCGGATATTCGCGGCAGTGCAGCCGTCCAGCTTCAATCCAGCCGGCTTCCTTGAGCGCGTGAAACAGCGCGGCCGTCGGAACCTTGGAACTAGGCAGGTTGAGCGTAAGCGCGACCGCATCGCAGACCTTGTGGAACGGACTGGCGATAATGCCTTTAGCGAACGGACCTACGCGCAGCCGCATCATCTCGACCATGTGGCTTTCCGTCATGCTCATGCTGTGCTCGACCATGTTTAGCTTCCACTCGGTGACAGGCGGCGCGGCAGCCGGATTGAACCGCGACACGTCGCGCTGATGTAGCCAAGCCGCAATCTCCTCGAAGCCGCCCGACTTGTACCAGCGCCATAAGTCAGCCGCTTTGTCGGGGTCCATGCGCGGCGCGTGCGACCAGATACAAAACCAGCGCCGGTCCTGCGACGGCAGCGAGATAGGCAGTTGGTCGTTTGTGAACGCCAGCACCAGCAGCCTGTTAAGCATCTCGTATGGGTGCAAGCCTTTACGGTTAATCGTGAGCGTTTCAGGTGGCGCGGCAATGATAGGCTTCAGCCTGTTGGCCAGCGCGCGCCGCTCCCGCGCCTCTGGCTCCTTCAACTCGTTAAGAATAACTATCTCGGCCTCAAGGCCATAACCCCATTGACTTTCCAGCCCCTTATTCTCGATAATTGACCTGTTATGCTGGTTGGGGCCGCCGACAGCCCATAGAAGAGGTGCCCAAAGCGTATCCTTGCCGCAACCCTCGTCGCCGCCATGCAGCACGGCATGGTTAATCTTGACGTTAGGGTGCTGCACCTTGTGCGCCATGACGTCGAGCACATGGTCCAACTCGTGTTCGTCGGGTATCAGCGCGCGGCAATGGTCAAGCCAGACAGATATGTTGCTGTCCTTGACCGGTGCGCTGTCCGCCATGTCCGGCCGGTGGTCCACCCACTTGTTGCCATAGGTCAGCCCTTCGCGCGCGACCAGAACGCTCTCGCCAGCCGCATAGGTGATGCCGATAATCGCAGGGGCACCATATTCCTGCCGGCGCTCGTCAAAGTAAACCGACGCCTGCACCCGCTGCTTGTTCTTGTGCACCGAACGGCAATCGACATGCCGGAACAGGGCGTTAAAGACGTTGCGCGGCACTTCGCGGCGCGTCACCATGTCGAAATAGCTGTCGTCCGACTGCACATAGGCAAAACGCTGAAACCACTCGGCTTTTTCCAGCCGTCCGGCTTCCTTGCGCTCGACCTCGCGCACGATAGCTGCCGCCTCGTCGGGATAGTCTTCGGTCGGATGTATCTTGTCGGCCATCTGGCGCATACGCTCGGCGATTAACTCGTCACGCAGGCCGGGCATGACACGCGGTCCGTCATTTTCGGCAACCCAGTCAAGAAACATGCGGCTGTCGATATGCTGGCAGTGCCCATGGTAGCAGCAGAAGGAACGGTCGAGCGGCTTATAGCGCGCCTCGATATTGCCGTCGGTGTGCTCTTCATGGTTAGGGCAGACAATGCCGCACCAGCCGTCGTTATTGACCTTGGAAAGCACCAGCGACTTTTCCGACAGCC